>Ga0180431_10002041_pt1 | contig 27426 bp, 18 predicted proteins | sample SS_ome_11_FD_132459 | JGI IMG/M metagenome (GOLD analysis project Ga0180431, IMG submission 132459) | Hypersaline lake sediment archaeal communities from the Salton Sea, California, USA - SS_1_MS_1 metaG | ecosystem: Environmental > Aquatic > Non-marine Saline and Alkaline > Hypersaline >... | reverse complement strand
GCCGTGTACTGGGCCATCAGGTGGTAGGATATGCGGCTCACCCCCTTGAGCCTCACATCCAGGATGTCCCCGAGCAGACCCTCGGCCTCCTCCAGCTTCCTCTCCGTCGTCTGTTCGTCGTGGGTTATCTGCGGGAAGCGCAGCTTGTCCAGGTCGGAGTCCTCTTTTATAACCGGATCGAACTTCCACGCGCCCCTCTCCTCGGTGCTGGGTATCCTCTTCCCCTCCAGCCCCCATCCCGTGTTGTGCACGGCCTTCTGGACCACCCACTCGGCCTCTATGACGGTGTCGTCTTGGAAGTGCTGGTGGTAGTATATTCGGTGGCGGAGGTTCCACTCCATTCGTCTCGCCTCCTCACCTTTGCAGGTGAGGCGGGAGTCGGGGAGCAGCTCCTGCCAGGAGCCCTCCGGGAAGATCAGTATCATCGGTCTGGCCGGTTGGAGGCTGTTGTGCCTCTTCCAGAGCTCGCGCCGTTCCTCCTGGATCGGCAGTGCCGCTATCTCGGCGACCTGTGAGGCGAGTTCTCGAAGGGTTTCGCGATCGGCGGATGAGATCATCTTGATCTCCTTCTGGATCTGGGAGAGGGTCGGTATATTAAGCTTCCCTGGAGCGGTCGAGTATCCTGTCCTGCCGATTACCTTCCACCACATGGGAAACGGCTCTAGGCCGCGTTCAAAGGCGAGCAGAGCTTGTAGATTCCCAGTATCCTCCTGCTCCCGCTCAGGCTGCCTATCTCCGATATGACGGCGGTTCCGTCGGAGAGTATATCTATGAGGTTGAAGGTGTTGCCGTATCTCGCCTGGTACCTGCGGCTGGACAGGGTGTTGGCGTTGACCACCACGGTGTCGTCGATCCTGTAGGCGTGGGCTATGTGCCTGTGCCCGGTCAGAACCATATCCACCCTGTTCTCGAGAAGGTGGGCCAGAACGTCGCCGCAATCCTCTATCGGGAACTTCTCCCTGGTGTGGGGCAGGGGGAGGACGTGGTGGTGGAGGGCAACGATCTTGACCGAGTGGTCGCCGGCCTCGGAGATCCTTTCGGTGAGTTCCCGGATCTGGGTCCTCCCGATTCGCCCGTCCTCCTCGTCGAACTGGGAGCTGTTGATCGCGTATACGTGAAAGTCCCCGCCGTGGAAGACGGGATCGAGTTCGCCGATCCTCTCTCTGAAGAGCAGGTGTCCGAGGTGCAGGAGGTCACGGGGTCCGGGGAGGATAATCTTGGGGCTCGAGATCTCGGCAAGCCGCTCGGTGGCGATATCGTACGAGTCGGTCAACCCGTCGTGGGTGAGGTCGCCGCAGTGAACGACGAGATCCGGTTTCAGGCGGTTTATCCTGTTAACTGACATCTCGTAGGCCTCGCCCAAGAAGTCGGGGAGGTTCGAGAAGTGGGTGTCCGATATCTGCACGATCCTGGCTATCCTGTCACCGCTCGCCCCGGCCAGCCTGCTCGCCCTCTTCACCGACCTGGAGAACTCGTCCAAGGTCTTGCTCTCCACATTCAGGACCTTCACGTCGACCGACTCGCCGGGCAAGATCCTGATGGAATTGAAGTTGTGGTAGTCGCCGGCCCTCGTCTTGTGGCTGGAGACGGTCCCGGAGTTGACTATGACCGTGTCCTCCACCCTGAACATGTTGGGCGAGTGCCTGTGACCGTTCAGCACCAGGTCGACGCCGTAGCTCAGTACGCACTCCAGCACGTCGCCGGCATCGACGATCATGCTCCTCTCCCTCCCCGCCCTGGGGACGGGGATCAGGTGGTGGTGGAATGCGATGATCTTCGTTCTCCCTCTGCCCTTCTCCCTGAGTAGCTTCCTCATCTCCTGAAGCGACTTGGCCCCGAACCTCCCGTCGTTCCTGTCCGGGATCGTGGTGTCGAACCCGGCTACGAGCACCCGATCGTCGACGTAGAGCGGCTGAGTGGGCCCCACGAACTCGTCGAACAGCTCGTAGCCGACGTTCCTGGCGTCGTGGTTGCCTATGATGTAGATGACGTCCTTCTCGATCCTGGACAGGAGCCTCCTCGCCAGCGTGTAATCCTCCCTGGTGCCCTCCTGGGTGACGTCCCCCGTGTGTATGTAGTAGTCGGCCTCGGACCGGTTTATCATGTCCACGGCGAGCTCGTACGCGTCGGGGTTGAACTCCGGGCGTTCGCTGATGTGGGTGTCGGAGAATTGCAGGATCGAGATCTCGTCTTTCGGTTCTTCCAATGGGGACCCTCGACGGAGGTTATATATCGTAGACCGTCGATAGTAATTAATGGCAGCGTTTCAGGCGGCTTGAGTCGATATGTGGGCTGAGAAGAAGGAGGATGTGGTCAGGGCCTTCATGACCAAGGGGGTGCTGACCGTCGATGAGAACGACACGGTTCTGGAGGCGGCCAGGTTGATGGCGGAGCTGGATATCGGTAGCCTGATAGTTGTCCGGGATGGGGTCCCGGTCGGGATACTGACCGAGAGGGATATACTGTCCAAGGTTGTGGCCGAGGAGAGATCCGCCAAGTCGCTGAAGATATCGGAGGTTATGTCCTCCCCGGTGATAAGCGTGCAGGCCGACAGGACGGTGTCCGAGGCTCTGACGTTGATGGGCCAGAAGGGGATAAAGCACCTGGTCGTGAAGGACGGGAGCGACGTCGTGGGGATGTTCTCCCTGGCAAACGTGGTCGATCTCGAGAAGTACAGACTCGGCATCGTTTGAGGAAGTGGAACGGGCATATAGGGAGAGCTACAGGTCCAGGGATTCCTGGATGATATCTGCGGGGAACGGCTCTCCGTGACCGGGATAGATCCTTTCGACACCGAGTTCAAGAAGGTGCTTCCAGCTCTCCTTCACCTCCTCTATGTCATCGGCCAGCACAGGGAGCCCGGGTCTCAGCCTCAGGGGGAACTTGTTCTGGGCCATACATCCCACGAATGCATCCCCGGAGTCGAGAAGAACGCTGACCGAGCCGGCGGTGTGGCCGGGAGTGTGAATCACCCTGCCGGGTATCCCGAGATCGCACAGGGCCATGCCGTCATCGCCAATCACGATGTCGACATCGCATTTCGGGGCGTGGATGAACGGCGTGAGGATCGGCAACGCACCCCGGAGAAGACCTCCCCAGGCGCCGACCCCCTTCGGCATCCGATTAATCGGCCCCTCGAGGCACTCCCTGTCGAGTCGATGTATGGCGATCTTTGCGCCCGTCAGGTTCCTGATTTCCCTTGCCGAACCGATGTGGTCGAAATGTCCGTGGGTCAGCACGATCAACTCTATCTCCTCGGGTTCCATCGGGATCCTTCGTATGGCCTCAAGAAACTCATCCCCCCTGTTCGGCGGGCCGGCATCGATCATAACAGAGCCCCCGGAGCGAATGATGTAGCATTGATTGAAGCCAAAATCAACTGTGTGTATGGCGACGCCTTTCATATCGGTCCCCACAGCCGTGAATATCTTTGATGGACACTGAGTGGTATTGCTTCAGTTTTCAGGCTCGGATGAGGTCTCATCCTTAGGGGGCTCGTGGGGCTTCAGGTGGATCTTCTGCGCGATTATCATGCTGTTCGGGATGAGTGTTTTCACGCCGTCCGGCTTGTCGATCGCGGTGAATAGGGTGGTGGTCCCCACCACAACACCCTCCTCTGCAGCGACGTTCACAGGGTCACCCGCTTTGAAGGGCCGCACCACGTTCAGGAATAGGCCGGCCATCGCCTGGCCAAGGACCTGCTGGGACGCGAATCCTATCACCATGCCGATGAAACCCCCCAGGGCGACCCCGGCAGCGCCACCGGCCTGGGCCCCGGCGATAGCGGCCACCATGGCGCCTATGCCAACTACAATGAAGATATTCCTCACCGCCTGGGCCGCGGAATGGTCGTGCCTGACACGCATGGCCCAGTACACTACGTTGGCAAAGGCAACCACGATCAGGAACCCGAACAGGAGCGCCAGCAGCACGTGTGCGTAGCCGGAGTATTCGGGCGCCTTCTCGAACCCGATCTCCACCAGATAGGTGTTGAACAGGTAGCCGATTATGGCCGCCGCGACGACGTAGAGCACGATATAGGCCACCAGCTTGGCCGCCGACGACCTGTAGCCCGGGAGGTTCTCGGAGCTCATGATTGAAGACACCTCCCAAGTTCCTCTTAAATTCTTGGTGCATTTGCGGCAAGCTGGCCGGGATACGGAAGCAGTCAAAGAGTTACCCCCTGACAAACCCTAGATAGAAAAGAGAGCGGGGCGAAGAACCACTATTCCTCTCATCTCCGGGGGTCCGGCCAATCTTTATAAGGTGAATATGGAATTTCTGTGTGGCATAATAATGCCCGGATTGAAGGAACTGTAGGAGGGCAACCATGGCAGATTTCAGCGGTATCGTAGGCTTGCTCGTGGCTTTGCTGGTGTCAACGATAGTGATCTACGTTGTCACCAAGCTCCTGGGGGAGAAGGAAGGTATCGGCAGGGCGTTCCTGACCGCCGTGATCGGTACGGTGATCCATGGTCTGGCCTACTGGCTAATCGGGACCGGTCTGCTGGCCGCCGCGGTGGGAGGGATAGTCTGGCTACTGGCCCTCAAGTCCCTGTACAGGATCGGATGGCTCAAGGCAATCGCTATCGCGGTTCTGGTCTGGATAGCTGCATCGGTGATCGGGAACTTCCTGCCAACTCTCGAAGGACCCCTCTAGGCTGCTGACAAGTGTCCCAAGTGCTGACTACGTCGGGAAACTCCGTTGCGAGCGGGAGGAAGAGATGGGGAGCCGGGGTGAAGCGATTACCGAGGCGGGCCATTGAGGTAAGACCGTTCCACCGAGCAATCCAATCAAGAAACCTCGACTCCCTCGGTCATCGCGAAATGTTTCCAGTATCAGGGGCTTTGGCCCGGGGGTGATCGGGATGGAAGTTGAGGTGAGTCACAGATTTCATTAGAGATACAATCGCTAGGAATTCCGTCCTACCGGAGGTCAGTTAGCCTAGTGGTTTCAACCTCTCTGTATGTCCTGCGACGCACCATCACCGTCCAAAGCACGAATCCGCAGACTGCGCCGGTGCCGCTCACTGCCAGCCACTCGACCAGGTAGACCCAGAGCAGCGCCTGATCCTTGAGGCGGACTGCCTCCGTCGTGCTCCGCTTGACCTCCTCGAACAGCGATTCCAGGAATGCTATCGCCGGCTCGTAATCCTGCGCAATGTAGTCATCCGCCGCCTTCTCCGCCTCCCTTTCCAGATCGGCCAGACGGGCTGAAAGCTGAGCGGTGTTGGCCCCGAAGCTCTCCGCCCAGTTCAACATGGACACGATGAGGGACATCTGGACTCGGACGTTTCTGAACATGCTTCTCGCCTCCCGCCTTGCCGGTATATCGCCTATCAGCTCCATCTCAAGCGAGTAGAATACCATGTTCGTCGCCACATCCAGGGCATAGAGATTGTTGCTCTCGTCCCACCAGCTGTCAAACCTGTGGGCCACGTTCCATATCATCCCCGGATCGCCGCCCCCGGGTTTCCAGGAGACGAGCCAGGGCAGGTCGTATGGAACTACATCACCCCACACGACGGAGCCCTGCTTGGGGTACATCTCGGTGTAGACCTCGCCGAAGACCCTCTCCGCCCCGTATTCGAGAAACGGCGTGAAGACGGGGTCCCTGTTCGCTCTGAACCTGACCCTGTAGCTCCTGTAATACGGGCTCACACTTCTCTCGTGTATCGGTATCACCTCCAGGAGCACGGGGTCCTCCCACCCGATGCCGAGCCCCGTCAGCCCGCAGAAGGCAGCCATTCCGCCCTCCCTGAAGGCGTGGTCCAGGTCCTGGACCTGCCTCGGGACGAAGTGCTGTATGCGGGGCCCGTGGAACACCATCAGGTCGTAGTCGAGCAGCTCCCCCCTGGTCCGGGGGTAGTAGACCCTGTCAAGCTTCCGCTTGTCCTCGTGAGGGATATCGGACGGGAGGGGGTAGGTGTCAAAGACCAGCTGGGGGTCGTCTAGGGCCAAGATCCTGAAAGGGTTGTTCAGCATGCCCGAGCCGTACCCGATTATCATGCCAGATAACCGCTCCGAAGCAGCAGATGCGAGGGGGCAAGCCACCACCCAAATGGTGAAGAAGGTACATATCACCAGATCGAGACGTCTGTGATACCTAGAACGATTCTCCATCTTATCCGTCCTGTTTCATGCTACCCCAATTTCCGGATTCTTATCTTTATTTCCGGACGGATGGCCAACGTCCGATTCTGAGAATCACAGGAGTCAATCCAAGTGATCTCCGAGATCTTGACATGCCACTGCCCGGAACCCGGACGGCGTGAAGATCATGGCCCAGATATTTGCAGGAGAACACGAGCAGCGGACTCATGGTTCGGTAGGCAGCGGATTCACTACGCTTGGGGCAAACCTTGGACTACGAACGCGTGGTGTCTATCTTCCTCCGATGCCTTCAGATACGCCAGATCCGAGGCGAGTTCCCGGGTCGAGGAGACTCCGGTGACCGCAGTGCAAACGCCCGGTTGGCTGAGGGTGTAGCTCAGGAGGTTAACTGGGGTAACGGACGAGGGTATCCTCATGTCTATCGTCTTCCACCCCGTCTTGTATGCCGGGATCCTGACCCTCTTCCCGGCCTTCAGCAGCTCCCCGCCGGCGAAGGGCTTCATGGCCACCACCCCGACCCCAAGCCTGCGGCACGACTCCAGTGCCCGGTCCCTGAGATCAAACCCGTGGTTCGCGGCGTTGACCTGGTACATGACGACCTCAACCCCGGACTCGGCCGCCAGCATCAGGATCTCCGGGTCGTGGGTGCTCACCGAGACGGCCCTGGCCATGCCCTCGTTCTTCAGCCTCCCGGCCAGTGCAAGAAGGCCCCTCCTTTCTACCTCCCTCCAGGCCTTGAGGCCGGGGACATAGTGGATGTTGGCCACGGGAGCGCAGTCCATATCCAGTAGCTCGAGCTGGTTCATGAGATGGGTTTCGCACTTATCTGGGTCCCGGCTCCGCGTGTACTTCCCGTTAACGATGCAGGATCCGAGGTGAAATGCGATTATCGGCTTTTCCTCCTCGTTCTCAAGCGCCGCAGATAGGCCATCCACGATGTTGGGGAGTGCCCAGACGAGATCGATGTAGTTGACGCCCTCTCTGAGGGCCATGCGGAGGATCTCTTCGATCTCCTCGGCTGGAACATCCTTGAGGTGTTCGACTCCGATCCCTATCACGCTGGCCCGCAGACCTGTCTTCCCGAGGGTCCTGTATTCCATCGCTCTTGAGACTGCCCGCCATTTCTTTACTGCTTTGTAGAGGGATATCCATTTGCAGAGATCCGTCCGATATCTCTATCGGTTACAGGATGGCCATGAGCGTGGGCTTCGAGACCGTTCGAAGGGGGAATGCTTCCCTCTGAGCCGGTGGCGATTGACAAGGCATCTCAGTACCAGGATCAGCGACATCACCAGTACCGATCGGGGTTCGGCGGCGAACAGGCTGGGGTAGTTGCTCCGAATCCTGTTCAGGGACCGCTCCGAGATATCGAGGTAGCCCATGTGGAACCATTCGACGGCACGTTCCAGTTCGGCCCTCGCGGGCCCCACGCTGTCGCCCTCGGCCAGCGCTCCCGCTATGCTCCGGTTCAGCCTCCCCAGTTGATCCGCCAACTCCCATGCCGTCTCATCAAGTTCGAGTATCCTCATCGTCCAGCCCACAGGTGTGGGATTCTCCTGGCGGGTATCCATCAGGGATGGGTGGAGGCCTTGGGCCTCGAGCAGGACCAGAGCCTCCTCGATCCAGCGGCCTATCACGGTCGTGTCATATCCCAACTCCCTGTGTATAGCTATCTCCTCTTTCGCTTCCTGTATGCCCTGGAGCATCCTCTGTATTGGCACATGGACGTCGACCGCCCTGGAGTAGAGTATTCCCGCCCGGGTCCAGTTACCTTCGTCCAGGGCTCTCCCGGCTGCATCCAGATCATCACGGGCGGATGCGAGTTGACCGGAGAGCATCTCGCCCAGTTCCAACCACGGCGAATCCTGACTGTCCAGCATGCTCGACTGTGAGTCTACCAGATGAGCCGAATCCTCTATCATCATCCTCAGTTCACCTGCCGCATTCTCCGTTCCGGGTATCATGTTGATGCATTCCACGGCCCTATCGGAAATTGGAGGCAAGTCGAAGCATGCCCGATAGTAGCAGGTCTCCGGGGTTGAATGGACATCATCCAGGGACCCCCCGATGACTAGGGGCTCCCACCCCGGCCCAGGGTTCTCGAGGGCGAAAGTCCAGGACGCGTTGAGCCCGGTGACGAGGCCGTTTCTCACCTCAAGTCTCTGGTAGCACCTCGCTCCTGTGGGAGGGCAGACCTCGATTTCCACCAGCCTGGTGGGTGTGGCGGGGGCGAGGTCGCCCGGGTGATAGGAACATGACAGGATCCTGTCCTGACCGAACTCAATGACCCTGATCATATCATCGGTTCGGGGAGGAGCCCCCGTGACAAGTAGAAGTGATCCCCCCTGCAGTCGGTAGGCGAGGTTGTTGTGGTTGTGACCGGCCAGGGCCAGGGTGAAGTCGTAGTCCTGAATCCCGAAGGCGCACCAGTGGTCATGGAACATCACGGTGGTCAGTTTCATATCGGTGCCGGAGAGTTCGTCGCCTAGGAAGTCCAGCTGCTCCTGCGTGAAGCTGCTCCGGAGAGCGCCCCCGCCCACCATCTCCCACCTGTGGTCAAGGGATATGAACCTCACCGGCCCGAAGGTGAAGGCATAGTCGGGGTAGGGATTCATGAAGGCGTAGTACCCAACCCCGGGGTCGGAGGGCAACCTCGCGTCATGGTTGCCGGGGGTGAAGTAGATTGGCGCCTGGAGGTTGTGGACTATAAGCTCGGCGAAGTTCCTCGCATCCTCCTTTACCACCGGGGGACCCGTGGTTATGTCCCCGGTGATCACCACGAGGTCGGGGTGGATCAGGTTGATCACGTCTATGCTGTGTATCACCCTCCGGGCCGTCCGGTCCCTGAAGCTGCCCGCATCCATGTGGGTATCGGTGATGTGGACGAGGGTGAGGCGATCCTTCAGATCGCCTACGGAGAGAGCGTGCCTCTCAACATCCCGAACCTCCCCCTTCCGTACCTCCACGTCATAGAGGCCATGGACCGCGTCAACCGGAATGGTCGTGGTGAGGGTGGTTATACCATCATCAAGGGAGACATTCGATACCGCGAGCTGAAGACGCTCCCCACGGATCGATATCTCAACCCTCCACTCGCCCGGGACCTGTTTCCTGAGGAGCACCCCAAGGTGGAGGTCGCTCCCGGGAGGGAGAAATGCGGGAAGGCCCAGGATCGGGTAGACGATACTGATATCCGATTCGTGCAGTCCCTGATATATCCCGGTGAACTCGGTTGTCCTCACGGATATGGGTAGGTGCGCCATGGAGATGGGGAGCAGAAACACCAAGGCTCCCAGTGCAAGCATCTCGGCCCTGTGCAAAATCCCCTCTCCGGCTCTACAAGTCTTGCATTAATAAAAATATCCCGCCGACGCCCCTGCGGGATACACCGATCCTGATTGGATCCTGATTGGATCCTGCTATCCCCAGCGGCCGAAAAGACAACATGTATCCCCTGGTCTTATGCCACTTGAGGGAGGCCCTTGAAGCGAGAGGTTGTGAGGTGGTCTCAACCTTCATTGCCACGGTCAGACACCCTGATCAATCGAGGTCATCCCGATGAGGATGATAGGGATGCAAGGGTATTTGCAGCAGGACTGCGTGAGAGGGCGTTGACCCGAGTGGTAATCGCTAGCGGAAGCCGGTATGGGAAATATTTCAGTCATGCATTCAAGCATCCTCGTGAGGTTTTCTTGGAAGTGGATGGAGAGGGCCGTGAGTGTAGGGTAGCAATTGCTTCAGTCTCGATTGTATTGGCTCTCCTTGCTGCACCTGCTACCATGCGCCCGGCGGAGGGACTGGAGGACGGGAGAATAGGCGTACTGTACGTCGGCTGTATAGCTAGGTCACAGCCCTTCTGGAGCATGCGGCGGGATCCGATGTTTAGCATCAGCTTCGTCCAGGCAACTATGCGGGACTGGGGGGCCCGGGCGTCGACATACCAGGCCGAAGAGGGTGGAGTGGTGCGGAGGCTCGTCAGGCTCTACATGCCGAGGACATACGCCAGTCTGGTGGAGGGATACGACGTCGTGGTGGTGTCAAACGCGAACCAGTTCGCGGTGGGTGCCAAGAATACCGAGATGCTCGCCAGGGCGGTCAGGGAGGGCGGGCTCGGGCTCTTCATGTCCGGTGGCTGGGAGAGCTTCGGCGGCACCGCCGGTCACCCGCCGTGGGGATGCACATCGATTGGGGAGCTGTTGCCCACGATAGATGTTGTGGATATCTGGGTCGATAACCCGCGGAACCTTCTATTCTGGGACCCGGTCGACGTGGAGAACGAGCTGATAGCAAGTCTGCCGTGGGATCTGAAGTCCGGCTGTATGACGGATTTCCACCACAACCTGGTCCAGGTGAAGCCGGGAGGAGAGCTGCTGGCACGCGTTACGAGCACCGCTTTTGACAGTCATCCGGCGATGGTGACCTGGAGGCTGGAGAACGGGGTGAGGGTGCTGGCCCTGACCGGCGAGATACACCGTTTCTCGACCGAGGGCGTCTGGTGGGGCTACGACTTCGGTGTTGGTTGGGGCTATGGTTACGATTTCGGCTGCAACACGATGATCTACGTCGACGGCAGGCCCGTTCCCCAGGATATCGAGCTCGTCCACTCGGTTAGGTCCAAGCTCCTGAACATGGCCACCAGGAAGAATCTGCTCCTCGGCCTGCTCGATTTTTGCGACCTGTTCGGGGCCAATACCGACGGGATGATGGGCAAGGTGGATGAGGTGGACGCCATCATAGCCGCCAGCACTCCCAAGTACCTGGAGCTCCGCTTCTCGGAGGTGCTCGAGGACTACGAGGAGATCGAGGAGATGTTCGTCCGGCTGGAGGTGGATGCCGTGAAGCTGAAGAACAGGACGTTGCTGTGGGTGTACCTGGTCGAGTGGCTTGCCATTACAGCCACCGTCCTGCTTTCGGGGGTGTTCATATGGGCGGTGATGGTGCGCCGCCGTCTCTACAGGGAGGTCGGTTCCACGAAGTTGGCTGATGCATCGTCATCTCCGAGGAGGAGGGAGACGTAGATCAAGGGCTGCGAGCGTCTGGAGCTTCCACCGGCTGGATATGTACGTGAATCCCGTCGAATGTGACGGCGTCAGCCAAATCTCGCGGAATTGGCATTTTCGCCGGCAATACTCGTTAGAAGAGCCTCGGAATATGATGTGGGAACGGGTCACGATGTGGGAACGGGTCAGGTGCTTCATTAAGGTACAACCCCTTCTCTCATCCGTCCTGGTATTCTTCGTGGGGATCGTGATCGGAGGGCTGCTTCTCTTGGTTTGGCGTCCTTTGGTTGAGGGTTATGTAGTCGCATTGATTGGGCTATTCCTCGTATATGAACTGCGTAAGAGGGTACTCGTAGATAGACAGAGTCTGGTCTGGGTTCCCTCCCTGATAGCGCTGGGCTTCATCCTCCTCTGGCCGATTGGAACCGATCACAGGGCTATTCTTTTCTGCTCGTGGATAGTCGGGAACATGTTTATTCTGAAGCTGAGGCGCAGATCGCGGGATCGAGCGCGGTCTGAGAGAATGACAACTTGACGATCCTCGATGAGAGAGTTATGACCGAGGATGGATTAGTCGATTGTGGCGAATGATTTGAGTCCATGTGGAGATATCATCGTTGATGGCCTGCGTTGCGAGTACAGCCGCGAACCGCTGGGAGTCGACATCAAGGATCCGCATTTCAGCTGGACGGCAAGATCCCCGCGAAGGGATATGAAACAGGCCGCATACCAGGTGCTGGTGGCGACGAGCGAGGAGGCTCTGAGCCGGAACCGGGGGGACGCATGGGATTCCGGAAAGGTCGAGTCCCCCCAATCCGCACACATCCGGTACGAGGGGCGTCCCCTGGAGAGCAACCGGATCTACCACTGGAAGGTTCGTATCTGGCTTGAGGCTGAGGAGGCCAGCGGGTACAGCGAGCCTGCCACATTCGGCACTGCGCTTCTCGAGCCGGAGGACTGGGCGGCGCGATGGATCGGCATGGGCCCCGGGCGGGAACCGCCGGCCGGCAGTGGCTACCTGAGTGAGCAGCCCGAGGAAACGGGCGAAACCGCTGAGATAGGTCTCGATGAGCGTTCCAACCTGCTCCGGCGAGAGATAACCCTCGAGAAGCCGGCAGCGAGGGTCAGGGTGTACGTATGCGGATTGGGTCTCTACGAGCTGAGCATCAACGGCAATAGGGTCGGTGACAGCGTCCTGAACCCGGCCAAGACCAACTATCGCAATCGGCTGCTCTACGACACTTACGATGTCACGGGCCTTCTGGAGGTGGGCAGGAACGCGATCGGGGTCCACCTGGGTAACGGCTGGTTCAACCCTCTGAAGAAGTGGTGGTCCTGGCGGATGCAGTGGTTCGGCTCCAAGCGCATGATCCTGCAGATGCATATCGAATACGAGGATGGTTCGAGCGAGATAATATCTTCGGACGAGACCTGGAAGGTCGCCCCCGGGCCGGTAATCACCAGCTGCATATACGACGGCGAGAGCTATGACGCCACGCGGGAACTCACGGGGTGGGATGAGCCGGGCTATGACGACTCTTCCTGGGAGAGCGCGAACTTTGTCGATGTGCCTGGGGGCAGGATGATCTCCCGTATGATGGATCCGATAAGGGTAACCGAGGTCATCGAACCCGTGGGGGTGAGGAATCCCGAGCCGGGCGTGTACGTCTACGACATGGGCCAGAATTTCGCCGGCTGGGCCCGGCTGAAGGTCGAGGGCCCTAGGGGACACAGGGTAACGCTGCGCTATGCGGAGAACGTCCGCGATGACGGCACCCTGGACGTCAAGAGCATGAGCCTCGCTCGGGCCACGGGAAGCTACGTTCTGAAGGGCAACGGCCCGGAGATATACGAGCCGCACTTCACCTACTACGGCTTCCGGTACGTAGAGGTCACGGGATATCCCGGGGATCCGGGCCCTCGAAGCCTGGAGGGATGCGTGGTTCATAGCTCGTGCGAGCACACGGGGAGCTTCGAGTGCGGCAACGACCTGATCAACTCGATACACCGGTGCACCCTCTGGTCCCAGAGGAGCAACCTTATGGGCTACCCCACCGACTGCCCCCAGCGGGACGAGCGTCTGGGCTGGATCGGCGACGCCCACGTCACAGCCGAGGAGGCCATGCTCAACTTCGACACGCCACTGTTCTACAGGAACTGGCTCGGCGGCATAAGGGAGAACCGGGACCAGTCGAGCGGTGACATACCGTACATCTCACCGCGGCCCAAGCTGAACGGTGGCCAGCCGGACTGGAGCGTCGGATACATGTTGATCGTCTGGTACCACTACCTGCACTACGGGGATAGGCGGATCCTCGAGGACCACCTGGAGGCGATGGAGGGCTACGTCAAGTTCCTGGGGACGACAGCGGAGGACCACATACTGCCCAAGGGTCGTTACGGCGACTGGTGCTCCGTCGCAGAGGGCTGGGAGCGCGGCGAGCCGGTCTCGACCCACACCGGGTTCTACTACTACGGCGCGATGATCGTCTCGGAGGCAGCCAGGGTGCTGGGGAGGGAGGATATGGCGCGGAGATACGCCGCGCTGGCGGAGGAGATCAGGCGCTCGTACAATCGACGCTTCTTCCATCCCGAGACCGGGCAGTACGAGGGGGGCAGCCAGTTCTCAAATGCCTTCCCGCTCTTCCTGGGTATCGTGCCGGAGGCTAGGCGAGAGGCGGTGCTCGGAAACCTGATCCACGACATCGTTGACGAGCATGATGGACACCTGACCACGGGGATCCTGGGCACCAAGTATATGATGGAGGCCCTGACGGAGGGGGGTCGGCCCGACATAGCCTATCTTCTGGCAACCCAGACCGGCTACCCGAGCTGGGCCCACATGATCGAGAACCGGACCACCTTCTCCGAGCACTGGGATCGGTCGGGCTCCAACAACCACGTCATGTTCGGCAGCATCGATACCTGGTTTTACAGGACCCTGGCGGGAATCAGGATCGACGAGACCCGTCCCGGCTACGCCAATGTGATAGTGAAGCCCTGCATCCAGCCGGGCCTGCCCTGGGTCAGAGCCTCCGTGGACACGATGAGGGGAAGGCTCTCCGTGGAGTGGACGCACCGGGACGGTGTTTACAGGCTGGGAGTCACGATCCCGTTCAACTCTAGGGCCACCGTGTATATCCTGGCCCGGGATCCAGAGGAGGTCACCGAGGGGGGAGAGCCGGCCGGCAGCTCTCAGGGGGTCCGGTTTCTCAGGAAGGAGGACCAGCACGCCGTATTCGAGATCGGTTCCGGCACATACGAGTTCGTCTCAAGGGATGCTTGATGCCCATCACCGTTCAATTCAGCGGCGAGTCCTTCGCCGATCACAATCACGGTTGTGGTGGATTTGCCAGGTGGGGGACAGCGAGGGTCCACGACCTCTCCCAAGAGATATAAGGTCTGGGATCTAGCCTGAAAGTGATGCAACGGCCGTCTCGGCTGGCGTCTTGGGCTCTCCTCATCCTGCTGATTTCGGCGGGGGCTGTCGCATGCGCCGCTGACCTATCCGCGGGCGACCCCCATGTGATCGATATCATCATGATAGGCAGGTCGCTGGCTCGAGGACCGACGGTGTATTACCGGCATCTCACCGCCGATCCGTCGATATCGATTCTCGGGGTGCCTCAGCCGGGACACTACTCGATAGAGACATACGGGATGGAACCGGAGAACATCAACAGGGCGATGAGGATCTACATGCCCAGGAACTTCCAGCACCTCGTGGATAACCACGACATGATCCTGCTCAGGGAGGCGTCCTGCGGTAACTACCTGTTTCCCAAGATCTACTTCGATCCGAGGTGGATGTCGTGGTTCGTTGAGGCCGTGGGCGAGGAGGGCATGCCCTTCGCGATGTGGGGCGGGGATGCCTCTTGGGGAGCTGGAGGTTCTGGGGCATTGAGTTCGGAGGGCAACTACAAACCGTGGGGTGAGACGCTACTGGACCCCATACTCCCCTTCGAGGGTCTCGGGGGGTACAACCCTCCCACCGCCGGGTTCCAGAGGCCTTTCTTCACCGATCCCGATCACCCTCTGGCGAGGCTGCCGTGGGAGTATTCGGGCCCTGTAGAATTACTGAACAATGTGGAGCCGAAGACGGGGGCGAATGTGATCGCGAAGGCCGTCGGTCCGGGGAAGGATTTCACGTGGATAGGCTGGTGGTCGTACGGGGAGGGCAAGGTCGTTGGCGAGGCCCAGGTGTTCGGGAGCAAGGGCACAACCAACCGGATGTTGAGCGAGTGGCCCTGGTACCAGGACTTCATAATCTACCTCGTCTATTTCAATGTCGACAAGAAGATACCTGCCGACCTGGTTCGGGCCCATCGCCTGAGGGAGGAGATCAACACCCACCTAGCCAAGTCCTCACTCCTGATCTCGCTTCTGGAGTTCGTCGAGAGGTACGGGGCGTCGACGATTGGTCTCTACGAGGATATGGACGAGATTGATGCGAAGGAGCAGGAGGCGGAGGAGCTCTTCCGCCAGGATGACTACGACGGCGCGGAGGAGGTATTTGAGGATATTCACGAGGCGTGGCGGGAGCTGAACGAGGATGCGATCAAGGCCAAGGAGAGGGCTCTCTTCTGGGTTTACGTCATCGAGTGGCTCACCGTGTCGGCGGCGTGCCTCATATCCAGCGTTTTCCTCTGGGCGATTATGGTCAAAAGGAGGCTCTACCGGGAGATCGGCGTCACAAGGAGAGGTATCTCCTGAGGTCGGGTCAGCTCGGCACCCGTAAGGGTGGGGATCCGTGCGGATTCTGTCCTTGAAACGGGAGGCTACATCATTTAAGAGGTCTCCCCTCGACCTACAACACATGAGGAGGCTTTTGCTGTTGCTGGTCCTGGCTGTGGTCCTGGGCACCTGTTCCTGCCGGGAGGCGCGCAGGGATCCCCAGACAGGGAGGGTCAGGGTCCTCTATATCGGGGATGCCTGGGGGCCGAGCCCGTTCTTCCACATGCAGGCCGAGCCTCTCCTGAGTGCGACACCGATACCGGCGACCTACGAACACCTCGGGACGTACTCTTACACCGAGTTGAACGAGTTCATGCGGATCTACATGCCGCGGACCTATCGCCAGTTTACGGACAACTACGATGTGCTTATACTGAGCGATACCAATCGAAACCTGTACAAGATCGACCAGCTCCAGTGGTTCCGGCGGGGGGTCTTCGAGGAGGGTATCGGCATGATGATGGTAGGGGGGGTGGAGGCCTTCGGTGCGGAGGCTCACCCTACCTGGGGCGATTCTCCGGTGGAGGAGGCGCTCCCTGTGGACTGCATCGATGACGAGACTTTCAGGTTCGATTTCAAGGTCACGGTCGAGATCCCGGGCCATCCTTTCATAGAATCGTTGCCGTGGGAGACGATGCCGATCTTTAGAGGGATGAATGTCGTGGATCCCAAACCGGGTTCCGATGTCCTTCTTCGGGCGGACCTCAGGCCGTTTCACCCTGTTCTGGTCTACTGGGAGTACGGGGAGGGAGCATCTCTGGCACACACTCCCGACTGGACCCCGGGGTGGGGCTCGATGGTGATGAACTACTGGGACTACTACCCGGACTACGTCGTCAACCTGCAGTACCTGGTCGCCGGTATCGAGATACCGGATGATCCGGATCTGATCCACGAGATACGTGAGAGGTTCGTGCAGTACAGGATCGACAGGGCGCTGGCGATAAGCCTGATGGATTTCGTGGAGGAGTTCGGCGCTGATATCTCGGTAGGGCAGGAGCACTTCGATGAGATATCCGATTTGCACTCCGAGGCGGAGGAGCTATACATCGAGCAGGAGTACGTCGAGTGCCTGGAGCTGACCAATAGGCTTGATGAGGAGTTCGCGGAGCTCTCGGAGGAGCTGGTGGATTTGAAGGAGAGCGCGCTGTTCTGGATTTATGTGGTGGAGTGGGTAGCGGTGACCGCGACCGGTCTTGTATGCGGGTTCGTGGTCTGGACCCTGATGGTGAAGAGGCGGCTCTATCGGGAGGTCCAGATCACCAGGGCCTCGATGTGAGGACTCGGGGGCCTTAGAACACAGACCGTGTCTGGGCTAGGGAACGATTGCCATCGGCCGGGCATCTCGGTGGAATCACCGGCAGCTCCGAGAACGCGAAATACCCTCTGCTTTACTTGCCTATTCCTCTGCCTCATCCCCCCTCCCTTTCAAGGCACGCGAGGCCACACCCACAATCAGCAAAACAGGTGCAGCGAGAATGATGAGGGGGAGGACGGGAATCAGTGAATCCGGGACGTAGGGGAGTATCGGGTCGAGAATCGGATCCAGGATCGGCATCAGAAACGGAAAATTGCCGGTGAACCATTCTGGGAGGGCATCGCTCGCTTCCTGACCTTCTTCTTCATCGACATCGGCCCCATCGTCGCCGTCCCCTTCGCCGCCTGCCCCCTCTGTGCCAACCTCTTCGGTGACCTTCCCCACGGTGATTTCTGACCCCTGTACGGAGATTGGCACGGAGTGGTTCGAGCCCTCCGTGATGGTGCCGCTCGAGTCCTGCTGGCAGGTAACCTGGTTGTTCAGAACCAGTTCGTAGGAAAGGGTGTAGTCCTCGACCTCCTCCTCCATGCTCCGTCCATCCACGACCACGGTGAACTCGGTGATCTCCGCCGGCAGGATGATGATCTCGGTCCCGTTTTGAAAGTCGTAGTAGAGTGAGCCGGGAATCTCCATCTCCAACCCGTTGAGGCCACGGGCAGCGTCCGGGTTGACTCCGACGTGATGGCCCTCTTTGTCGTAAAGGTGGAGGTATAGTTCATGCAACGGGTGGTGGAGGCTGACTGTGGTGGCAGATGTCGGGTGGGAGCGTGCGAACTGTTCGACGAAATCCCTCCAGGCCTTGGTCCTGTACTCGGTTGTTTTGAACCAGGCGAGGTAGGAACGATAGAGTCCTCCTGGCTTTCCGACAATTCCCTCCCTCCACAGGAAGATAGTGATGCCACTGTATCCTGAGTCTATTCTCGTCAGGTAGTCAACCCCTCCACCCAACCCAATATCGTCCAGCATGCGAGCCATTTCGGGTTGCTTGAGGATGATCTCCGTGTTCGCTATCACCGCCCTGTCGAAGGCAGATACCACCGCTTTGGCGGGTGCAACAAGCCCCCGGAGGATCGAGTTTGGATCATTGGCGATGTTCTGCGCCAGATCCCGGATGTCGGTGTAGTGCACATGGTTGGCCTCCCAGGTCCTCTTCACGACATCGATCATGGTGCTGTTGAAGAGCGCGCTGTGAGCGCCGTAACGCTCCACGATGGCCCGTGCGAGGGAGTCGACTGACGCCACCAGTGGCGGTAGATTCGCCGCTTCCACGGCCGAGAGGGTGGCGCTGGTTCGGAATGCGCCTCCCTCGGAGTACTTCTTCTCATAGGCCTGGACTATCGAGACTGAATACTCACGCGGAGATATCTCAGGTCGGGATAGGAGTATCTCCAGTGAATCCCTCCAAGCCAATCCCCCGGACTCGGCCGGGATGATCAGACCGGGCTTCCTACCAGCAGGCATGGTCCTCTCTGATGCGGTGAAATAGACGGCATGCTCCCTTATCTCGTTAAGGACCTCCAGCTGGGCCATTACGCATGACTCAAAGCTAATCACATCGAAGAGATGATTTGCCAGTGCCCTGTCCAAATCACGAATCGGCATCCGGGTCTTATTCCCTGAGGTGTCAGGCAACAGACCTACCATCCCATGGCCGTGTCCTGACAACACAAGTCGCTTGCGGACCGATGGGATTCTCTTGGTCGAATTGTTAATGAAACGGGCCAAGGTAGCGCCATCATTCATCCGGACCGAGCCCCAATCCCGTCCCGTTTGAATCAACTTGCCCTCCACGATCCGGTACAGCTGCGCGTTGTCAGATGGGAGGCCTGGAACTCCGTGCAGGGCGGGGTCCAGGGTCAACGGTTTTTCCATATCGGTCAGTATCATGATGCCGACACGGGGGTCGTCCAGCCTTCTGGAAACCTCGCAGATCGCCTTCAGGTTACCAGCCAAGACACGTTGGATCGGTGGATCGGTATCCCAGACGACGTATACGAGAACAAGCCACTTGGCTCTGAGCAGGTGTAGCTTGACGGTGAAGCGCCGCTCGGTCTCCCCGCTGCTTGTGATGAAGGTGACCTCCTCCGTATCGGGCAGTTGGAGTGCTGGGGATCTGGAGGGGTCCAGCTCGAACACGATCTCAAGACGCGGATAGCTCCTGTCGGGCCTCGCCTGGACCACGCGGTCGAAGGTCACATTGAGGTGTGGTGGGAGCGCGTCCTGGATTGCGATGTTGATCGGGTCGGTGCCCGTGCCCTGGATTCTGACGCTTGTCTTGTTTGCCTTGGTGGGATAGAGATCAAGTGTTATGTTGCGTTGCCCCGTCAGGACTCTGAACTCGTGTGCGTTGGATTCGGCGAGTGGGGAGCGGTTGGGGAGGTAGGCCTTGACGTATACCCTCATCCGCAGATATCCGGCGTCCTCGGGGGCGTGGGTCTCGGCGAGTTCCCGGAGATAGGTCAGGTTCAGCGGCTCTCCCCCGTCCATGAGCCTGAGGGATTCGCAGGGAAAAGGTTTCACGATCCCGAAGATGTCTAGCGAGGGAACGGATAGCCAGCCACCGAACATCTCCTGAGCCCACTCGACGTCGCTGTGGTACTCGAAGAACCATCCCACCTCCTCGATCTGGTCCTCTTCACTGGCTTTGAGTGTGAATGTAGCCTCTTCCTGGTTCCGCGTGATCTCGTCCGGGCCGCTGACAGTCAGACTCAGGCCGGGCGTGGCGATGAAGTCGAAACTCGCGTCGAAGCTTGGGTTCTCCCCGATCTTCTCGTCTCCGGCGAAGGCCTCTACCTTGATGCTGAACTGGAGCACGAGGACTTCCTCCCCAGAATCTCCGTATCCGAGTGTCCCGTGCTCGCGGCACAGGCGTTCCATCTCGGCTATGGTCACCCTTGCCCCGTCCCTGGTGACAACCAGGTCGGATACGGCGGAGAGGGTGACGGGTTCCATGTAGTCGTACGGGTCGGTGTTCCTCTCGTAGAACTTGTAGTAGGAGAGGTTCCAGACGACCCTGGTTACGCTGTCGACGTCGTATCCCTCCGCGGTCAGCTGGAGGGTGAACGAGTCGGCATCGCTGTGGACCTCCTCGGGGGCCGTGACATGGAGTTCGACTGCTTGGCAGACTGTCGCTCCCGTGGCAATCGAGGTTGCCAGTAGCAGCATGGTGAGGGCATGGTTCCAGTTCATTTTTGCCGATCCCCCTTTGAGGATTTGGAGAGGACCCGTTTCTGACTCCGGGCATAAATACCTTTAGGGCTGGGGGGCTGGGGGGCTGGGGGGATGCCACGATCAGTTACTTGGGGTGTCCGTTCAGAAGTGAGATTCTTAAGGGAATCATGATGGCGGTGAAAAGTTTCAGAAGGAGGTGCTCACCCCGCTGTGGATGTTTATAGGGCGGATGCTAACGATGACTTTGAGCCCTCGAGGCGAACCCTCAAGTTCGAGGGGGCCGAGCGGGAGTACTTCGTGGCCCTGCCGAGGAGCTTCGATCCTGGAGAGACCTACTGGCCCTTGGTCTTCGTCCACGGCGGTGGCGGCAACGCCAGAAGGAACCGCAAGGGCATGGCGATACGCAAAATAGCCGACGAGCTTGGCCTCCCAGCGGTCGTGATCCTGCCGAGGTTCATCACCGAGGATAAGCAGTTGAGCCGATTCCCGCTGCTCGGGGAGGGAGCCTTCCTGAGAGAGGTGCTCGGGGATGTTTGCTCCGAGTTCAGCCTCCATGGGAAGATGCTGCTCGGCGGCTACTCGATGGGCGGCCAGTTCTCGCACCGGTTCGCGTTCTTCAATCCCGACATGGTTCAGGCGTGCGCATCCCTGGCGGCCGGGACCTGGTCGACCCCGGCCGGGAGGCTGCTGATCGAGGGGTACGGCGAAGTGGAGGACCCGGGGAGCTTCCTGACCGACAGGGAGAATGCAGGGCGGGTCCCCGGGCGACTGCGAGATCTATTCGACACCCGAACCGCGGAGGTCGCCGCCCTTCCCGCCGCGGACGGCGCCGAGAAGGTACCCTTCCTTGTCATGTGCGGGACGCTCGACCCGCGTCTCAGCATCGCAAGGGGGTTCGCGTCTCGGCTGCGGGAATCTGGCTTCGAGGTGGAGACAGAGTGGCCGAGGACGCCGCACTCGTCGGACTACGAGAGATACAGATCCGGATACGACAGGTATCCGCGCCACGCAGTACATTTCTTTAAGAAACATACCGGATGAACCTTGATCTTCGTCGATGGTGCTACCCTCACCCTCACCTTCCCAGTTGGTGACGGGTTGTCAGTGGTCAGCTCTTCAACTCTGGTTGGATATCTTCTTGCCATCAATGCTAGCCAGTCCGGGTCGATGCTCTTCAAAGAGATGTTCATCGAGATGGCTCGCAAGCCCTGCTTCATCTGCATCTACGAGAACTCAAGGGCCTTCTATGGAGGGATACCATGTCGAGTCGAGTCCCCGCAAAGAGTTTTCAACTTTTTGGTCCATCGGGGAGATATGCTGAGGCCTCTCTGGATCGTATTCACCCTTCCCCTTCTGCTGGTTCCACTGATCGGGGCAGTAGAACCCGTTCAGATCAACTACGATATCCACTCGGCCTTTGAGGACGGGGAGTCAATCTGGTTCACCACCAAGGACCAGGGGATCTTCGCTGTCTGGCCCCAGCAGGGATGGAAGGAACACCTGGTGGCCCCGGGGGAGCTACCGGCCAATGACACGACCTGCGGCGTCAGGGCTCTGGGAAGGCTCTGGCTGGGCACGGAGGACGGCCTCTTCTACTCGGATTTGGACAGCTTTACGTGGAGCAGGGTGAGTGACGGGGAGCTGCCCTCCACGAAGATCACCTGCCTCGCGGCGGGCGGGGGGACTCTCTGGGTCGGCACCCCCAAGGGGGTGGCGAGGTTGGAGGATGGCTCCTGGACGACCTACACCAAGGCCGACGGCCTCGGTGGGGACTGGGTGATGGATATCGAGATCCACGGTGGAGAGGCCTGGTTCGGTACCCTTCGAGGAGGCGTGAGCAGGTATATCCCCGCGGAGGAAGCCTGGCAGGTATGGGGGAGGGCTGACGGCCTGGTCTCGGACAGGGTGTTCTCGGTCTCCCGCTCCGATTCACATGCGTTCGTGGCCACAGCCAACGGCTTCTCGGTCCTGGATACCGATTCCAACGAGTTCACCAACTACGGCAGTGACCAGCTGCCAAGCTCATCCGTGACCTGCTGCACCTGGTGCGAGGGGTGCGGACAGGCGTGGGTAGGCACGGGAAGGGGCATCGCGATCTGGAAAGAGGGCGAGGAGAACCTGACACTGATCGAGAAGGTCGGGGAGGTGGAACTGGGCAGGATCAACGGCCTGGAGATACTGGGTGGGGTGATCTGGGCGATGAGGAGCAACACGGAGTGGTTCCTTCACCTAACCACGGGGGTGCTGGGTTTCGACCCGATGGAGTCCGAGTGGATTCGCCCCACGTTTCTCGATATCCTCATAGATCAGTCGGGTTATAGCCCGGGTCATCCCAAGAGGTTCGTGGTCCAGTGCAACAAGAGGCTTGAGAAGACCGGGAGCTTCAGGGTGCTGAGCGGGGCCGGGAAGGAGGTCTACAGCGGGTCGCTAGAGGAGCGGGTGGACCGGGAGGACTGGGACGCCTACTACTGGAGGGGTGATTTCACCGGGCTTGAGCTGAGGGGCAACTTCAGCATCGAGGTCGGGATAGGCGGTACGAGCGGTGTGTCGTATCGGTTCGAGATCGATAATGACGTGCTGCTGGAGGAGTGCGGCGAGCTTGTCTACGATTTCCTGAGCTACATGAAGTGCGGCGTTACCATACCTGGATACAGGCCGAGGCCATGTCACCTGGATGACGCCGTGCTTCCGAACGGCACCCACATCGACGCCACCGGTGGTTGGCACTGTGCGGGGCTCTGGGGAGGCAAGTACTCGGAGTACCACACCTACGTGCTCTTCAACCTGCTGTTTGCCCTGGACATGAGGCCCTCGTTCTTCGGGACCATCGACAGGGATGGGGATGATCTGCCGGATATCCTGAACCACGCGATGTGGGGCTGCGACTTCCTGCTCAAGATGCAGGCGGAAAACGGGTCGATATACCACGAGGTGGAGAAGATCGAGGTCACCGATGGCGTTGTCGGCTCGAACGACGACAGGCCGATATCGGGATGGATGCCCATCCATAACGGATTTCTTGCGGTCGCCGGGCTGGCGGGAACGTCCGCGCTTGTCGAGGACCGATACCCCTCTATGGCCGATCGCTACCTCGACGGGGCGCTCACCAGCTTCCGGAACTACAACGCTGTCTTTGGGGAGGTCCCCCGGAGCTCCATCGATGCCGCGGCGGCCGTGGTGGCGTGCTTCCAGTTGCACAGGGCCACCGGGAACGGCACCTACCTGGAGCTCGCGGAGCGGTACTGCAACATGACGCTTGGGATGCCCTACTCGGAGTACTACGGGCCATTCATCCCCGCCGCCCTGGGTCATTACCTGGAGGTCTACCCGGGCACCGACTACTGGCAGGAGATAAGGGACTATATTATCGGTCACGCCATCAACGGCGTGTCCAGCCGCACAGCGCCCGCCGAAATCTTGAGGCCGTTCGATGTGCCGTTCATCAGGAACTACCAGAACGACCCCCGTGCCGTTCCCGCCCTCCTCGCCTACAACTACACCGGCAACATCACATACCTCGAGCACGGCCTGAGGATCATAGATTTCCACTTGGGCGTGAACCCGTACGGCCTGTGCATGCTTGAGGGGACCGGAACCCGGAACCCACTGGGGTACGCGTGTGATTTCCAGGCGGGGCAGGCCACGGACAATCCCTACACCGTTGGTGACCCGGAGAACCCGGGAGGCGCCCACCCCGGCGCGATCCCGCAGGGGCCGGTGCTAGTAGACGGCAGGCCCTTCATGTCGCTGGGGACGAACCCTGAAACCAGGACCGGCGAGACCTGGCTGATCAACACCCACTTCCTGCAGCCGATCGTGTTGATTCCGGCGGATAGCGGTGAATACCCCATGGAAGTGACAGAGGGTACCATGTTCTGCATCCTGGTATTGCTCTCGGTTTCCCTGATCTGTGCGCAGAGGGAAGCATGATCCAAGGGCGGTGGAATCTGAATTCGAGGCCGCATAGGATCTGGGCCAACCTGAGGGCCAGCCACTATGTCTCAAACCTTGTTGTCTTGATTTCCTTGTAGGCGCGCTTCCTGACCATGAGCGACCAGATGACGAAAGCGGATACCACTGTGGTCCCGCTCACCGCCAGCCACTCCACCAGGTATATCCAGAGCAGTGCCTCGTCCTTGAGCCGCACCACATCTCTGGAGATCTCCTTGGCGGTATCGGTTACCGACTGCAGAAAAGAGATCGCGGCTGGATAGTCCTGTTCCAGGTAGTCGTCTATTGCACCTTCCATTTCACTATCCAGGGCCACCAGACGGTCGGTCAGGGTCAGGGTGTTAGCTCCAAAGGCGTCCACCCATTCAATCATCGATAGTATGATGGTCTTCTGATTGTAGAAGTTGGTGAATAGTCGCATGGTCTCCCTTCTCGCCGGGACATCACTGATCAGATCCCTGCCCATCGAGTAGAGTATCATGTTCGTTGCCGCGTCCATTGCATAGGGATTGATGCTCCCTTGCCACCACTCGTCAAACCTGTGGGCGACGACCCACTGCATCCCTGCATTGCTGCCTCCAGGCCTCCACGATACCAACCAGGGCCAGTTCAGGGATCGTATCTCCGCCCAGACTGTTGCTCCCTGTCTTGGGACTATCTCGGAGTACTGGCTTCCCGCATAGTCGTCGATGCCGAGGTCGACGAAGGGTAGGAAAACCGGGTCCGCGTCCTCGTTGAATCTGACCAGGTATGGCTTGAGGATGACGGCCCCCTTCTGACTTATGGGAACGACGTCGCGGAGTATCGTCGGCTCCAGAACTGAGAACCACATCACCACCGGGGCTATTATGGCGCTCATGCGGCCCTCCCGGAAGGCGTAGTCCAGGTCCCGGAACTGATTGGGCGTGAAATGTGTTATCAGAGCCCCATCAAACACCATCACGTCATAGCTCTCTATCAGGTCCTGCCTTGTCCGTGGATAGTAGACCCTGTGCAGCCTGCGTTTCTCGTTTTCGCCCAGATACGGGGGCAGTGGGTACACGCTGTATGTGAAGAGGGGATCCAGCTCGAACAGGGCGTCGAAGTCGTTGGTGTACCATGAACCGATCACCATGCCGGAGATCCTGATTTCCTCCTGCGCGGCGACATCTTGACGGGGAGCAACGATGATTACTGCGAGCAGGATTACCGCTAGCCAGATCCCCTTGGCCCAGGGCATCGGTGGCAGCATTCCCTGGGGGTCTTTTATCTCTTGGCCCTGCCACCGGTCAATCAAAGTCGCTCATCGGCCTTCTAGGTAAGGGGAAACCAATTAGTATACCTCCGTGGCTTCGAGAGGGGTCTCTTGGTACAGGAGAGAATTTGGCAAGTCGCATGGACCGGAGCATGAGGAATCGTCCTCAAATACTATCAGACGACTCGCAGTAGGAGGAATCATCTTGGCGATCAGGCCAGTGCGGCAGGACACGGGTTCAACGGTATACCAGGTTACGGAGAATTCCCTTCCCAAATCGAATATCTACTGCGAGATCCCATACTGCTCGGCGGATTCGCGGTATTTTGTTTTTTCTCAAGACAGGCCCGGTCATGTAACCGACGGTCACCCCGATAGAAGAGATGCCTCCCCGCCGATTTTTGATTCCGATTATATCGTCTGTGAAATTGGCACCTGGGAGAGGCGCCTGGGTGGGCGTGGCTGCGGCGGGATAGCCATGACACACCGTGGTATCTTCTACTTCCTCAGGCGGACGAAAGGTGAGTCCATGGAATTGACTAGGCTGGATCTGGAAACCGGGGAATCCGAGGTCGCCTGTGAGCTTGAGGGGCCCTTGAAGGTGCGGGGTCTGGCCACGGTATCTCCTAGTGGGCGCTACTATGCCTATGGGGTCGTCACAGACGACAGGTACAGAGAATACGGGATCGAGATGGTTGATCTCGAGGAGGGAAGGTTCCAGATCATAGACAGGGACCCTTACATACTCAATCCGCACCCTCAATTTGAGCCATCCGAGGGGAGATGGATCATGGTTCAGCAAAACCGGGGCGGTAAGATCGATGAGAGGGGAAACCGCATCAGGTTGGTTGGCGAGGAGGGCGCAACCCTATACCTCTTGGACATCGCGGACCAAGGGCGTACTACGCTCCGGGTGGGGAAGCCCTACACAACTCCCTGCACTGGGCACCAGGCGTGGATCGGCGGAACGAAGGAGATCCTTCTAACCGTCAGCGGATACGGGCCTCGGTCTGGCGTAAGGGGCAATCTGCTCGGCGTACGGCCCGACGGCCGGGCGCGGGTGGTATCCTCCGGGCACCGATTTGCCCACGTGGGGACCTCGGTCTGCGGCAGGTTCTTCTGCTGTGATGAGCACGGAACCGGCGATATCATCATCGGCTCCATCAAGACCGGTAAGAACGCCGTGGTCTGTCACTCCGAATCATCCTTCAGCCCGGGAATACAGGATACACACCCACATCCCTATCTGACGCCGGATCTGAAGTGGGTAATATTCAATTCAGATCGCAGCGGAGAGCCCCAGATACACGCGGCCACGGTGCCGGATGATATGATCGGTGAACTGGATGACTATTGACAAGAGCAATGGTAGCCGAGCCAACAATCAACAGAGCGAGAAGACGCAGATCGAGGATTGTGAGATGAAACCCCTCTTGCTTGTGGAAGATGGGAAACCATGCGCCGTAATCGCGGTGAAGGATGATGAATCGCCGGATCTCCTGGAGACGGCACAGGATCTATCGAGTATCCTCACTCGTATGTCGGGCGCGATTCTGCCAGTCGTTTCGGAGGTCGCTGAAGGGCCGGCCCTCATCCTCGGGGCGAGTGATCCCGATGGGCCACTTCCCCCGATGACTTTCCATGTTTGGCGAGGGGATTACACCCTCCATTTCTCCGGCAGGTCGGATGCCGATGTGGTTAACGGGGTGTATGCCTTTCTCGAGGAGGAACTGGGTTGCAGGTGGTATACGCCGGATGCACTGGGTGAGTATATCCCTCGGCGCGATACAATCACTGTCGGTGATCTGGATATGCGGGATTCGCCGGATTTCGGTAGTATCGCCGGTTTCGGTAGGCATCGGGACAAGGAAGCCTCCAGGCTCTGGAAGCGACGTAACCGTCTG
>Ga0180431_10002040_pt1 | contig 27431 bp, 21 predicted proteins | sample SS_ome_11_FD_132459 | JGI IMG/M metagenome (GOLD analysis project Ga0180431, IMG submission 132459) | Hypersaline lake sediment archaeal communities from the Salton Sea, California, USA - SS_1_MS_1 metaG | ecosystem: Environmental > Aquatic > Non-marine Saline and Alkaline > Hypersaline >... | reverse complement strand
GAACCAAGCGGCATTCGGTACCCGTGAACGACGGGGAACCTGGTTCGGGCCAAGGTCCGAACCTAAACGCTCGTGGAGAGGTAGGCTCTGGCCCGTTTCGGGTGAAACCCATGCCTCGATGAAACAAGAACCTGCGGTGTCCTATAATTGGACACACTCAAGCAGGACAGTTAGAACGACAAGGCGGTTTTCTACCATCCGCTCGACGACGCGGACGAAGCGCCCCCAGCTCGCACTCGACGGGCTGGTTCTGGAACTCGTAGTCGCTGCCGAAGCTGATCGTGGTGCCTGTGCCGCCGCCGGCGACCGTCCCGACCTAACAACACAAAGCAGAGGGGGCCGCCCCCTGGGCGGCCCCCCCGAGGTGGAGAGAAGCCCCTTCGTCAGTCGGCGTCCCTGTGGATTCTCGGGCCGTAGACCTTGGACGGGTCCGGCTTGGCGTCCCGCGGCCACAGCCACGTGTGCATGCCGGGGTAGCCCGGGTCGGCGGGGGACTGGTCCGACTCCGCCCGCGCGCCGGACCTGAAGTCCCGGCCGACGTCCTCGATCGGCATCTTGGCGAGCGTGTCGGCGTCGGGCACCTCCGCGGCGTCGTCGATGGCGAATAGCACGCCCGTCCGCTCGGCCCAGTCCCTCATCCGCCGGATCGGGACCACGAAGTTGAAGGTCTCGCCCGCCCCGCGGGTCAGCATGCCCATGTACTGCCCGGTGCCCTCGAAGAACACGCCGCCGCCCGAGGAGCCGGGGAACGCCGTGACCGTCGTCTGGTCGTACACCTTGCCGTACAGTATGCGGCCCGGCTGGCTCACGATGCCGTCCGTGACCGAGTTGGAGCCGCCCTGCCCGAGCAGGCTGCCCACGTGCAGCAGCTTGGTGCCGACGCTCGGGATCCTGTCGTCGAGGTAGAAGTCGGCCGAGGCCGGGATGAAGTTCCTCTTCCTCACCCTCAGCAGGGCGAGGTCCTCGCCGAAGTCCGCGTCGGAGTAGCGGATGACCTCCGCCAGCATCTCGATCTGCCCGACCTTTCGGCCGTCCTCGTACAGGCTCTGGATGATCGCCACGTCGGTGAACTCGACGATTGTGCGGGGAGTGCCGTTCGCGTCGATGACCTGCCGGGTGCGGCGGTTGCCCTCCACCACGTGCGCGGCCGTCCAGACGTAGTTGACGCCGTCCCTCGTCTTCACCACGCCGGAGCCCTCCCCGTAGTCGGCCCTGATGGTGACGGACACCTCCTGGAGCCTCTCGGGCAGCGTCATCTCCGCGTCCGTCCCCTGCGCGAGTGCCGCGGGCGCGGCGGTCGCGAGGAGGCCCAGCAGCATTGCGAACAGTGTTGCGGTTCTCATCTTGCTTCTCCTGTCACAGGTACTCTTCCTGGTGCCGGGCCTCGCCGGCGGAAACCGCACTATTATACGCGACGGGTCAGGCGACGGGGGGGCAGGGGGTGAACTCCGCGACCAGCACGGCGTCCTCCAGGACGGTGTGCACGGCGGACGGGTCGGTGGAGTTGGCTATGGCGGGGGTGGACTCCCACGCGGAGTGGGCCGGTTCCTCGGCCCTCCAGCGGAGCAGCTCCCAGCCGGGGGCGGGCACGGCGGAGACGCGGACCCTCTCGCCGTCGCCCCGGGTCGTCGTGCCGGGCGCCGGGAGGACCCGCCCCTCCCCCTCGGCCCTGAGCGTTAGCTGGTGCGTGCGGCGGCCGTCCGCGTCGCACGGCGAGGGCGCCGGGGCGCAGCCGCACGGGTCGCCCCACATGGCGAGCGGGAGCACGGGGGCCTCGTTGGAGTCGACGCTCCACGGCCTGCCGGGCGCCTTCGCCCGGGCGACCACCGTGTCGCAGGCGTCCAGGGACTCGACGGGCATGGTCCACTCCCCGGACGCCACGGTCGCGGTGCCCGGCAGCGGCTGGCCGCTCACGTACACCCGGACGAGCGTCCCGTCCTCCTCGGCGCTGGTGCCGCGGACCTCCGTGTCCACGTCGAATATCGGCTCCGACACTGCGGGCGGGGCCGTCGCGGGCGGGGCCGTGGTCGTGGCCGGCGGGGCCGTCGTCGTGGCCGGCGGGGCCGTCGTCGTGGCCGGCGGGGCCGTCGTGGCGGGCGCCGTGGTCGTGGCGGGCGGGGCCGTGGTCGCGGCGGGCTCCGCGGCGGGCAGGTCCGGGCCTACGGCTATCCCCTGCGGGAGGTCCAGCCCCTCGACGACCGTCCGCGGGGGGGCGGAGCCGTCCGCCGGGGCCGCGAGTATCCTGCCGGACATGCCGAGGCTGGGTCCGTACCTGGGTCCGCTGTCCGTCCAGTAGAGCGTGCAGGTGACGGGGTCGATGGCGACCCTCTGCGGGTTCAGCGACCCCTCCGCGAGCGTCTCCCGGCCCGAGCCGTCCAGGTCGGACCGCTGCACCCTGTCCGCGCCGCCGTCGGCCCAGTACAGCTTCCCGGCGTCGGCGTCCAGCGCGATGCCCCTGACCAGCGACAGGCCGTCCGCGACCGTCTCCAGGTCGCCGGGCAGGGCGAGGTCGATGCGCACGATCTTCGTGCCGAAGGCGACGTAGAGGTTGCTCCCGTCCGCAGCGAGGGACACGTGCGCCCTCGTCGGGTCGAACGCGCCAGCGGCGGTGAGCTGGCTGGTGTTCACGACCGTCTCCGGGTCGGAGCCGTCCAGCCCGCACCGACGTATCTCGTTGTGGTGCCGGGCGAACCAGTACACGGCGCCGCCCGCGATGGCCAGGTCCCTGGCGCCGAGCCTCCCGGACACCAACACGTCCTCGACGCCGGTGCCGTCCAGGTTGGCCCTCTGTATCTTCTCGATGTCGGGCGCCGCCGCCTCCAGGCCCACCCAGTACATCTTCCTCAGGGGGACATCGACGGCGATGCCCTGCGGCTCCTGGAAGTCGGACATCGGCCGCGGCTGCCCCTGGTCGCCCTCGCCCGACCCGCCCACGGCGGCCGCCAGATCCGCCATGATCGCGGATATGTCCGGCTGCGGGACCTCCCCGCCCGTCGGCGCGCCGATGTAGTTCGCGATGGCGTCGATCTGCGACTCCAGGACCGCAAGCGCCTCCGCGGCGAGCAGGATGGCGGCCAGCGGGTCCGGCACGGCGGCCTCCGTCACGGCCGTCAGGAGCGACAGGACCGACTCGGACAGGCTGTGCACGTCCCGCAGGCCCAGGAACCCGGACATGGAGCGGATGGCCCTCACATGGACCGACGCGCCGGCCGGATCGGTCTCGACCGACCCCATGGCGGCGGGCAGCCGCATGTTCGGCGGGAGGTAGCACTCGTTCAGGAACGCCTGGACGTTCGGGAGGTCCGCGGCGCCTATCAGCAGCGGCTCCGGCGAGTACGAGTCCGACTCGGACAGCTCGACCAGGTCCTCGACTCCGGAGCCGTCGAGGTTCGACCTCTGCACCTTCCTGGTGGCCACGTCCGACCAGTACAGCTTCCAGACCGCGCTGCCGAGCTCGGTGTCGCCCGTTATGGGCACCTCCTCGACCCACGCGGCGCCGCCCTGCCCCTGGTGGGCGCCGGTGGTCCCGCTGGCCGACATGCTGCCCCCGAACTGGACGGCCTCCCTCGCGCTGGCCGGCGGCGTCAGGGTGTACGAGAGGGGTCCGCCGCCGGAGACCGGCGGACTCCACCGCACGCTCGACCCCGTGTCCTCGCCCCCGTCGCTGATGCCGGACACGGCCCACCCGGGCGGGTAGATGTCCTCGACTATGACGGAGCCGACGGCGGACATGTCCGCGTGGTACCTCAACTCCACGTCGATCGGGTAACCGCCCGCGTACTGGTCCTCTGGGATGTGCCTCTCGCACCAGTTGTCGTATGGGGAAGTCGTGGCCGGCGGTGTGGTTGTGCTCGCCATCTCAAATCCCCCGCAGGTAGTCGCCCATGGCGCTGCGCCCGCCGCCGAAGAACACGAACGACGCGCCGCCGGCCCCCTGCGTCAGGATCGGGTCGGTCTGGCACAGCGCGGACAGCAGGTAGTCCTCCGGCAGCCTGGGGTTGTCGAGCCTCGCGGCCGGGCGGCCCAGCCCGCTTACCGGATCCGGGTCGGAGGGTATCCTGACCTTCTCGCGTATGTCGTTCGCGTGCTCCACCGCCTTGCGGAGCGCGTCCCGCCTGCCCGTCTGTATCAGCACGCAGAACTCCGACAGTATCCGCTGGACGACGTCCGGGTACGACTCCAGGAAGCAGATGTCCTCGTCCGTGCGGAGGCAGACCACCAGCCCGGTCCCGTCGTCGTCCCCGAGGTTCCTGAGCTCGAACCGCAGCGACTTGAGCGAGTCCGCCATCGCGGCGGACACCCTGGCCACGACATCGTCGTCCCTGCCGTCCAGGAGCATCGCCTCGAGTTCGCACGGCTGCTCCGGCTCCGGCTCCGTCGGGCAGGTCGGCGAGGGCAGCGCGGCGAGGAACTCCGGCGTCAGGGTGTCGTGCGGCCACGCCGCCGATACCGTGAGCTTGTTGCTCGCGGCGGAGGCGGGGTTGGACCCGTCCACGACCGCCCACACGACAAGCCCCCTGTCGGCCAGCCTTGTGACGAACGGCCATCCGAACTCCAGGTTGAGCCTGCCGGCCATCTCGTCCGGCTCCCACGCCTGCGAGCACCCGGACCGCACGAAGTCCTCCAGCCTGTTCAGCAGGTCGCAGGACTGGGAGTCCGGATCGGGGGCGGGGGCGGTCACGGCGGAGACGACGGAGACGTCGATGTCCGACGCGGGCGGCAGTTGCCGGCTCCACTGCACCGTGATGCCGGACGCCCCGAACCCCGCGTCGACCGCCAGGACCCGGAGCCTCCCCGCGCACTGGAGCAGGAGCGACTGCGCCTCCCGGAACGCCGCCTCCATCCGGCACGCGCCGCCGTCTGCCGTGCCGCCGTGCGCGGCGGCGGCGGTCTCCACCCTGGTTATCTGCGTCGCCGTGAGGCCGTCGAAGACCACTATGTTCGTCGGGAAGGACCTAGACTTCAGGCGCAGCGAACCCACCAGCGGGTCCGAGAGGAAGGCCTCCACCTCCGCGGGGGAGCCGAACGACATGCAGGCGCCCGCGGCGGGGCCTGGCCAGGCGGCATCCCGCACGTTGTTCAATCCGACCCACTTGACGGCGTCCACGAACTCGCGGAGCAGTTCGCACGAGCCGCCCGCGGACAGGCCCTCCGCCAGCGCCGCGGTCGCGGAGTCGTACGCCGCAAGCAGACGCGGCCATCCCTCGATCGTGCTCCTGTCCCCGACGGAGTTCACGAAATCCTGCATGACGGACATCGTGGCGTCCGGCAGCCCGCCCTGGTCCCGCGAGGACAGGACGAGGCCGACCGGGGCGGTGACGGATGTGCCGCCCGCGGGCAGTGTCACGTCCTCCCTGTCTCCCGTGTCGATGTTCTCGAACCTCACGACGACAGGGGTGGCGCGGGACGGCGTCGTCAGCGTCACGGTGGCCTCCGTCACCTCGGAGCCGAGTCCGTACGGGGCCTCGCTCTCGTCGTGCAGGATCAGCGTGTCGCGAAGCGGCGGGGGCGGGGTGGAGGCCGGATCCGCAGGGTACGAGGCGGCTTGCGTCAGCATCCCGTCGTCCGCCTGGGACACGATGGCGTCCACGGTCTGGCCGGCGCTTACCGGCAGATGCACGCTGGCCGACGACTCCGGACTCGCCACCGGCAACGAGGCCGTGGCGTACTCCGTGGACGACAGGTTGCGAACGGTCACCTCAAGCGGCCTGCCCGTCGGGAACTGCCCCGCCGACAGCCTGATCTCCGTGATGTCCTGTTCGCTCGACACCTGCGTCGGTTCAATCACCGCCGCGCCGGCCTCCGGGCTTTCGGAGAATCCGGACCGCAGCACCGTCCTGGCGGGGGCGGACTCGGCCACCTGCTCGTCGGTGCGGCCGAGGAGCAGCACCTCGATGCCGGGTGGCATCGGCGGCGCGTCGAGCACCGTCATGGACAGCCTGTCCGTCGGCTCGAACCTCATCGACAGGGTGGCGTCGACGGACGACCTTCCGGCGGCGACCGTCACGTCGGACATCTCCTCGGTGTCCAGGTTGTGCAGCCTGACGGTGATGTCGCTTTCGGACGCGGACGCCAGACCCACGCATGCGGTCGTGGCGGTCACTGGCCGGCCGGGCACGAGCGGCGCCTGCCCGACGAAATGCTCGCCCTCGATGGGGGCGTCCAAGACATACGATATGGACGACCTGCCGCCGTCGCCCTCGTCGAAATCAATCTGCACCTCGATGTTTCTGGCGGCGGAGGCGGAGTCCGCGATGAGCACCGTGCCGGACAGCCTGTCCCCCGGCGAGAACGGAATCGCGAACGCTTCCGCGCGTTCCGTCTCGCCCACCCGCAGGAACGCGTCAGCCCTTTTTCCGGTGTCGATGTTCTCCATCCGCACGAAAAGGTCCGAGCCCGCCGGGCTTCCGCCGCCGGAGGCGACGCGAAGCGTGACCTGCGAGAGGGTCTTCGTCGCAGCATTGTTGTCTGGCTCCACGACGAGTCCGGCGATCTGCGAACCCTCGGCGGCGATGTCCAGCGACCACCTTCTGGATCCGATGAGGTCCGGGTCCAACCACGGGGCCAGGAAGTCGATGACGGGTTCCGGAAACGGGTTATCCGGGTCGTTGCACGAGTCGTCCCACACCTCGTCCAGGGACTCCGGCCTTCCGACCTCGGACCGGTTCTCGCGCAGCCCCTCCCTCGCCACCTCGTGCATCTTCCTGACCGACGAGGGGTTGCACGACAGCAGCTCCCTCACGCCCTCGATTATCATCGCGAGGAATCCGGGTCCGTGCTCCGTGTCGTAGAACCTCTCGATGTCGTAAGAGGATGCCAGCGTCCAGGAGAATCTCAGCCCGCTGGACAGCTTGTACGCCGTCGTGAACTCCCCGCCGTCGCACTGCACGGTCGAGGCCTCGTCCGCGAGGCGAGGGGCCGTCGTCGTGGTCGTGGTGGACTGCTGCCGGAGAAGGTCGCAGAGCCACTCCGCCGCGTCCTGCTCCGTTCGGAAGTCCCCGGCCACCGTGTCGCCGCCGCGGGTGACCAGGAACATCCCGTCGATCGAGAAGTCGGTGCAGCAGCACCTCATGTTCCGGAACACGTCCGCCGCCATCTGGTACGCGGACTCGGTCACTACCGCCGCGTCCAGCCCCTCTTGGAGCGCGGCTTCAAGCTCCTCGGCGTCGGGGAAGTCGTCCGCGACGAACGCGCAAGGCAACTGGGGTTCGCAGGGCGGGGCGGGGGCGGATGCCACTGGACGCACATTCGGGATGGACCACACCGCGCACAGGGAGTCTCCCTGCACCGTTATCCTGGCGGCCGTCCGGAACCCCCTCCAGAGTTTCACGCTCTTCATGTACCGCGAATCCACCTTGGCTTTGACGAAGTCCTCGGCGAACTTCTCGGTGATCTTCCTGCGCAGCCCCTCCGATCCGGAAATCATCCTGTCGAGATGCGCGGCGACCGCGGACGCGAACTCGAAGCCGTATATGTCGAGTCGGATTCCGCACGACACGCACACCTTCTGGGTGAGCCTGAACGGCGACGGGCAGAGGTCGAACTCACTCTCGAAGCTCAGGCACCGGAACTTCTCGAACAGGCACATGGCTGCCGCTCGCACACACTCCGAGACGGCGGCGGGCGTGCCGCAGGAGTCCATCGCCTCGGGGGTGATGACGAACCCGCTGTCGAGCACCGTGACGAGTCCGAACTTGTCCTCCTCCAGTGGGAAGGACCGCACCTCGTATCCCCGTCGCTCCGTCTCGCCAGGGAGCGGCAGCGGGAACCTCGGCCACTCGAACTCGTGCCACCGTACTCTCGGGCGGCCGCGGTCATCGATGTGCGTGACCGTGCCCTTGGTGCCGGACGGTATCTGGATTGGCCACCTGGGGTGCTCCAGCAGAATGTCGCCCGTCGATTCGATCATGCTGCCGACAGGGGGGCGTATGGTCTCCCCGACGGCCACGGGGCACGGCAACCCGGCCACGGTTCCGGCGGGGGCTTGGGGCACCGACAGCACCGGGGCGTCGCAGCCGGAGGAGTTCTCGGACACGGAGGTCTCGTAATGCACGTCATACGGGGCCGTGTGCTCCGTCGCGGGCGGATACACGGCGAACAGCGGGAGAATCTCTATGATCCTCTCCTTCACCGCCAGTATGTCCTGCATGGACACGGCGTCCGGGTCACCGTACGCCTCGTTCAGCATGTCCACGACGGTCTGCAAGTCCGTGACGCCGTCCGGCGTCGCGGCGAGCTTCTCGATGACCGTGTCGAGCCGGGACATATCGTTCAGCATGCTGCGGCAGCTAACCAGGAGCGGCAGAATGACCGATATGCTGATCAGGGATGTCCAGCACCCCTCGTCCACTGGCTCCTTGCGCCTGACCACAATCCGTATCGGACTCAGGCCCTCCGCCGCATCTGGGGAGAAGTCCAGTTCGCCCAGATAGAGGAAAATGCGGTCGAGGGACCGCTCGGGCCGGCAGCTCGCCCCGAACAGGGACCGGAGGAACTCCGCGTCCGGCTGATGCACCTCGTAGTCCCCCTGCTGCTCCGGCGGTATGTTTTCCGCCACCCACTGCTCCGCCGCCTCCATGGAACCTAACCAGGCCACGGGTTCCCCCGTGCTGATGCGGACCGGCCGCCAGTCGTCGTTGAACCCGGCGGCGGCGCTGGCGGACTCGCTGTCCGCCATCCCGACGAAGAACTCGCCCATGCTGTCGCGGAAGAAGAGTATCGGCACCCACCCCCGCAGCTTGGGCCATATCCTGTCGCTGTAGAACCTGAAGGCAGGGTCGCCCTCGGACCTGATCGCAGCGCGGGACAGCGAGAGGAACTGCCGCACGAGCGTGGACTGCTCGGACGGACCCTCCTCCCCCAGCCCGGCGAGCCACTCACTCAGGAGTTCGGCCACGCGGGACAGGCGGATTGTGACGGCGCCGGTCTTCTTATCGACCGCAGCTTCCAAGCTACCCTCCGCTCTACGCTCTACGTCACCGTGACCGTCACTACCTGACTGTCGTAATTGACGCCGTCGAGCGTCAGCCTCGCCTGCACGGTCGGCGCCCCGGCGGCTGTCGCCTCGTACAGGCCCTCGATGTCCGGATCGGCGGCGAGTCCGGCGCCGACGACAAGGAAGTCGAAGTCGAACTTGGGCCTCGCCGCCAGCAACTGCGACACCGACGCCCACCTGCCCTTGCCGTTGTCGTCGTACACGGCCACCCTGAACTGGATGGCGTCGCCGACGCCGATTGACACCGCCGTCGGCGGGGTGTTCTCCTGTGCGCTGGGCGGACCGGACTGCGTGGCCGGCACCTGCCAGACGGGCAGACCGCTTACGCCCGTCCACAGCTCCACCCTGGTCACGCCGATGGCGTCGAAGTGCGACTCGTGAAAACCGAAGCCGTAGTGCTCGACCGTCTTCCCGGACGCGCTCGGGGCCGGCAACGGGGGTACGAACTGTACCGTGTTGGTCGAGGTGTCGACGGATGTCACGGCGCGCACAACGCCGTCGCCGTCGTACTCGATCCTGCTCCCGACGGCGTACGGGGTGCCGAGCGCATCCGCGTCGGACACCTTCAGGGTGTCGGCCGCGCCCGGGGCCACGGTTAGATCCGTGAACTCGAAGTCGATGGGCGACATCGGGAGCACCGGATCGCCGTCGTACTTGCGGTTCAGCCACCGCTGCGCGCCGGCCTGCACCGCGTAGTTTCTCTTCTTAGCTGGCATTGTTAGCCCTCCCTCTTCTCTGCCCCGGCCGGGGACACGGTCGTGCCGTCGAACGATGCGGAGCCGGCGGACACCACGGCGGACACCGCCTGATCGAACAGAATGGCGTCCCTGGACGGATCGTTGGCGACCCTTGCGCCGATCTCCGACTCGATTTCCGACCTGCCAGACGGCCCCTCCCTGTTTATCCACTTCATCGTCTCGCGTATCCAGAGTATGAGTTCCGCCTCCGGACTCAGCCACTGTCCTTCGGAGCCCAAACGTAATCCTCCGGCTCCCCGAGGAAGCCGTCCTCGTCCCGCTCCGGCGACGACATCTCCGCGGGCGAGTATTCTTGCTGCGGCTCCGGCAGCGCGGCCTCGTCGCCGTGTTCCCCCAGGAACCTCCGGCTCGTCGGCGTGAACACGTCCTCCGACTCGGTTTTCGGTCTCCTGCCCATGCGCCTCCCACAGGGTTCTGGCCACGGCCTCGGCCGCCTGCCTGATTCTATTGCACGCCTCGGCGTCCAAGGCATCCGGATCGAACTCGTACCGGTGCAGGCCGCCCTCCGAGTGGACCGCCCGCATCCCGGACGGCCGCATCACGTCCAAGGCCGCCTCCGGTGCGCCGGCTAGATCCCACACCAGGCCGTCGTCTTCCATCCGGAGCGACGCCGGGGCGATGACCGTCCGGATCGACTCCGCCAGGTCCGACATGTCCTTGCGGAACTTCGCCCGCATCTTGTCGTCGGACTCCGGGTCTCCCCCGAGTTCGCGGATGCGGGCCTCCACCTTCTCGGCCCTCTCCTTGGCGGCGTCGAGCTTCTCGCCCGGCCCGAGCATGGAGATTCGCCTGTTGATCCGGGCGAGCGTCTCGTCCAGTTCGGCCTCCCTGTCGCCGATGTCGCGGTAGTAGACCGTGACCGAGACGGGCATCACCGCACCCCCAGCGCCTGCGAGACGGAATGGTACCTGCTCGGCAGCTTCAGCTCGTCGTCGCCGACTTCGATACCACCCTCGGCATCCTCCCTGGTCACGACCCTGTGCTTGGCGGGGGCGACGATGCGTTTCGCTATGTCCGCGACGGGGTTCGAGGCGGCCTTCGCCTTCGCCGGGGACTCAAGCAGCCGCACGAGCGACTCCACAGCCCGCTCAAGCGGGGCGACCTTGGACTCGTCCCTCACGAAGTCCCTCACGATCTTCAGCATCTCGTTGGCGCTCTCGGCGAGGGCCTTCGCGTCTCCCTCCTTGACGGCCTCCCTCATCCCCTCTATGGCCGGATCGATGGTGTCGCCGAACACCTGCCTGCCCCTGGGTCCGAGGGCCTTCTTGTCGACCGCCCGCAGGGCCAGCTCCCGAATCTGCCGGATGGCCTGGACCTCCTCGCGTATGCGGGTCCTGTTCGCGGCGACCATTCTCCACAGCATCTTCTCCGCGATGCCGATTGCGATGCTGGCCGCGTTGAGGGCCAGCCTCCTCTGGGTCGCGGTCTGCGGGGTGGACTCGCCGTCGTCCCCTTGGGGCTGCGGCAGTTTCCCGGTGAGCGCGAGCGCGGACGACGCGATGGACAGCCAGGTGTTGACGACCTCCTTGCCCCCGCCGCTCAGGCTGTGCAGTATCTGCTCCGGGCTGATATTCAGCTCGACCCGGCCGCTTTTCCCGGCGGACTCGAACAGCTCCTCCGCGTCGCGGGCGCCTTGGCTCACGGCCTCCCTGACGAGCACGCCCACCACCAGGAACGGGGCCTCCGGCGCCGTCGGCCTGTCGATGATGTACCGCAGCACCGTCTGCAACCTGCTCGTGTCCAGCTTCCCGGAGTCGAAGTCTATGATCCGCCAGTTGCTCAGGCCCTGGGAGAACTCCTCCGACAGCTTGGGGTCGTTCTCGTACAGCCTCAGGATTCGCTTTACGTTCCGGGACTCAAGCTCCGGGACCTCGCCCGGGACGGCCTCCTCGTAGACCTGCAACGGGTCGGTCGGGTCGTAGCCCTCCAGCGGCGCGTCGAGCGTCATCTCCTCGAACCCGGCCTCCGGCTGCCTCTGCAACCCCTGGAACGGCACCTTCCTCTTGATCGAGTCGGCCACCCTCTGGAGGGTGCTCTTCAGCTTGAAGCGGCTGTTCTCGTCCTTCAGGAGTCCGGCGACGGCGGGCACAAGCTCCTGGAACTTGGTCCACCACTTGGGCGTCTCCCGGAACCCGAAGCCGAACTTCGTCGCCACCTTCACGATTTGCAGAACCATCCTGGCGTCCGGGGCCCCGGACTCCTTGAGCCTGGACATCAGGTCGCCGGCGTTCTCGCATCCCTGCATCAGGTTCAGCACCGCGTCCACATACGGCGCGACCACCCTCCACGCGTCGGAGCCCCATTGCGCGTCGTCCCAGCGGAGCGCCTCCATCTCGGCCCGCTCGGCCTCGTCCGCCTCGTCTTGGGCGAGCACTGTCGCGGCCTCGCGGGCGATGTCGTCGAACCTCAGCCGGGTGCGCCTTTTGGCGGGCGGGGCGTCCTTCCTCGGGTCGGCGTCGGGGTGGGGCGGCTCCGTGTCCGCGTACGGCATGTCTCGCCACTTGTCGGACAGCGTGCGATCCCCGTCCTGATACCGATCCCTGTCCTGCCCCCTCTCCGGCGAGGGGCCGGAGTACGGACCGAGGGTGTCGTACTGGCCGGGCGGGCCGTACTCTGCTCCGGTTTTTCGCTCTCTGCGCATGCGCGTTCCCCCACGGGACGCGGGCGGGAAAGACATTATTATGCGCCGTTGACGTGCCTTTTGACGGCGAGGGCGAGCGCCGGGCGGGACTCGGGCGGCATGGGCGGGAAACAGGACGTGCCTTCGTCGCAGGCCCGGAATATCTCCTCGGCCAGCTTGTCGGGCGTCAGGGACCGCAGCCTCCGCCTCTCCCGCCTGTCGGCCGAGCGCAGCATGTACCTGTGGACGGTCGGCACGACGAACCCCTCCAGCAGCGACCGGGTCGCGTCCTCCAGCTCCTGCATGTCGAACGTCTGTATCGCGGACGTCACACGGTCGAGCGCGGCCTGCGGCGGGGCGGGCGGGAGGTACCCCAGCTTCTCCAGCGCCGATCTCGCTGGCCTCACCGCGGCCCACCTCACCGGGCGGTACGCGGCCGACGCGAGCCGCCGGAGTCCGCGCGTCGCGGCCTTGGCGAGTCGTTCCAGAATCCACACGACATTGAAGGCGAGCTCGAGGAAGAACACGAGCGGCCTAGCTATGAGTCGCAGCATCACACGCCCCCCAGCCCGTCCAGATCCGTCCCCCCGAGGATGTCCTCGTCGGGCTCCGGCGGCGGGAGCCCGCCGCTCTCGATGACCGTCCTCACCCTCTCGGCCAAATCGTCGCCCCGGACGGGGCCGCGGTTCGTCTGGCGGACCTGCACGACCGCGGCGGACACGGCGTCCAGCGCCCTGTCCGGCGGGAGTCCCCTGGCCGCCCACTCCGACACGAACGCCGCGACGGCCTCAGCGGCCGCGTCGGCGAGTCCGGAGTCCTGCGGTGCGTGGGATGGGAACGGGTCCGCGCCGCTCACTCTGCCTCCATGTCGCTGAACCGGTAGTTCTTGATCTTGGCGGCCTCGTCGAGGAAGTCGCACCTGGGCGTGTCGTCGCCGTCGGCGAACATGACCCGGTGCGCCATGAACCCGAGCGGGTCCTCGCCCTCCGGCACCTCGCCCCTCTGGTCGGACACGGGGACCCGGACCCACATGTCGAAGTCCTCGTCCGGCGACGGGAGCTCGAAGCAGAGGCACTGGTTCAGCAGCACCTCCTTCGGGACACAGGTGAACTCCCCGGACTCCATCCTCTCGCGGAACCGCTTGATGAGCGCCTGCACCGGGGTGTCCAGGAACCACCCGACCCTCTTGATCCCGGAGTCCCTCGGGACCAGGTCCAGCACGGCCTGCCTTGTCTGCCTGCTCATGAACAGCCCGTCCGCCACGAAGCACGGCGGGCCTCCCCCGTCGATCCAGGTCTCCACTGCGGCCACGAGTCCGCGCCACGCGGCGGCGGCGCTTTCCCGGATTGCCTCCCTGGCGGACTCGCCCTCGACGCTGTCCGGCGCCCTCTCGTGCATCACGTGATGCACGGCGGTGCCGGGCGTCCAGAACCTCCTCGCGAAGTCGGTCTTGCCCGACGACATGGGGCCAACGAGCACGTTGAAGTAAAGCGGTCTCCTTCTCACCCCGTCACCTCCCCGGACACCACGTGCCTCTCGGCCCTGCGGCATTCGGCCACGAACTCCGCAACGGCGTCCTTGATCTCGGACTGCGCGGCCCGGTCGCCGAACCGCAGGAAGAACGACGTGGAGTCCAGCGGGGTGCGCACCGGCCTGTCGGCCGGGCCGCCCGTGTAGAGCTCGCCCTGCCCGAGTTCCCAGCCCTCCGTCAGCGGGAGCATCGCCCGCCGGACGCGGTCGAACATCTCCCACCTCGTCGCCTCGCCGGAGTCGCAGCAGTGGTATATGTCGCCGGACAGCCTGTCGTCGACCGCCACGACGGCGAGTATGTACCTGGCGAGATTGGTGGCCAGGGTCGGGCTGGAGCTGCTGACGTTGTCCACCGTCACGGGCTGCTTCCTGGCGGCCAACTCGTAGGCCTTGGACACGAAGTTCTTGCCGCCGGGCCCGTAGAGCCAGGCCGTCCGGAGCACGTACGCGCCGTGCGCCGCGGCGCCGAACTCGCCCATCAGCTTGTGGGCGCCGTAGCGGTTGCGGGGGGACGGATCGTCCGTCTCGTCGTACCACCCCTCCTCGCCGTGCCCGAGGCCGTCCCCATAGAAGACGTAGTCAGTGCTCACATGCACGAACCCCGCCCCCGCCTTCTTGCATGCCGCGCCGATCGTCTCGGGGGCGACCGCGTTCACCAGCAGCGACGCCTCGGCGCTGGCGGACTCGCAGGCGTCCACGTCCGTGATGGCCGCGCAGTTGACCACCCAGTCCGCGTCGGGCACCCAGGACGACATCGCGCGGAAGTCCGCTATGTCCATCTCCTCGGCGTCGAACCCGCTCACGACATGTCCTGCCTCGGCCGCCATGCGGCACAGCGTGGAGCCGAGCAGGCCCTTCGACCCTATCACAGTGACTTTCTTTGGCATGATTTGGTATTCTATCGCGTCGGGTACCCGCCGGGGCCGAGGCCGGCCGCCGCGAACCTCGCGAACAGCTCGCTGAGGCCGCCGGGAAGGTCCAGCCCCGCCGAGTAGAAGTCCGCCGTCGCCACCGACTCCGCGCCGGCGGCCGCGGCGCCGCTCGCCACGAGCCTGAAGAATCCCCTGGACAGCGCCATGCCCCTGGGTTCGCCGATGTCCTCCCTCGCGGGGGCGCCGGGCGGGGGCCACACGCAGGCCGCGACGAAGCAGTGCGCGGCCAAATCGCCGTCGAGCGTGGCCGTCAGCGCGAACAGCGCCGGCTCCATCGACATGACGGCGATGTCGCACCTCCTGCCCTGCGGGTACAGCACGTGATCGCAGAACCTCTTCACTGGCTCGTTCGGGCTCGCCACGCAATGGCCGGACGCGGTAAAGCAATACAAGTCGCGCGGGGCCGACCGTCCGGCGGCTAGCCGCCGGACAGCCTCGCGTCCAGCCTCTCCCAGAGCCCCGTCGCCTCGAGCTCCTCCACGGTGTAGTACTTCTTAACCGCGGCGTACACCTCGCTCTCCGCGTGCCCCCTGCCCTCCGCGACGTCCCCCCTGTGCTTCTCGAGCAGCCAGTTGCCCGCGTTCCTGACGCACGCCTCGTACGCGGCGCGGCCCACGTTGGCCCTCTGCTCCTCGGAGGTCTTGCCGTCCCGGAACCACTCCCTGAAGGTGTCGGCGTCTATCAGGATCTCCTCACCGGGGAAGGTCTCGTTGCGGCTCGCCGCGTTGTACGGGTCGTCCCCGTGCGACATGAAGAGGCCGTCGGCGGGGAAGCGGGGCAGCGAGTGCCCGCCCGCGAACGCCTGGCTCACGGGGATGTTGACGGCCCGCAGGACCGACCGCATGAACCCGGTGGTGCCGTGGCACCCCGCCGTGCGGTGCATGATCCTGTCGTCGGCCGTGCCGCCGTGCGCCTCGTCCGCCAGCCTCGGGGTGCCCTCCGCGACCCTGCTGGCCGGCGGGAAGCCCCTGTACTGCCAGTGCGCCTGCGCGTTCCACGCGTAGATGCCGCCCGCGTAGTGCACCATGCCCCTGCACCACTCGATCAGGTTGCCGACGGTCTCCACCCTGTCCGCGCCCACCCTGCCGGACATGAACCCCCACGCGTAGTCCGCTGGCGCGGGCACGGCCCTGCCGCCGTGCGCCACCCGCTCGACGCAGTAGTTCCCCGTCCCGGCGTCCAGCGAGAACATCTGCCTGCTGTCGAACAGGATGGCGAGCGACTCGGCGTCGTACCCTGTGACGCTCCACGGCACCCGCCGGCTGATCTCGACCGCCAGCCCGTTCGCCACGTACGACATCCACAGCGGCCTCGCGTCGTCCGCGGACAGGTGCGACTCCCTGATGTAGTGGTCGTCGTCGAAGTCCACGGCGGGCGGCGGCGGATCGGCCAGCCCCGTCGGGGCGCCGTCCCACGCGAGCTTGAAGGCGGCGTACAGCTCCTCCCTCTCGGCCCAGCCCCAGTCCGGGAAGGGCAGGGGGCCGTCGGGGGACTCCCACACGATCGAGCCGGCCACCGCCGGGTTGTCCGCGAGCCACCCGTCCAGGTCCGGGTACCCGCCCCAGGAGAACGCGAACACCGCCACCACGCGGCAGTCGGCGGTGGGCGTGACCGTTATCGGGTTCCAGCCCGTCCACTCGCACCCGTCCGGGATGTCCCAGCCCGCCAGCTCCCAGCCGTCGCCGGGCGTCGCCTCCACCTCGGCGCTGCCGCCCTCGGGGACGGAGGCCCGCGACACGGCCACGGAGCCGCGGCCGTCGGGGGCCGCGGAGACGGAGAACCTGGCCTCCTCCGAGAAGACCGCCGTCACCCTCCGGTCCGAGTCCATGGTGACGGTGAGCGGGTTCAGCCCGGCCGCCTCGCCCTCGCCGGTGACGTCCCACCCGTCCAGCTCCCACCCCTCGGCGGGGGTGGCCGCCACGCCCACCCGCGAGCCCGGATCGTGCCACGACCGCCCGGGCGGGTCCACCTTCCCCATGCCGTCCGCGCCCGTCTCCAGGCAGTGTCTACCCTGTGTGGTGATGCACCCCGCGGAAACCATTGCGAGGCAGGCCACCGACAGAACGATTGCGTGCAACCTCATGGTGCGTCCTCCTTGACTGCGGTCCTCGTGATCCGACTGATTCTAGGGGCGCGCGAAAAGGGGCCGCCCGGAGGGCGGCCCCTTTGGTGTCGCCGAAACCGGATCCGGCTACGCGTTGCCGATCCGGGACGCGGCCCAGCCCGGCGACGCGAGCACGTAGCACGCCGCGCACTGGTCCGACGGGCCCACGCCGCCGCCGGGGCCGGTGTCGCCCAGCCTGGCCAGGGCGTTCGTCCGGTCGTCCCCCAACTGGGCCGCCGGGAGCAGCGTGTCCTCGGTGCCGAACGCGATGCTGATCCCGCCCGTCACCGTGCCCACCTTGGACTGGATGTGGTAGCTGGAGTCCGAGTAGAGGCACACGAACTCCGACGGGCTGATGAGGGCCACGCCGTACGGCTTGTCGCTGGGCGACCCCATCGTGGCGGCGGCCCCCCACGTCACGTCCGTGGACGAGACCACGCCGACCCTGGCCTTCGTGTTGGCGCCCTCCCGGTACGCGACGACGAACCTGTCCGACGTCAGGGCCGTCATCACGATCTCTACGACGGCGTCGCCGGGGAACGTCGCGGTGAACGCGTGCGAGGGGGCCCAGGTCGTGGTCATGGACGAGATGTCCGCGACGAGCGCGATGCCCTCCTGGTTCCCGCCGGTCCCGTGGTAGCACGTCACCACCTTCTCGTCCGTCAGGGCCGCGCAGCACATGCTGTAGCCGAAGGCGCTCCCGATGGCCGCGTACGTGCCCCAGGTTATGGTCGTCCCGGTGACCTCGCCGACCCTCCCGCCGGTCTGCCAAAGGCCGTCCTGGTTGTGGAACCAGCAGACGAAGAACTTGCTCGACGTGAGCTTGCAGGCGGCCGGGGTCTGGTCCACGGTGCCGCCGTACGAGCCGGCCGTGAAGTAGATCTCGGAGCCGTACGTTATGTCGGTCCCGCTCACCGTGCCGACGATCGCCTTCTCGCCCTCGTAGAAGACGACGATCCTCGTGGACGTCAGCCCGACGCACTCGATGTACTGGCAGTTGGACGACTCGCGGAACACCTTCTCCGGCCCGTACGTCGCGTCGGTGCCGCTCACCTCGCAGACGCGGGAGTAGCCCCGGCCGTTCGTCCCGCGGTAGCACGCCACGAAGGTGGTCGCCCCGAGCGGCGCGATGGCCAGCCACGTCGTGCTGCTGTGCTCGGCCAGCCCGGCCCGCTGCGACCCTCAGAACGGCGGGGGGGCGGTGGTCGTGATCGGCGGCACGGTGGTCGTGGCGGGCGGGGGCGCCTCGGCGCCCACGTACCACTTGGAGAACACGACCTTCGGTAGCGGGCCGACGGCCGTCGGGTACAGATCCACGGCCGCGCGGAAGACCGTCGTGGTGCCATCGTTCCCGCTCCGGTACGCCTGCACCACCCTCTCCCCGTCGGCGAGCGACGCGACGGCTAGCTGCTCCTGCGTGCCGTGGGGCCACGAAGCCGGCGGGCCGAACTGCGCGGCGCCGCCCGCCACGGCGGCCGTCCGGACGAACGGCGCGTTGGCCTGATCCTGATCCCGGTACATCACGGCGACGCCGCCGGTAACCGGCACGGACAACGGGCCGACGGAACCGTCCGTGTACATGTTCTCGACGACCTGCACCGCCGAGCCGAACGTGATGTCCGACCCCGCGATTGTGGCGATCTTCGTCCGCACCGGCTCACCAAGGCCGGGGCTCTCGACATAGGTCACCGCGAGGCTCCCGGAGCCGAGCGGCGCCAGCGAGAGGTACGACAGGTCGCCGGAGAACGCGACGGCGGGGCCGAACGAGACCGCGCCGCCCGCGAGGACGCCCACCCGGGCGCGCCCGACCCCCGCGTCGTCGTACGCGACGACGAAGCTGGACGAGTCGATCGGCGCGACCCGCACGGGCTCGGTGGCGGCGGAGACGAACTCGACCGGCGGTCCCGCGAAGGTGATGTCCGAGCCGGAGACCGTGGCGAGCGAGACGAGCCCCGGGCCACCGCTGTATCTCCACGCGACGGCGAACTGCGACGAGCCCAGCGCGACGACGCCGTACACGGCCTGCGTGTCGGCGGACGCCCGGAACGGGACACGCGTTCCCGACACGCTCACTGTGTCGCCGGAAACGGCCAGCAGTCTCGCGAACCCGTAGTCGGCCTCGCCGCCGCCGTACTCCCTCCAGCAGGCGACCGCCGTGTTGGCGTCTAACATGGCGGTGCGGATGCTGGACATCTCGCCCGAGATGGTCTCAGGGGCGGCCGCGACGGGTATGTCGCCCCAGGCCGCCGTGACGACCCTGGCCATGCCGGTCGGGTTGGCGGAGCCCTGGTCGTATGTCAACAGGGTGCGATCCGCGTCGATCGCCACCAAACCGTAGTTCGCCGGGTTTGTCGCGCCGCCGCCGCCCGTGTAGAAGACCTCGGTGTGGTCCGGCCCCCACGCCCCCGCGTGTCGGCGGTACGCCGCGTGGCCCGTGAGCGAGACGGGGGCCACGAACGAGCTGCCGGAGGGCTCCGAGGCCGCCGCGACCACGGCGAGGGAGGACGGCTCCAGCACCGCGACCCCGTAGAGCAAGTTCGTCGCCGAGACCGGGCCCGTGTCCGCCAGGGGGCCGAACTCGATCTCGTAGCCGTCGATCCTCAGCGTGTAGCCCCTCTCCCCGTAGTGCTCCACGAGCAGGGCGCTGTCGCCGCTCAGGCGCCGCAGCACCGGGTTCCCCTCCGGGTCGCCCTCGGGGTTGGACTGCTGCGGGCCGAAGGTGAACTCGGTGCCGCTCACGCGGCACACGCACCAGCCCGCGCCGTCGCCGTACATGACGATGGTCTCGCTGTCGAGGGCCGCGAATGGGCCGATGACCGTGCCGGAGCCGTCGGAGACGGTCCTGATCGAGCCGAATGTGACGGTGTTGTTGAACGGGCCGGCGATGTCGCCGACCACCATGTACGACTGGTTGGACGGGCTGTACCCCCACCCCAGGACGAACTTGGTCGAGTTCAGGACGGCGAGCGGCATGATGCCGCCATTGTAGTTCCCGCCCGTGGCGGCGTGCGCGCCGAAGGTGACATCGGTGCCGGCGACGGTGCCGGCGGCGGCCTTGGCGTTGCCGCTGTCGCTCCACGCCACAACGAACCGGGTGGAGTCCAGCCTGCCGGCGCTGGGGGTGCTGAAGCTCGTGGCGACGCCCGCCCACTCCCCGCCGACCGTCACGCCCGCTCCGGCCACGGTGAGCACCCGGCCGACGCCGGAGGCACCGGATCTGTTGTGCATCACGACCACGGTCGTATCGTCCAGCCCGGCGACGGCGAAGTCGGTGTCGGAGGCGTTCCAGGAGACCTGCGTGCCCATGGCGATAATCCCGTCGCCGTTCACCGAGCACACCACGGCGTACAGCAGCGAGGACTTGTACCACACGACCAGGGCCGTCGCGGCCGTCAGCGGCGCGACCTCGATGCGGTCGGTAAACCCCTGTCCGGGCGTGCCAATGTCGTCGGTCCTCGTGAGCGAGAATCCGCCGGGCTGCGGGCCCATCGCCTGCCCCACCGTACCGGACGGGTGCGTCGCCCTGCCCCTCCAGGCCGCGGCCTGCGTGGACTCGTTCGTGCCGTCGAGCGGGTGGTAGAACACCGCGTTCGGTTCCTGCGGAATGGCCATATCCGTTGCCTCCTTCGCCTAGCGTTGCACAGCGTTGCCGGTCTCCTCGGAGCCCGGGGGAGACAAAACTTTATCGGATACCCCCGTCCGCGCGCGCGGGCGGCGCGCGATGCCGCCCGGATTGCGTTGTAGCTGCGGGCTTAGACCGTCCGCCAGACCACCTCGGCCGTGCCGTATGACAGGGCGGCGTTCACGGTGCGGCCGTAGACGGCCACCGCGTGCGTCGCGTCCATCGGCAGCATGTAGACGCCGCGGTATGTGTACCCGCCCGGCGGGGATTGCAGCTTCGTCCGGTACGAGTCCCACGAGACCGCGTCGGGCGGGTTGTCGGCGCCGCCCTTGGCCATGAGCCACCGGTGACGGTTCCGATCCTCGTGTCGTTGTCGGCGGACACCACCACGGTGTTCGCGTCCATCGCCACCACGCCCATGCGCTTGTCGCCCGGCGTGCCGCCGGTGCCGATGTTGCCCCAGACCACGGTGTCGCCGGAGACGGTGCCCACATACGCCTGCCCGCCGAAGAAGCCCACGATCTTCGTGTCGGTCAGCGCCACCAGCTCATCCCATACGCTGCCGGGGTTCGGCAGCCCCTGCTGCGGGCCGAAGGTCAGCGTCGTGCCCGACATGGTGCCGACCCTGGCGTAGTCGGGGCCGCCCGTATTGGTGTACGCGACCACGAACCGCGTCGAGCTCAGCTTGGCGGCGGAGACATGGATCTGGGGGCCGCCGGCGGCGGTGGCGAAGTTTACGATGCCGGCTGCCCCCTCGGGCGCGCCGGCGGTCGACTCCCCGATTTACGAGGGCATGTCGACCGTAACCGGCACGAGCGCCGAGGCGGACGGCACGAACATCCAGGTCTTCGTCGACTACTCGCCGATCGGATCCACCGCCTCGGTCTCCGGCGGCGCGTGGTCCAAGGACCTGGGGTACGAGCCCCCGCTCCATGCCCAGATCACGGCCCGGACACGTCCGACGACCCGAACCACGACGCGAACACGACCTTCGTCCCGGACACGGCCGTCGCGTGGGCCTCGCGCCCGAGCGCGCCGACCCTCATGGTGCCGTGGGACGAGTCCGCGCCGTCCGTGTACGCGACCGCGAACCGCGTGGAGTCAACCGGGACGGCGTCGATGTACGACGCGGCCCCGGCGGACAGGAACTCCATCTCGCCGGGGGCGAACTCTACCGCGTCGCCGCTGATGAAGCCGAGCCTCGCCGTGCCGTGCCCGGAGTCGGCGCCGTCAGCGTAGCACACCGCCAGCGTCGTCGGACTCAGCGGCGCGACCGCCGTGTGCGAGACCGTGGCGGCGAAGGAGGCGGCCGGGCCGAACGTGATGTCCGTGCCGGCGATGGCGCCGATCCTCACGGCGCCCGCGAGCCCGCCCTCGCTGTACGAGACCGCGAACGACAGCGAGCCGACCATGCGGCATGAGATGTACGCGGCGTTGCCGCCCGCCAGGAACGGCGTGGCGGCGCCGAACGTGATGTCCATGCCGGCGACCGTGGCGATCTGCGCCAGACCGCCGGATGCGTTCTTGTAGCACAGCAGCGCCTGCGAGGGGCCGGCCGCGGCGGCCTCGACCTCGACAATCGCGGTCGGATCGAACTCCGCCTCGGCGCCGAACGAGATGGATGTGCCGGTCACGACCCCGACCTTCGCCTTGCCGCCCGTCGGGGACGCGCGCCAGGCGACCAGCACGGTCGCCGAATCCAGCGCGGCGCAGGCCGTGGCATCGACGATGTCCGGGTGGAACTCCCGCACGGAGCCGAAGGTGATGGTCGATCCGGCGACCTCGCCGACCGCCGCCTTGCCGCGGTTGCCGTCGTCGTCGTCGGAGTAGCACAGCACGAAATGCGTCTCGTCCAGGGCGGCGACGGAGACCTGCTCCGCCGTGGCGCCGGACGGGCTCGCGGCGGCGCCGAACCCTGTGATCTCCGAGCCGGCCAGCGTGCCGACCCTCGCCTCGGCGGGGCCGGTGGCGTTCTGGTACGCCACGACGACCGTCGCGCCGCCGAGGAGCGCGACGGCGTTGTAGTCGGCCTGGGCGGCCAGGTACTCCGCCTCGGCGCCGAAGTGCGACAGCACCTCGTCGCCGGCGAAGTCGGCCTCGCCGACCCGCATGTGGCCGCTCTTCACGAGCCCGGCCTGGGAACCGAGTTCGCCGTACGAGAGGCCGAACGCGACGGCGAACCGCCCGCCGGAGAGCGGCGCGGTCGCCATGCGGACATTACCGAAGTACGGCTCCCGCGGGGGGCCGACGATGCCCCTCGTCGACCCGAACGTCACGCCGGTGCCGGCCACCGTGGCCCCGACCGCGGCCAGCTCGCCGACGGCCGGGCTGTAGCAGACGATGATGTGGGACGAGTCGAGCACGGTGAGGCCGGGGGAGTTGCCGTAGCCGGTGATGGCCACCTCGGGGCCGCCGGTCACTAGACCGGCGTCCACGGACAGCACCTGCACCCGGACATCGGTGGCGGTGCCCATGAAGCACGTGGCGACCGTGGACTCCGTGAGCGCCACGGCCTGGACCCCGTTGGAGTTGGACCGCACATCCTGGCTCTCCGTGCCGAGCGTCACCGTGGATCCGGAGACGGTGCACGCCCTCGCGTGATCGCTATACGCGGCCACGAAGGACGCCGGGCCCGTCGCCGCGATGTCGAAGTCGCCCGTCCCGCTGGCGAGCACCGCCTCGGCGCCCCATGTGATGTCGAGCCCGATGATCCCGCCGACGTCGCCCACCCGGACGGACGTCTCGCCCGCGGTGCTGTTCCTGTACCCGACGACGAACTTCGACGAGCCGAGCGCCGCGAGCGCGGGCCTGTACGCCTGCGCCGAGAGGAACTCGTACTCCGCGCCGAAGGTCACGTCGTCGCCGATCACGAGCCCGACCTTGCACGTGCCGTGGTCGAAGTCGGAGCCGTCCGAGTACGCGACCACGAAGTGCGTCGAGTCGAGCGCCTCGACCGCCACGTCCACCGCGCCGTCCGCGCTCAGGAACTCGTGCGGCGAGCCGAAGGTCACCGCGTCCCCGGCCACCGTGGCCAGCTTGACCGTGCCGTGGTTGGAGTTGCCCTCGTCCGCGTACGCGACCACGAGCGTCGAGGGCGTGAGCGGCGTGATGGCGACATGGCCCATGTCGGCCGCCAGGAACACATTGTCCGGGCCGTCGAAGTCGGCCACGCCGGCCTCGTATCGCAGATCGACATCGCCCAGGAGGGAGCCGACCATCGCGAAGCTGTTGAACCCCGTCAGGAAGCTGCGCGCGTCGAGGGCCCAGACGCCCTTGCCCCCGCCGCCGGACGTCACCAGGTACGGCGTGCCGCCGACATCGGGGGTCGAGCCCGTGACACTGCACAACTTGGCGTACGTGTCAAGGGTCGATTGGTTATACTGGAGCACGAAGTCCCCGCCGGGCAGCAGGGCCATCCACGAATTGTCCACCGACCCGAGCGGCTGCGTCGCGTGGCTGAAGAGCGTGTCGTGCGCGCCGAACTCGATGTCCGTGCCGCTCACGTAGCCGACCTTCACCCGGCTCTCGTACGGCTGCGTGGTGGAGTTCTCGTTGACGTTGTACGAGACGAGGAAGCGGCCGTCGCCGATTGCCTCCAGGCTCTTCATCTGCCCGGAGCCCCAGATGCCGTCGGCCGAGTTCACGGTGTGGAACGCGCCCCACGTCAGGGTGACCGAGCCGACGACCGTGCCGATCCTGGCCACCAGTTGGGAGCCGGCGTTGCCCCCGGCCCAGGCGAGCACCAGCCGGGTCGAGTCGAGGGCCGTGATGATCGGCTGCTGGGCCATGCTGATGTCGGGCACCTGCCCCTGGTCGGACACGTTGATCGCGTCTCCCGTGATCTCGGCGACCTTCGCGTACGCGTGGTTGGGGTTCGCCGAGGCGTAGAACACCCACGCGACCGTCGTCGGGTTGAGCACCGCCATCTGTAGCTCCGGCGAGTTGGCCGGGGAGGGATCCCCCAGGTCCACGTCGGCGCCGAAGGTCACGTCGGCGCCGGAGACGACGCCCACAACGGCCCGGGCCTGGTACTGCCCGGCGGGATCCCCGTAACCGCGCCGCCAGGCGACGATGAACCGGTTCGAGTCGAGCCACTCCACCTTCAGGCCGATCGGGTTCTTCGTGGAGGAGAAGAACTCGTACTCCGCGCCGTACGTGATCGCCCCGTCGGCGTCTATGGAGCCGAGCCGCACCCTGCCTCGGTGGTTGTCGGACGCGATGGTGTAGCCGTACGCCACGACGAACGACTCGGAGTCCCTCACGGCCTTGTCGGAGCTCTGGCCGCCGTGTCCCTCCGGCGCGCCGAAGGCGATCTCGCCGCTGGCGGCGGCGAACGCCGCGTCGTCCACCTTGCCCGCCGCGAACTCGGCGGTGCCGGACCACTTCCGTGGGGGCATGAGCCCCGCGCGCCTGTCGTCCAGGGGGTGGTAAAATACCGCGTCGTCCTGTTTCGGAATACCCATGGCGTGCGCCTCCTTCTCCCTCTCTCGCCTGACGGCCTAAGCCCGATACCGCTACGCGCTGTTCCAGCCGAACACGCGGTTCTCGGAAAACTTTATCGGGTCGGCGGATTCTATACGCGCGGATGGAGCCGGGGGCTGCCTCGGGCGCCGCGATGGGGCGGGGAGGCCGGGGCTACTCCTCGGGCTCGGGCTCCCTGGGCGGGAGCTCGCCGGCCCTCGCGGCGGCCTCCGACGGGTCGGGGGTGCCGGGCGCCGGGTCGTCGCCGGTGGGCACGGGGGAGAACCCGCGGGGCACGGAGCCGCGGAACGCGTCCACGAGGAAGGACCTGTTGCCCGCCTCGATGTCGCCGCCGGCCATCGCGACCGCCTCGGCGCCCGGGTCGGCACTGGGGGCCAGCACGAGCGCGATCTCGTCTATGCCCGACCCGCCCCTCCTCGCGACCACGCCGAGCACCGCCTGGGGCGGGACGGAGGAGACCCTCGACAGCAGCTCGTCCCGCGCGGCGCGCACGGACGCGGACCAGGCGCGCGGAGGCGCCGGCCTGGACTCCCTCCACGCCACCAGCGTGCCGGTGTCGGGGTTCACGTCCACCCGCCACCCCCTGCCCTTCAGGTGCAGGTCCCTCGCGGCCGCCCTGCTGGGCGCGCACAGCAGCACGCCGTCGGCGCACCTCACCACGCACGGCCTCTCCGGGTCGGGCATGGTGTACGCCACGCTCCTCGCGTCCCTCAGGGACATGTCCGTCGCCAGCGTCCCGTCCGCGTGGTCCTGGAACCGCCCGGTCGCCGACATCGCGGCGGCGAAGGCGTCCCTCCCGTTGTCGTCGGTGGTCATAAGGCCAGCCCCCTCCGCTCCGCCTCGCGGAGCATCTCGTCGTACACGGGCCTCGCCGGCCCGATGTGGTCCTCCATCCCCGGCGCGCGGTCGCACATCGCGTCGTAGGGCTGCGCCCTGCGGTCGGCGAGCATCCTCGCCCTCGCCTTCCTGCGGATCAGCCGTATCGTGTTCGCGAGGTGCCGCCCGTCCATGTCCGCGGGCCTCAGCCGTCGCCCGTCGCGGGCGAGCCAGAACCCCTCGGCGTACGCCCTCTCGGCGGCGGTCGGCTCGCGGGTCCCGGCCGCGTACCTCCCGGCGTGGGACATGTGGAGACCCGCCCCCTCCCCGTCGCCGTCCCGCCTGCACCTCTCGGCGGCCCTCCTGTGGAACTCCGCGGCGCGGTGTCGCTTGGCCCTCTCCCGCGCCCTCACGATCGCCTCGTTCCTCTCGTCCGCCATCCGCCGCAGGGCCTCGGCCGCCCGCTCGTTCTCCGCCTCGCGACCGATCCCCGGATCCCGCGACGGGGTCGCCGCGACCCCTTCCCGCCCCAGCAGGCCCGCCAGGGCCGCCACGATGCCGCTAACCATCCTCGCAAACGCCATGACCGTCATCCTCCTCGCACCCCGCGCGTTCGCGGGCCTTCCGCCGAATCTCCGCGAAGTCCAGCGGGCCGGCGTCGCCGCCGGACTCTCCGAGGGCCTCCGCCAGCGTCGCCTCCCTCGCCCGCCCCGCCGCCCGCAGGAAGGCGGCGATCTCCGCCGCCCACTCCCACTGCCGGCGGGGGTCCATCGCGTCCATCGCGGACGCCAGCTCGTCCGAGTGCGGGAGCACGATGCCCATCGCGAGCAGCTCCCGCCCGTCGTCCGTCCGCACCACCGGGACCGGGGTGCCCGCCGCCGAGACCGGGGCGAACCCGACGAGCTCGCCGACCAGGTAGGGCTCCGGCTCGTTGGAGCGGCACACGACCCTGCGACCTATAAGGCTCACCCGAACACCCCCCTCAGGTTGTCGTCGCGCCTCCGCGAGGCGCCCGCGTCGGGATCCCCCCGGAGGGCGTCGCCCTCCAGGAGCCTGAAGCAGTCCCCGCTACCCCGCGCCTCGGTCATGTCGTCCGTCACCATCCCGGGCTGGTCCCACTCCCGATCCTTGTCGATGGGCCACGCCTCCACGGCGCCGTCCTCCCCGACCGCCCAAGCCCAGGCGTGCCCGTCCTCGCCCCTCACGGCCCCGGACACGGACCCGTCGTCCGCCACCCAGCGCCTCGCGTGGACGGGCCTGGTCCCCCTACGGCGGAACCACCGCCTCCAGTCCCCGATAGACTCCATTGACGCGTCGGCTCGCATGCGGTATTATACGCCCGCCGGGGCGGCGTCCCCGGATTCCGCAGGGCTGCCCCGCGCCTGTTACCAGATTTAGATCGCGGGAACCCACCTGCCGCGTCGTCGCTTACGGCTTAACAAGATATCTTGAACCCTAGACCGGCGTTTTTTCGGCCCCGTAGTGGCCCACCCGCGTTTTTCGACCGGAAACTCGGTTTCCGGTTTCTCTCGACCCGGTTCGCCGTCGTCTTGCCCGGCTTCGGGCGCATGT
>Ga0180431_10002038_pt1 | contig 27435 bp, 23 predicted proteins | sample SS_ome_11_FD_132459 | JGI IMG/M metagenome (GOLD analysis project Ga0180431, IMG submission 132459) | Hypersaline lake sediment archaeal communities from the Salton Sea, California, USA - SS_1_MS_1 metaG | ecosystem: Environmental > Aquatic > Non-marine Saline and Alkaline > Hypersaline >... | reverse complement strand
TTCTTACGGATCACAGTCTACTCCCGGCCTGCGGCGCCGTTATCTTCTTGCGGATCACAGTCTACTCCCGGCCTGCGGCGCCGTTATCTTCTTGCGGATCACAGTCTACTCCCGGCCTGCGGGGCGGTAGTATCGAACCCCACTGCTCAATCGGTTCAGCTCTCTCACGACGTCGTCAACATACGCCTCGTGCCGGAGAAAATCGACCTCGTCCGTACTGACCACCAGTACGGGACTTCCCCGGTAGTGGAAGAAGAAGTGGCTGTAGGCCTCGTTGAGGCCCTCGATGTAGTCGGTCGTGATGTTTCTCTCGAAGGATCGGTCCCGCTTGCGAATCCTCTCCATCAGGACATCGGTACTCGCCTGGAGATAGAGGATCGCATCGGGCTGAGGGACTTCCCGCTCCATCAATTCCATGATCTTGTCGTAGAGCGCCATCTCGTCATCGCTCAGATTCAGGGAGGCAAAGATCCGGTCCTTCGCAAAGAAGTAGTCGCTGACGACGTGCGACTGGAACAGGTCGATTTGCGCCAGTTCGCGCTGTTGCCGGTAGCGGCTGAACAGGAAAAAGAGCTGGGTCTGGAAAGCCCACCGCCGCCGGTCCTCGTAGAAATCCTTGAGGAAAGGATTCGTTTCCACCTCTTCCAGCTCGAGGTGCCCGTGGAGTTTCCTCGCCATGAGCCGGGCAAGGGTCGTCTTGCCCACGCCGATCACGCCCTCGACTACGATGTAACGGTGGACACAGTCGACCATCTGGGAATCCTCCCCCACTCCACGGGTCTGGGTGGATCATACGTTCGAGGCAGCCGCAGTTTCAGCTCCGCAACCGAGACGCCCGAAACCGGATGTCGTTGCTCGGGAGCAATCTCCGCCAGAGGATAGAGAACGAAGTGACGCTCCTGTAACCTCGGGTGCGGGATGATCAGTCCCGGCTCGCGCACGACTCGGGAACCGAACATCAGAATGTCAAGATCGATGGGCCTCGGCCCCAGGGGTCTCCCGGCGATTCTCCCAAGCGCCGATTCGATCCCCTTCAGCTTCACCAGCAGCGCCGAGGGCGGATAGGATGTTTCCAGCTCGATCACTGCGTTGAGAAAGGTCGGCTGTGGACGGTCGGACACCGGTTCGGTCAGATACGCGCTCGAACAGGCCAAGATGCGGATTCCCGGATCCCGCTCCAGAAGCAGAAGGGCCAGGACGATGTTCTCGTGCCGGTTGGCCAGATTCGATCCCAACCCGATGTACACGGGCTCATCCATCGCGCGAACCATGGCTCTCCCCTACGCGCGGAAACCGGCGCGCTTCAGCCTCCGGACGGCCTTCCGGATCTTGGGCGTTCCACAGGTCAGAGACATCCGGATGTATCCTTCCCCGGCCTTTCCGAATCCAACCCCCGGCGCGGTCACGATCCCCGCCCGCCGGATGAGCTCGGATGCGAATTGGATCGAGTCCTTCCGGCCCGGCACGCGCACCCAGATGTAGAAGGTCGCCCTGGGACTTCGAACCTCCCAACCCAGATCGCGAAGCCCGCCCACCAGAATATCCCTGCGCTCTCGGTAGACGGCGAGCATTTTCTTCCGCTCGGCCGCGCCACCCTTGAGCGCTGCTGTGGCCGCACCCAGGATGGCTCCGAACTGGTCCGAGTCGAGGTTGGATTTCAGCTTGGCCAACCCGGCGATCAGATCCGCGTTGCCGACCGCGAATCCCACACGCCAACCGCACATGTTGTACGTCTTGGAGAAGGAGTGGAATTCAATCGCCACCCGGGACGCGCCTCTCTCCTCAAGCAGACTCGGGCAGACGTACCTGTCGTACGTGATCTCCGCGTACGCGGCGTCGTTGACCAGGATCACTTCATTCTTCAGGGCGAAGTCCACCGCACGCCGGTAGAATGCCCGGTCCGCCACGGCTGCGGTCGGATTGTTCGGGTAGTTGAGAAAGAGCACCTTCGCGCGCGAGCGCGTGGAGCGATCGACAGCGTCCAGATCCGGGAGGAAATCGTTCTTCTCAAGAAGCGGTAGACGCTTCGATGTCCCTCCTGCCAGGATCGTGGCCGAGTGATACACCGGGTACGCCGGATCCGGAACGAGGACCACGTCGCGCGGGTTGACGAAGGCCAGCGGGAAATGCCCGAGTCCTTCCTTGGTCCCGATGACCGGCAGGATCTCGGTCGCCGGATTCACGCTTACGCCGTAGCGCCGTTTGAACCAGCGCGCGGCCGCGGTGGAAAACGCGTCCAGTGCCTGTGTGGAAGGATAGCGATGATGGGCGGGCCGGAGGACTTCCCGGCGGAGCTTCTCCACGATCCGGGCGGGCGTGGCAAGATCCGGGTCTCCGATGCCCAGATCCACGAGATCCATGCCCTGCCCGAGGGCGTCCTGCTTCTTCTTATCGATCTCCACAAACAGATACGGGGGAAGCTTCTGGAGGCGAGCTGCCCGCTCGAACACGATCTGCTTCCTGCCTCGGCCGGGGGGCATCGGCCCTCCAAGGGTTGGCTGCTTCGGACGTCCAACGTCTATTCATACCGCAGGTTACGCCCTCGTCGGAGGGGGTGTCAAGGGCAAAAGGGAGGGGCCCGCAAGCGACGTGCCGGGCAAGACCGAGGAGATCTGCGAGGGGTGCCTCAAGCAGAGGACGAACGCGAAATCGGACCGCCCGAACGGGCAGTCCGATTTCGGTTCACGCATGGACCGTGGATCCGGGCACCTAGTACCCGCCCATGCCCCCCATACCGCCCATTCCCCCGGCCGGCATCGGGTTCTTGTCCTCTTCCGAAGGCTTCTCGGTCACGATCGCCTCGGTCGTCAGCAGCAGAGCGGCAATGCTGGCCGCATTCTGCAGGGCGCTCCGGGCTACCTTGGTCGGGTCCACGATGCCCGCCTTGACCAGATCTTCGTACACGTTCTTCGCCGCATTGAATCCCATGGCGGCTTTCATCTTCTTCACCTGCTCGACGACAATGGAACCTTCGTTGCCGGCATTGGTCGCAATGGTCCGAAGCGGCTCCTCGAGCGCGCGAGCGATGATATCCACGCCGATCTGTTCCTCGCCCTCGAGCTCCAGCTTGCTCACGGCGTCGATGGCTCTGAGAAGCGCGACGCCGCCGCCCGGGACAATCCCTTCCTCCACGGCCGAGCGCGTGGCCGCAAGCGCGTCCTCGACTCGCGCCTTCTTCTCCTTCATCTCGGTCTCGGTCGCGGCACCGACGTTGATCACGGCTACGCCGCCGGCCAGCTTCGCCAGGCGTTCCTGCAGCTTCTCGCGGTCGTAGTCGGACGTCGAATCCTCAATCTGCTTCCGAATCTGGTTGACCCGGCCCTGGATCTCGGACTTCTTTCCACCGCCCTCGACGATCGTCGTGTTGTCCTTGTCGATCGTCACGCGCTTGGCGCGACCCAGATCGGTCACCGTGGCGTTCTCGAGCTTGAATCCGACCTCTTCCGAGATCACACGACCGTTGGTCAGCACGGCAACATCCTCGAGCATCGCCTTGCGCCGATCCCCGAATCCCGGCGCCTTCACGGTGGCGCACTGCAGCGTCCCACGAAGCTTGTTCACCACCAGCGTCGCCAGGGCCTCACCCTCCACGTCCTCGCAGATGACCAGGAGTGGCTTGCCGATCTGGGCGATCTTCTCGAGAACGGGAAGGAGATCCTTCATCGAGCTGATCTTCTTGTCGTGGATCAGAATGTAGGGATCTTCCAGAACGCACTCCATCCGCTCCGCATCCGTCACGAAGTACGGAGACAGGTACCCGCGGTCGAACTGCATGCCTTCGACGACCTCAAGCGAGGTGTCCATGCTCTTGGCTTCCTCGACCGTGATCACGCCGTCCTTGCCCACCTTCTCCATGGCGTCGGCGATGAGCTCTCCGATTTCACTGTCGTTGTTGGCGGAGATGGTCGCCACCTGAGCGATTTCGTCCCGGCCTTTGACCTGTTTACTCTGCCGGCGCACCGCGTCCACCGCCCCTTCGACGGCTTTCTCCATTCCGCGTTTGATATACATGGGGTTGGATCCGGCGGTGACGTTGCGGATGCCCTGATGAATCATACACTGGGCCAGCAGGGTCGCCGTGGTCGTACCGTCTCCCGCCACGTCCTGGGTCTTGGTGGCGACTTCCTTGACCATCTGCGCCCCCATGTTTTCGTACGGATCCTCCAGCTCGATTTCCTTGGCGATCGTCACCCCATCGTTGGTGATGGTGGGGGATCCGAATTTCTTGTCGAGAATCACGTTCCGGCCCCGGGGCCCGAGGGTCACCTTCACGGCGTTTGCGAGCTTGTCCACCCCGATCTTGAGACTCTCTCGGGCGGCGGATTCAAATTCGATTTGTTTCGGCATTATCCAGTATCTCCTTTCAGCGCCATTCGGCCTGCGAGCAGCTTGTGCGTCGAGCAGGAACACGTCCCGCCAACCGGCACGGCTAGACGATTGCCAGGATGTCCGACTCTTTGAGAATCAGGTACTCGCCATCGTCGACCTTGACTTCCGTTCCCGAATACTTCCCGTAGAGAACCCGGTCGCCTTTCTTGACATCGAGGGCCACTCTCGTACCCGACTCCAGGAGCCGCCCCGGGCCGACTGCCGATACGGTCCCCTCCTGGGGCTTTTCTTTGGCCGTGTCCGGAATGATGATCCCGCCTTTCTTGACTTCCTTCTCTTTGGCCGGCTTGACCAACACACGATCGTGCAACGGTTTGATGTTCACCTTGAGCCCTCCCTCCAAAAACGTAGTCCTACACACCGATTCCGATGTACCTCTGACCACAAGGGCGCACCCCCCAGCATCCCAGGGAGCGCCCATTAGCACTCCCGATAGAGGAGTGCCAGTAGTTTCCAGGACAATATACGCAACAGGCGGCGAATTTGCAAGCTTTATATAGATGTGTTAGTACGTGTCACGTGACCTCTGGGAACCTCAGAGGTATACTAGAGGTAGAAATAGCCTTTTATCTTTGTTTTTCACCGTTTTTCGGCTCAAGACAACGGCTTCATGTTGCCAATGGCAAGACACCGTCCCCCGATCTCTCGAAGAGGGGTCAAACCGATGCACGGACGGTCAGACCACGGTCCACGGACTGGGGGCGGAAGCAGACCGACAGGCTGCCGCCTACCGATTGAGGTCAAACAGGATCTTCAGACCCTTGAGGGTAAGGTGAGGGTCGATCTCATCAACGTTTGAGCACAGGGGGGCGATCGAGGACCCGAGCCCGCCGGTCACGATCGCCGGGCACTCCTCGCCCAGCTCTCGCCAGATGCGCCGGAGCAAACCGTCGATCATGTCGGCACTTCCCAACACGATGCCCGACTGCATGCACTCCTCCGTATCGGTTCCGATGACGCGATCGGGCCTGCAGATTTCGATACCGGTCAACTTCGCCGTTCTCCGAACCAGCTCGGCGAGAGACGTCGTCACGCCGGGGAAGATGACACCCCCGAGGTACCGGGCACCCCTCGCAATGACGTCGAAGGTGGTGGCCGTTCCCAGGTCCACGACCACCAGCGGCGGCTCACGCCACTGACAGCCGGCCACGGCGTTGGCGATCCTGTCGGCGCCCACCTGCTCCGGGACTTTGGTGCAGATCTTCACCGGCATGACAAGATCCGGCCCCACGATGAGCGGATTCTTTCCGACCCACCGGAGGGCAACCTCAGCGAAGGATCCGGTAGCGGCCGGCACCACGGAGCCGATCACGATTCCCTCAAGATCGGTGCGCGCCGCATCGGCCTGTTCCAGCAGATCAGCCATTGCGTGCGCGCACTCGTCCACCGTGCGGATGGGCTTCGTCACGAAGCGCCAGTCGCGCACCAACGCGTTCTCACCGAATAGCCCGATGTGCGTTTCCGTATTCCCGACGTCCACGGCCAAGATCATGGGTTCACCCCCGGTCGAGAATCTCGACGTCCCCGGCAACCACGTGGTGTTCCTCTCCCGATCGGTCGCAGATCCGAAGCGCGCCCGAATCGGCCACCCCGAGCACGGTCCCCGTGACGGAGCATCGGCCTTCGGCCAGTCGAACGGTTTGACCCAGCATCGACGACAGCGTCTCCCACTCCACGCGGAATGGAGAGAACCCCTCCCGCTCGACCCGACGATACCGCCCCGCCATTTCCTCCAGAACGGCGCGAAGCATCACTCGTCTATCAACGATTCCGCCAGCGTGCATGCGAAGAGAGCAGGCCAAGCGGCGAAACGATTCCGGGAAGTCCTCCTCCCGCTGGTTGACGTTGATGCCCATGCCAACCACCGCACACGGCACCCCTCCCGCGTCTCCCAGCTCCGAAAGAATCCCGCACACTTTCCGGTCGCCGATCAAAACGTCGTTGGGCCACTTCACGACGGCGTCCAGCGACAGCTGACGCCGAACGGCGGACGCCACCGCAATCGAGGCCACCAACCCAAGGGACGTCATCCCTGCGACGTCCAGATCGGGCCAAAGCACCAGCGAGAACCACAGCCCCACGCCCCCCGGGGAAAACCACCGGCGCCGGTGCCGGCCCTTTCCGGACGTTTGCGCCTCCGCAAGGACGATGGCATTCCGTCCGGGTCGCCCGGCGGCCAGTCGAGAGGCGATTTCGTTGGTCGAGCCCGCGAGGCCGAACACGTGCACGTCCGACAGAAATCCCGGAGGAGCAAGAGACGAAACTCCATCCACCGAGAACGGCTCGGGTTCGCCCACCAGGCGAACGCCGTGCCCCGCCCGCTCCTCGATGAGATACCCCGAACCCAGGAGCCCGTCGACGGCGCGAGCCGCGTCGGCCCGGTCCATCTCCGTTCTGCGACAGAGCTCGTCCCACGCGACGTCACCGCCCTCCCGACTCCTGAGCATCTCCAGAATTCGCCGCTCACCTTCGCGAAGGAGGGTCAAATGTTCCTCTCCCGCCTGAGATCAAGACTACACCCCATCCCTCGATGTCCCCGTGGCGTCTCCCGATCGCCACTTCCCGCCGCAGATTTCCAGGGCATGGGTCTGTCAGTTTCCGCGGCAGATCTCCATGGCATGGGTCTGTCAGTTTCCGCGGCAGATTTCCATGGCAATGTCCAGCGCCACCGCCGAATGCGTAAGCGCACCCACCGAGATGAAATCCGCGCCGACCTTCGCCATGGCCGCCGCCGTCTCAAGAGTTACGCCCCCCGAAAGCTCCACCTCCGGTCGCTGCCCGGGATGGGCTCGAATGACGCCCATCGCTTGCGCCATCCGCTCTTGATCGAAGTTGTCCAGCATTACGCGGTCAACGCCAAGCGGAAGGACGTCCCTCAACTGAAGCAGGTCCTGGACCTCCACCTCGATCGCGACGACCTTGTCCCGCGTCGCGACCCGAACCTTCTCCACCGCGGTGCGGATTGATCCGGCGGCTTCGATATGGTTGTCTTTGATCAGGACCATGTCTTCGAGGCAGAAGCGGTGATTCTCGCCGCCGCCGACGCGGACGGCGTATTTCTCGAGAGACCTCAGGCCGGGCGTGGTTTTCCGGGTATCGAGAATGCGTGTTGCCGAGCCGGCGACCGCCCGTACGTATCGCGCAGTGAGCGTGGCCACGCCGGACAGCCTCTGGAGAAAATTGAGAGCCACCCTCTCGCCCGATAGGACGGCCCAGGCGCTCCCCCGACACCGCGCGATTACGGCGCCCGGCCGCAATCGGTCGCCGTCCCCGACCACCTCTTCGAACTCAAATTCGGCGTCCAGACTCTGGAACACGGCCCGGGCCACCGGTATGCCGGCCAGGACACCCGCGCTTCTTGCCACGATGTTCCCGGCGAGATCATCCGTCTCCCCGAAAATCGACCGCGTGGTCACGTCCGCAAAGACACGGTCTTCCGCGAGAGCCAACCCGACCGCCTGTGCGACGGCTTCGTTGTCGACGTCCACCCCCCGACTCATCGGCGCCTCCTCTTCCCTCGGGGTCGAGACACGGCCGACTCGGCCTCCAGTTCAAACAGGCGGTCGCGCAAGGACGCCGCCCTCTCGAACTCCATCGCCGCGGCCGCCTCTCTCATGTCCGCCCGGAGCCGGGCCATCAGCTCTTCCCGAGACAGCCCGCCGGGATCCACGCTCATCCTCCCCGCCTCTTCCTCGCCTCTCGAGTCCGCCACGGCCGTGGCCTTCAGAACTTCATCGACGGATTTAACGATCGACACGGGCGTCAGCCCGTGCTCCCGGTTGAAATCCAGTTGAAGCGTGCGCCGGCGGGTGGTCTCCTCCAGAGCGCGGGCCATGGATCCGGTGATCCGGTCGGCGTAGAGCAGGACCGTCCCGGCCACGTTTCGGGCTGCGCGGCCCGCGGTCTGGATGATGGACTTGTCCGAACGGAGGAACCCCTCCTTGTCGGCATCCAGAATGGCCACCAGGGACACCTCCGGAAGGTCCAGCCCTTCACGGAGAAGATTGATCCCGACCAGGACGTCGAACTCCCCCAGCCTCAGCCCCCGCAGGATCTCGATCCGCTCGATGGTATCGATGTCGGAGTGCAGATACCTGACGCGAACGTCCATGTCCGCAAGGTATTCCGTGAGATCTTCGGCCATCTTCTTCGTCAGCGTGGTCACCAACACCCTCTCGTTCCGAGCCACCCTCGGGCGGATCTCATGGAGAAGATCGTCCACCTGACCCTTCGCGGGCCGAACGACGACCTCCGGATCGACCAGGCCGGCGGGCCGAATGACCTGCTCCACGACCACGCCCTTGGAGGCCTCCAGTTCGAACTCCCCGGGCGTGGCCGAGACGAACACCACCTGTTTCACCTTTTCGATGAATTCCTCGAAACGAAGCGGGCGATTGTCCAGGGCCGACGGAAGTCGAAACCCATGGTCCACGAGCGTGCGCTTCCGGGAATGGTCTCCGGCGTGCATGCCGCGAAGCTGCGGGAGCGAAACATGGGATTCATCGATGATCGTAAGGAAATCCTCCCCGAGGTAGTCGATGAGCGTCCAGGGCGGTTCACCGGGACCGCGTCCACTCAGATGCCGCGAGTAGTTCTCGATCCCTTGACAGTATCCCACCTCCTGCAACATCTCCAGGTCGTAGCGGGTTCGTGATTCCAGCCGGCGAGCTTCGAACTCCCCTCCCTCCGAGCGGAGCTCCTCCAATCTCTCGACCAGCTCTTCCTCGATCGTGACCACGGCTCGCTCCAGGCGCCGCTCGGGAGTGACGAAGTGTTTTGCCGGGTAGATGGCGAGCCGTTCCTTGAGCTCGAGGACGTTCCCCGTCAGCGGATCGATGCGGGAAAGCCGCTCGATCTCGTCGCCAAACAGCTCGATCCGATAGGCCGCTTCGTTATAGCCGAGGCGGACCTCGACGGTATCTCCCCTCACACGAAACGTGTTGGCCTCGAAGGACACATCGTTTCGCGCGTACTGCAGGTCCACCAGGCGGCGGAGAATCGCATGCCGCGATTTCCGCTCTCCGGTCGCGATCCTCAGCATCAGGCTCTTGAAATCCTCCGGCGACCCAAGCCCATAAATGCAGGAGACGGAGCTGACGATGATGACGTCGCGCCGCTCGAGAATGGAGGCGGTCGCCCTCAGCCGGAGCCGATCCAGATCTTCGTTGATGGATGCGTCCTTGTCGATGTAGGTGTCCGTGGCGGGAAGATAGGCTTCGGGCTGATAGTAGTCGTAGTAGCTCACGAAATACTCGACCGCGTTGCGCCGGAAGTAGCCCCGGAACTCACCGTAGAGCTGTGCCGCCAGGGTCTTGTTATGCGAAATGATAAGCGTCGGCTTGCCCACGTCCTGGATGACGTTGGCCATCGTGAAAGTCTTGCCCGACCCGGTGACTCCGAGCAAGGTCTGAAATCGCAGTCCCCGAAGGATGCCCTCGGACAGCTCTCGAATGGCGCGGGGCTGATCTCCGGCCGGAGGATAGGATGCTTCCATTTCGAAAGACAAACGTGATCACCTCGCGCCCGACGTATCGACGACGGCCGCCGGGCGGGTGAGTTCGGCGCCCAGCGGCGCCCGATCGTCCCTGCGGGGCAGGTCCAGCATCACGACCCGGCCCCGTTCCCGTGGAAGATCGACCGGATGACCGTTGAGGGTCAGCGTAACCCCGCCGGCGTTCCCGATCCGTATGGAGAAGACACTGTCCGCCTCCCACCGCTTCCATGCGCCGGGACCGAGCAGGGCCGAATACCTGCGCTCGCCGTCCATCTCGAGCCCCACCCACGTGCTCTCCCGCACCGCCATTTCGAGCACCACCTTCTCGCTCGGGATCTCCCGAAGCGCGGGCACCACCCCCGACGTCTCCGAGGCCGCCGCCGGAGAGACGGTCCCGGGAGACGTCCGTTCGCGGGGAGCCGGAGATTTCCGGAGCCACAACATGCCCCCCACCGCCACGACGACCACCACGGCGGCGAGGGCGATTCCTCTCCACCCCACGCGAACCCTCGGCCGTCCCGCCTCGGGCTCCCTGACGATCTCGGGTTTCCGCGGCTCCGACATCGCGCGGTAGCGCTCGAGGACGTCGGCCCGATCTACGCCCAGGGCCTTCGCATAGGCGGTCAGCGCACCTACGATGTACACCGGGGCGGGCGCAAAACCGTACAGATCCGCCTCCAGATTCCTCAGCACGTCGGCTCGTATGTTCGTCCGCCTGGAGATTTCCTCCAGGCTCCTGCCCTCGGCCTCTCGCTTCTTCCTGAGAAATTCCCCGGGCGTCTCCATCCCCGCTACACCCTCCCCGTCCTCACCGTCAAAGTCACCTTGATCTCTTGACCGGCACCCACGTTCACGGGGAATTCCACCGTGAACGCGTCCTTCTCCTCGTAGGCATGGCTGGAGTCCAGGATCCGCGAGTCCCCCCGGAGATGCTCGACCAACACCACGTCGGCGGCCTCTTCCTTGTGATTTCGAACGGAAATCTCATAGGATTCCTCGCGCACGCGGTCTGTGATCCGCCGGCTCTCCAGAACCTTTCGCTCGGCGACGATGTCAAACGCATTCCCGATGTACAGATCCACCTGCTCGTCCCGCGGCGTATGGCGAATCCGATCCTCGCCGATGAATTGCAGGCTGCCGCCGCGATCGCGCTTGTACATGCGGACCGTGCCCGCCGGAAGGGCCATTCCCAGACCGGAATCGCGATCGTTCTTCAGCTGGAGCTCGACGCGGACACTTCGGGGATCTCGGGCGCCGTCGTAGCGGAACACCTTCGTGACCCGTGTCTCGGTCGCGGGAAAGAGCGTGATCTGTTTCGTTTGCCGATCCCGAATCGTCGTCGGCCGCGGCAGCGTATACAGATGGTACTCGAAAAAGGCCTCTTCCTGAAATCCGACCTTCGCCGCATCAACCATTTCCGCGAACGCCGCCCTCGGCACGGGGCGCTCGGGCTGAAGGCGCCGGACCTCCCCGGCCACCAGCTTGAGTTCGGCCTCCGGGTAGGCGGCGCCCGACTGATTGTCGATGGACACCCATCCCGAGAAATCGAGTTCCCGGTCATCGTCATCCACGACCCCGACGTACTCCGCGTGCCACTGGATGCCCGACGTTAGGTAGTCGATTTCCACCGTTCGTTCCCCGGACGCTGCGACGTCCAACAACCACCGGAGCGTCGGCCGCATCACCAGGCCTTCCACGAGGTCGGGCAGCGACACGTGCACGACCTGTTCACGCCCGACGACGTTGACGCCCCCCGCGGCCTCTCGAAGCACCAGCGACTCGTGATCCGCGGCCAGAAGAATCCCGTCAAAGAAGCGATCCTCCTCCGTATAGACTTCCACCCGGTGGTCCAGGGCCTTGTCCAGAAGCTTGGTGGTGGAGATGAGATCGTACTCGTAATTCTGCTCCAGGACTTCCGCTCCCCCTCCCGCGATGGAGAAACGGACCGAGGTGGGATCGATGCGGGAAGCCACCTCGGTGAAGGACAGTTCGGTTCGCCCCCTCTCCACCTCGACGTCGCGAACGTCTTTGACGAGACCGAGATCACGGTTGTACACCGTAATGGAGACCTTTCTTTCGTCGGCCCCGGCCGGTCCGGCAACCAGGCAGAGCATCACGAGAACAACGCCCGCATAACCTCTCACTGGAATCACCCCCTGTATCTTTTCCGGGGACCTCGTCACGGCGCCGCGGGCTCAGGGTTCCCGAACCCACGTCCAGACCAGGCCCGCGCACGCGACGCCGACCAGGTTCGCCGCGACATCCTGCCAGGATGCCTTGGATGGGGGATGGTGCCGATCCAGGGCAACCTCCTTGAATACTCCGAGACTGAAGACGGCGCTCCCCGCCCAGCCGGCGCAATCCGACTCCGCCATCCCCCGGTCCCGCAACCAGACGGCCAGACCCAGAGACGCCACGAAAGACACCCCCAGATGTTTTGCTTTGTCGGGCGCGAGCCAGCGCTCCCGGCCGGGGGCCGCGACCGCTCCTCCCGATGTGTCCTCCCGCGGGGTCTTCCGCTCACCAGGGAAGACGCGCATCCGTTCCAGGACCGTCGCCGCCGACAGTTCCACGAGACCGGGCCCGTCCGCGGCCCAGAGGGCCGCGCCTCCCTCGCCTGCGGACGCCAGGGAAACCAGCGCCGTGAGACCGAGCGCGAGCCCGCCTCTCCTGCTTCCCGGACGGCGGTGTCTAGGGTTCCCCGAGAACCCGGTGAACCTAGGGTTCCCCGAGAACCCGGTGAACCTGTGGAATAATCCGAACGTCGTCAAGTTCCTTGTTTGCGACGGACTCCAGGGCCCTCAGTAGGCTTCGTGGCGCCGTCTCGTGTACGGCGCGGGACGGCGTCACCGGCTGGAGAACCAGGGGAATCCGCCTGTCGATCTCGGCGATCATTCGCGCCGCTCGAGCCACGTCGTTCGCGATCGTGTCGGGTCCGATGACCAGTTTGACGAACACGGCCCCTCGCGCGGCCACCCGGAGGAACTCGGCGTGCTCGTTCCAGAGGGGCGCCCCTCCGGCGCTGGACGGCAGTTTCACATCCATCGAAATGCAGTCGAAGAGACCCTCCAGGGGTCCGAGCGCGTCGGCGAGAGTCCCGTTGGTTTCCAGTACGGAACCGATCCCCTCGGCCCTCAGCGCCTCCACCACGCGCCTCACGAATTCTGCGGAAACCAGCGGCTCGCCGCCGGTCACCGAAACCCGTCGGGCCGGCGGTTGTCCGCGGAACAATCGGACGACCGCACGTGTGGCCCGCGTCCACTCCAGAGGATTCGGAATCGACTCGAAATCCCCCCTTCCGGGCGTCCGCTCCACCGCGCAGGTTTCTCGAGCCCCCTCCCGGGCGGGCGTATCACAGAAACGACAGTCCAGGTTGCAACCCGCCAGGCGCAGGAACACGTGGCGCTCTCCCACCATCAGCCCCTCGCCCTGAATCGCGGAGAAGATTTCCCACACCCCCGCCTCGGGCTTCACTCGACCCCCCGGACCTTACTCTTCATCATCTCGAGGTTCATACAGACCCGCGCGTAGGCTTCGAGCACGCTCTCCCCCAGCGGTCGGGCCTCGATTCCCAGATCGTCCAGGCCGACGGCCGCCACCGGGGCACCGGCGGCCGAGACGTTCAGACCCAGATGGATCATCGAGGACACGGGAGAGAGGGTCGCAATCGAGACCGAGAGCTTCCGCTCCTCGCAAAAAAGATCGTCGCCCCTCCTCTCCACCGCACGCCCCGTCAGCCGCCCGTTGATCTCGGCCTGGGTCAGACTCACCAGAAGCAGCTGCCGCAGGATCGCTTTTTCCAGATCCCGATCGAAGTGCTCGACGATGAAATGCAGCATCCGTTCACTCCGAATGTAAGCCCCGTCCTTCCGATCGGCTTCGTCCACGAGAGCTTCGGTGGGCACATCACACGGGCCGATGAAAGCGATGATGCTGTCCCCCTGTACGCCGTGATTCCGGTACGCCCAGAGGGAGTGCAGCTCGCGCCCCGTGTATGGAATCTCGGCTTCTGCGAAATAGTCCTTCATCGCTTGAACCTCGGCCGGATCCTGTCCCAACAACCGGCGGACCGAAACGCTCGCTCCAACCGCCGGCACGACTCGCACCGGCCGCAGTGATCGGATTCACCCCGATAGCATGAGTAGATCTCGCCCAGCGGAGCCCCGATCCGCACGCCCTCCTCCACCATCTCCGTCTTGTCCATCTCCTGGACGTAGGAGACGACTCGAACGCCCGTCAGCGTCGACGTTCGAAGTGACTCGTTCACGGCGTGAACGAACTCGGGTCCGTTGTCGGGAAACGCGTCGGCCTCCTCGCGATTGAATCCGCCGATGATGAACGAAGCGTCCCAGGCTTCGGCAAGGCAGGCCGCAACATTGATGAACAGCCCATTGCGATTCGGCACCCATACGGCGCGCGCGGCCGACTCGATTCTCCCCTTCTTGAGGTCGGAGACCGCGACGGCGGGAAGATTCCGGCTGGAATCCGTCAGGGCGCCCCCTGGGAGGTGTCCGAGCCAGGGAAGCGAGATCACCCGGTGCGTGATCTTGAGTCGCTTGGCGATCCGCCGGGCCGCCCGGACCTCTTCGGCGGCGGCCCGCTGGCCGTAGCGAAAGGTGACGGCCGCCAGGACATCGACGTCCGCAAGCGCCAGGGCCGTCGAGACCGTCGAATCCAGCCCTCCAGAGAGAAGAGCCAGCGCGCGCCCGCGGGCGCGCCCGCGGGCCCCACTACGCCTCCCGATAGACCGCTTCATAACCAGGGGACTCACCCACCGCAACTTTCCCGAGTCGCACTCCGGGCCGATCGATCTTCCTCGCAAGGTTCTCGAAAATCCAGCGGCTGATGTTCTCCGCGGTTGGAGACATCGACCCGAATTCCGCCACGTCGTTGAGGTTCTTGTGGTCCAGTGTTTCAAGAATGCCGGCCAGCGCGGCCTTCAAGACCCGGAAGTCGAGGGCCAGACCGGTCGAATCCACGGTTTCGGCATACGCCGTGGCCTTCACGCTCCAATTGTGCCCGTGGATCGAACGGCAATCTCCGTCGTATTCGGGCAAATAGTGGGCCGCCGAGAAGTGCAACGCTACCGATATTTCGTACACTGCTTTCCTCGCATGCAACAGGGCCGGGGCTTCGACAACGGATGACGGCGCTCCGGGCCCGCCGGAAGACGGAGTGAATCCCGCGAAGCCTATACCATCCCACAAGCTAGCAGAAGGACCAACCCACGTCAAGGCCCGCCGGTACGGGGATTCCCTTCGTGAAACCCCTGTCAAGGCGAGGACCCTTGCGTAGAGATCACCGATTGCCGGGGGACACGCCCAGACGTTCCAGGGCGGAAATGCCAAGCGAGTATTCCGGGTCGATGGCAAGGGCTCTACCGTACGCCTCGACGGCCGCGGCCTGGTCGCCCGTTCTCTCGAGAGCCGCTCCCAGGTGGTAGAAGATGTCTTCCGAACCGGGTCCCGGGGAGGCGCCCAACTCGCCGACGGCTGCGGCGAGCGTGGTTACGGCCGCCCGGTTCTCTCCCCTGAGATACTGAATCCACCCCAGTGTATCCAGCACCTGCGGATCGCCGGGCACGAGTGCCGCTGCTTTTTCAGCGAGGCTCCCGGCTTCCTCCAACTTTCGAGCATCGGCGGCCAGGATCCAGGCGAGGTTGTTGAGGGCCTGGGAGAAATCCGGCTTCCAGGAGAGCGCCTCCCGGTAGGCCGCTTCCGCGTCCGATGGCCGGCCCGCCTCTTCGTACGCCAGTCCCAGGCCATAGCACAGTTCGGGATTCCGGGGCTCCCGCCGAACCGCCTCCTCCAACACCCGGACAGCCGCGCCCCCCCGCCCGCCGTCAAGGAGCGCCCGGGCCAAGACCGACTGTGCATCACTCCGGCCCCGCCCCTCCGGGATTCCCCGGACGAGGTCTTGCGCGTCCTTGTCCTGTCCCAACATGCCCAAGGCCCGAATTTCCTTCAACCGCCACAGGAGGTCGTCCCTCGCATCTCGCCGGACGGAGCGGTAACAGGCAAGAGCGGAATCCGGGAATCCCGCCTCGAGAAATGCGTCTCCCAATCCGAAGGACGCTGCCACGGGACTCTCCATCAGTCCCCGGTCCAGGATACCCCTGAAGATCTCGTGCGCACGTTCCGGGCGCTCCGCGGCCAGGTACGTCTCTGCAAGATACAGATTGGCCCGCCAGCTGCCGGGATCTTCCCTCACCTTACGCTCCAGCTCATCGGCGGCCTCCTCCAGCCGGCCCTCGGACCGGATGGCCTCCACGTCGAAACCATCCGGGTAAACGACACGGTAGCCCGTCTCGAGGAGCCTGCGGTTCCGATCCCTGTTTCGGGCGAAGAGTGAGACCAGATCGTCCCAGTAGACCAGCACCCAATCGGGACTCTCCCACATCACCTCACTGATCCGGTGCCCGTACCGCTGCCCCGTATTGCGAAGAAGAGCAAGGTTGACGCCGTAACGCTCCAGGATCTCATCCCACCCGGGCGCACCCGCCAGAATCGGGAAGTACACCCGCCGCCAGAAGTCCTCTTCGTAGACCTCCTGCCTCCCGTCCACGAAGACCTTGTACCTGGGGTACAGGTGGAGAATCATCGGGCCGCCCCACATGTCTGAATTGAAGATCTCCCCATCGGGCCGCATGTCGTCGATGAACCGAAATGCCTTCTCGGGAAACGTGCGGGCATCGAATCCGAAGCCGGGCCGGAGCGCCCGATTCCCGGTCCCGTACGCATAGGCTCCGACGAGGAGCGCCGCGCACGCCGCCAGGGTCGAGGCCAGGGCGACGCCGGGCCCCATCCTGCGGCGAGTCCCCGTCAGACGTTCGCCGAATCCCTCCTGAACATTGCGCGCCAGAATCGGGACGACCACGATGCCGAAGACGATGATGATTCGGACCGAGGTCGCGGCCAGGAAACCGAAGACGCCCACCAGGGCCAGCTCGCTCCAATCCAGGTTGCGCCGGTTGAGCACCAGCGCACCCGCGGCGCCCAGCAACATCAATCCGAAGAGGGAATCCCGCGGGAATGAGACGTGCCCGTACTCCTCGATCACGGACATGAAGAACTCGCTGCGGTAGAACTGGAACGGGAGGAGCAATCCCTTGACGCTCAACGGATTCATGACCCAGACGATGAACACCGAGACCGCAACCCCGATCCCCGACCATACCATCAGGGATCGCAATCGACCGGGTGCGAAACCCACGAGTTTCGCACCGGTCACTCGCGTCACCAGAGACTTCAGGACTTCCACCCCGCACACCGTCCCAAGCAGGATAACGCCGTAGACCATGCCCGCGTGGACGTTGGCCCACACCATGAACAGAACGGGCAGAAACCGGAAGGCCGGCGCCCGGCCCGACCGGGCCTGCATCCACCAGACCGCCAGAATCGCCAGGAGCAGCTGGGACCCCAGGAGAGGCCGGATCGAGAACCGCGGCCTGGCCATGACCAGCGCCCACACGACCAGAATGAGGGCCAGGGGCCAGACGACACCCAGGCGGCGAATCCCGCCGTAGAGAACCAGGAAGATCAGCGCCACCACGACGCACTTGGCCAAGATGAGACCCGAGATCCCCCACCGTGCATAGACCCCGTACATCAGCACGTCGGGGATCCAGTAGTGGAGCGGCCAGTCCTTGTGGGAGTTGGTGTAGGAGAAGATGTCCTTCTGAGGCACCGTCCCGGTTCTCAGGACATGCTCCCCGGTCTTAAGATGGAAACCGAGATCGACGTCGGCCTCCTGGTGCAGGGCCAGCCCGAAACACACGGCCGCCAGGGTCAGGACGAGGATCGTTTCGCCCGCCCAACGCCGGCCGTTCGTATGGACGTCCGCCGCCGTCACTCCGCCTCCCCCTGACCGGTCTCCCTCAGGCGGAAGAAATTGATGTAGAAGCCGTTGACCTGCTCACTCACCGGCTCGTAGACGCGCTTGAATTCCTCGCTCCTGAGAAGGTCTTCCTCGCCGGGATTCCAAGGGGTCTCGAACTGCTCCCGGGTGAATTTCGCCTTCGTCAGCAGGAAGAGGTGGTGGAAGAGATACGTGGGGCGCCGATCGACGACATACGCCATGTCGTACTTCTCGTGCCCGGCGATTCCCTCGCCCATTCCCGGCATCTTCCGGTGAGCAATCACCGGCTCGTTGATCCCCAGCATGTCGATGGCGTACAGACCCGAGTAGTAGGGTACCGCCCCCGCCGTCGTCACGGCGATCCTGTCGTCCGGTCGAGCATAGTGCCGAAGCCATTTCCCGATGGTGATCCAGTGCATCACGAACTGCTTGTCCTGCCGGACGAATTCCTTTTCCTTTGAGGCGATGCTGGGTTTCACCGTGAGAAGCCCGAGCGCCGCGCAGAGGAGCGCGCAGAGGCTCACCCGTGCCCACCGCCGGGCGCCCGGGAAAGAGCCGGCGGCCATTCTCGACAGAACGCGCACTCCCCGCTCGGCGAGCAGGCAAAGGGCCGGCAGAATCGGCACGAAGAAACGGTACATGCAGAGCCCGTCTCCGCCAACGATCACGACGTATGCGACATAGAGAACGGTCCAGAGGTACAGGAGCCGGACGGCTCGCTCCTTGAACCCGCCCGCCAACCCCACCAGCGCCAGGCTTATCACCGGCCATCCGAAACCCCGTGTAAAACCGCCCAGGTACGTCAGTCCCCTTAGACCTTGAGCTCCGGTCCACCCGACTTTCGCATAGTAACTGTTTGGAAACGGATGGCCGTAGTAAGACCACTTCCAGATCTGGTGGGGGAGAACCGCGGCCAGACAGACGGCGACCAGAACGACCGGAAACCGCCCAACGGTCTTGCCTTCACGGGCGGCCCCGAACACGCGGTCCAGCACCACCAGAAGAGCGGCGATCCATCCCTCGGGCCGGGTCAGGATCGCGAGCGCGAGACAAAACCCACAACATCCTTCCCACTTTGCCCGATGCTCACCCGCTCGATCCATGCGGATGCTCGCGGTGAGAGCCGTGAAGACCAGGAGTGTAAACCCACAGGTCTCAAGACCTCCGACCGACCACAGGGCAAAGGGCGGCGAGAGGCACAGGAGCGCCGGCGCCAGAAGACGAAGCACTCCGCCGCGACCGATGCCGTTTCCCGGCCAACCGAAAGTGAGGGCCAGCACTCCCGCCGCCGACAGCAGACCGAGAACTTTGGAAAACGGAACCGGATCCGCGCCCAGCGCCATGCCGAGCGCCGTCAGCATCACCCAGAGGAAGTTCGTGTAGCCCTCGACCCTCTCGCCCGGGTTATACACCAACCCCTCTCCCCCGACCAGGTTCTGAGCGTATCGGAAGGAGATGAAAGCGTCGTCGACCACGTAGTCATAGAGGAAGGCATGCCCGACGAGTCCGAGCAACAGAGGAACCAGACCGATCCACAGAAGTCGCCGTGAGCGCGCTTGCCCGTTGTTCATCTGCTCGAGCCACCCAAGCCTAGAGACCCCGGAGGCTCCTCGCCTCCCACCACCCCCTGCCGGATCACGCGGGCTTCCGGCTTCAGGAGATCTCCTCCTCCCACACCACGACGCGGTTCTTCCCGGCTTCTTTCGCCTCATAGAGGGCCTGGTCCGCGCTCTCGATCAACTGCGATTTCGGATCTTTGCGACTCCGCCCGCCCGCGTTTCCACGGCCGTCGTAGACCGCACCTCCGATGCTCAGGCTCACGCGCCCGGGCATGGCGCGGCCGAGGTGCGTAAAATCAAACTCCGCCACGCTCTCGAGCAATCTCTCGGCCACGCGGCGAGCCGCATCCACCTCGCTCATCCCGGGCAGGAGAACGGCGAACTCATCCCCACCCAAACGAGCCACCGAATCGACCAGCGGCCGGAGTCGGTCCCTCATCAGGCGGGCAACCTCGCGCAGCACCCGGTCACCGACCGGATGACCGCAGGTGTCGTTGATCGCCTTGAAATCATCGATATCGACCAGAAGCAACGCTATTTTCTGTTCGCTCCGGTCCGCCCGAGCGATCTCCCGGTCCAGGAGAATCTCGTCGAAGGAGCGCCGGTTGAATATGCCCGCCACCGCATCCATGAAGATCAGGCCTTCGAGGTGGTTCACGTTGGCGGCCAGGTTCGCGGCGAAGGACGCGAACGCAGCGAGGAAATCGGCGGTTTCGTCCGCGAACGCTCCGGGCGCGCGGCGCCAGACCTCGAGCACCCCGATCGGCGACCGCCCCGCGTCGGGTTTCAGGGGAAACGCTCCCATGCTTCTGAAGTATCTCCCCACCGGGTCCGTCCGCAGCACGGAATCGCAGCGCAGATCGGCAATCAGGAGACACCGTCCCTCGCCGAGAACGTGTTCATCGACGTAGTGGGGCAGAAACCTTGGTGTTCCGTCATAGGTGCGTCCTTCCGGGCCGCCAATGACACTCGCCTCGGCCCCCTCCACCCGCAGGACAACCATGTCGCCAAGATGCCGCTCGATCAGTTCCCGCCGGCAGGATCGGCGCAGGGACTCGGTGAGAGCCGCAGCCGAGATCGGCATGGGACACGGGTACAGAAACGGCATCCTCGCACGATGCGGATCTGCATTTCGAAACGATACCGGTGGGGCGGGGATGACGACGGTCGACCTCGAGGCCGTATCCTGGAACCGGTAGGAGAAGCCGCGCTCCCCGTTTTCCTTTCCGAGAAACCGGAACGTCCCCTCCCGGTCCAGCCGAAAGAAGAGGTTCAGCAGGCCTTCCCACTGACGAAACCGGTCCCTCTCCTCGACCAGGGCCCGCAGCTGAGACCGGGTATCCTCGTCCAGCGCCCGGCCGCTGCCCATCAGGTCGCCGAGGTATGCGATGAAATTCACCCTTTGCGGGTCGGCGGAACGAGAACCCGTCCGTGTCAACGTAGACTCCGTTTGGTCAAGTCCCTCAGGGTCCCGCTCGAGCCCCGGATCCGGGGCCCTCGAGGAGGCGCGGGCGCCGCGCGCTAGGCGCGGGCGCCGCGCGCTCGACGAGAAGCAAGAACCCATACCAACACCACAACCACCGCCACGGGGATCAGCCACATCATCCTTCCACCCGGGCCGCCTGCCGACTCTCCCTCGACCCAGTTGCGGAAATCCACCGTTCCGAGACCGGCGTCATCGAGTTGATCGTAGATCGCCGTGATGTTGCTCGGGTATCCTTGCGATTTCATCTCGACCGTGGCGGACCAGTTCCACTCGTTATAACGGGCGTCGATGTCGTTCTTGGTTTCGTTGGACACCAAGGTGCTGTATCCCGCCCCGAATACGTTTCCCGATCCGTCGCGCCCCCCGATCACCGGGGCGCTGTCCTTCCCGACGATCTGAATGGCCATGGGAGCCACGTCCTCGAATCGGTTTCGAACAACGAGGGGCGAGCTTCCGTGCAGGCGGAGCGCACCGCCGGGGTTCACCCGGAAGAGATTGTCCTCGATTCGACCCTGAGAGCGGCGGAAGAAGACGCCGACCGTCGTGGCCTTGATTTCGTTCGACAGGATGTCGACGAACGACTCCTCCGCCTGGATGCCCGCCGAAGCGAAGTACATTCCGTTGATCTTGAATCCTCGAACGGTGCACGGCTCGCGAACGGATTCAACGTGCACTGCGGGGGTCGCACGCTCTTGAGCGACGATTTCCGCCGTCGAGTCGCCTTCCGCAATCAGGTGAACGGACCGCGAGATCGACAGGTTTTCCGGATATTGCCCCGGGTCGACGAAGACCGTATCTCCCGCTCCGGCAGAGGCGAGCGCCTCGGAAATGGTGGCATAGTCCACTGGGACCCTCACGCTCCCCGCCCACACCGCCTGTCCGCCAATCGCGAGAATGACCGTCGCGCACATCACGCTTGCCCGAATCAAAGATCTCCCCCTGTCTTGTAGCCCAAGAGCACACCGGATCCATGGAGATGAACGAGCCCCGTACCGCTCGACTTTAGCAAAGGTACTGTCGAAGTACAACCCAATTGCAGAAAACCGAGTGCCGCCCCTCCTACAACCCAATTGCAGAAAACCGAGTACCGCCCCCGCTGCAACCCAATTGCGGAAAACCGAACGCCCTCCCCTGCCGGCCGGACCTCAGCCTTTGAACCCTGAATGAGTTACGTACATTTGCACTTCTCGAGGACCGTGTGCCGTCGAGCGTCTCCACGTCCCCGGCACATCCCAGGCCGACCGGATCGGCCAATATCCGGCGGATGATTTGTCAATTGGGGTTCAGCTCGCCGCTCCACCGACCGAAGGTATAGAAGAGAAATCGCCTGACCGGGCGCTCCGCCGGCAGGGGCGAAGGCCGGATTGCATGGAATCAGAAAAGGGCCCGAGCTTCTGGGGTAAAAAATCACGAATTCCCAGGCACGAGCGGAATGCCCATGCAGAGCGTAACTGCTTGCCCGATAATCAATTGTCGCGGTTTTGCTATGCAACACGCAAATAGCGACATAGGGAGCTTGTTTCTCTATTGACAATCGTTCTAACAATATGCTACCATGGTTACACGCCTGTGAAAGGGACCGGTGCACAGGGCGGGTCTGTCTATAGATGTGGAGACGCCGTCCCTGTGGGCCAAAGTTGACAGCGCAGGTGATCCGTGAGTAGATGTGATATCGTCCTGAGAATGCTTCAAGAGCGAAAGGGGGGATGAACCGCAGGTTGGTGGATGCGTGTTGCGGGAACCGCCGACTTCGATGTGCCTGTGCGGGTCCCGTCTCGTGCGGTCTCTCACCGCCCGCAAGGACGCGTGAGGGGATCGAGGGAGCAGGCCGCTCGGGGAGACTTCTCCAAACGCTCCCTTCACTGTAGGGTAATCCTTTGACTGTTGGCTTCCGCGGAAGCCACACGCATGAGGAGGGAAGACCAAGATGAAGAAGATTCTGCTTTGTGCCTTTCTGGTCCTGGCATTTGCTGCCACCAGCTTTGCCATTCCAGTAAGAACCCAGGACTTCCAGGCTCCCCAGAAGGAAATGCGGGCTGCCGAGGAAGACTGCTGGCTGTACTACTACAACCGGTGCACCAGCTGGATGTGGGGCTGGGGCGGGTACTGCTACTTCGGTTGGGTGGATGCCTACACCGTCAATGGCATGAACCCCGCGTACGGCACCTGCTTCGACCTGGCCGATTGCCCGAATGACTGCCGTCACCTGACGGATGTGTGTTTTGGCTGTTTCTTCGCCAATTCGTACGGCGTCAACGACGTCGAGATCTACTGCGCCAATGAGTGCTGCGCGCCGGTCGGCGAGCCGCTGGGCGGTGTCTACGGCACTCCCACGAATCCGCTCACGTACTGGCACTATTTCAACTTCGGCGAGCTCGCACTCTGCCCGTGCGATGAGCTCTTCGGCAAGTTTGTCGTGGTGGTCACCGACATGGATCCGCTGAGTGGCGCCAATGTTCCGCTCTCCGAGAACTTCGCCCAAGACATGGCGGCCGGTTGCATGGTGTGGGACTGCTTCGACCACCATTCGTTCGTCTTCGTCAACGGCTACGACTACGTTCTCAATTACGGTATGCCGTGCCCGTTCTGGGTCAGCGGTCCGGGTTATGGCTGCACCAACTACCCGACCATTCCCCCGGGATGCCACAACTACTTCTACAGCACTGGCGGACCGTGTGAGTGGCTGATCGACGCCTACATCACTTGCCTCGGCCCGACGGCTACGGAAAGCTCGAGCTGGTCCGAGATCAAGAGCCTGTACAGGTAGTCGATTCGATTCAACGATCGAAGAGAAACCCCGGTTCTTCGGAACCGGGGTTTCTTCTTGCCTCGAACTGCAGGAGATCAAACCTCGAAAGCGGTGGGGCGACAATCGGTCCCGGTCGTGTGCCCGGGCAACGGGGGCGGCCCAAAAAGACTTGCCGCAGACGCGTGTCTTCGCTAGCATGTCGGGATCGACCCCCTCCCCCTTAAAGTCGGGCCTTTAACCGACCGACCATAGGGGTGCTGCAAAACGACAACATCGGCGACCGCTTGGAGACGCAGAATGACAGGACACCGAAAGACCTTCGTTGCGACGCTGTGCACGGCCCTGGCCCTGGTCGGCCTGACGGGTTGCGCCAAAGGTCCGAAGATTTCCCGGGACGACGTCAACATCCTCTTCATCACCCTCGACACGACTCGGGCTGATCAGCTCGGCTGCTACGGGAACGAAACCGGGCTCACCCCCAATCTGGACGCGCTTGCCGCAGAGGCCACCGTTTTTGAGGAAGCGATTTCTCCCGTGCCCCTGACGCTGCCGGCCCACACGTCGATGATGACGGGACTCTATCCCCTGCATCACGGGGTACGCATCAACGGCTGGTTCCTTCTGGCCCCCGAACACATCACCCTGGCCGAACTCTTGAAAGAACAGAGTTTCGCCACCGGCGCCGTGATTTCTTCGTACGTCCTGGACAAACAGTTCCAACTCGATCAGGGCTTCGATTTCTATGATGATGACATGAGCCAGGGGTTCCAGAAGAACGAGTTCAGCACCATCGAGCGCTGCGCGGACGCCATCACGGCCAGCGGGCTGGATTGGCTCGAGGCGCATCGCGACCGGCGTTTCTTCCTGTGGCTCCACTACTACGACCCCCATCATCCGTACGATCCTCCCGCCGGGTTCAACATCTACGGCGATACGGAGTTCCTTCGCTACCAGGGCGAGATTGCCTACATGGACGACCACGTCGGCCGGGTTCTGAGGAAACTCAAGGAGATGGGACTCTACGATCGGACCCTGATCATCGCCGTCGGCGATCACGGAGAGGCTTTCGGCCGCAACAATGAATACGGCCATGCACTGCTCATCTACAACACGACGCTTCACGTCCCGCTCATCGTCCGGCTTCCGAACATCGACGGCATCTCCTACCGCGCCGGGCGCCGCGTGGGCGGGCGGGTCGGTCTCGCGGACATCCTTCCGACGCTCCTCGAGATCCTCGGCATCGAACTCACCGTCCCCGTCGACGGTCACAGCCTTCTCCCCTTCCTGGAGGGGAAGGAGAAAGACCCCAGCTGGCCTCTCTATGCCGAGACGGCCCAGGGAAAACTCACGAAGGATTACAGCCAGCTGAGCGGCATCTACGAAGACAACTGGAAGTACATCCTGGCCCCCGCGCCCGAGCTGTACGATCTTTCGGAGGATCCCACCGAGCAGCGAAACCTGGCCGCGTCCGTCCCGTCCGAGGCCGAACGAATGAAAGATCGCCTCGTGGCCCTGATCAGCCAACCCGCCACCTTGCCCGGTTCTTCCACCTTCGAAATGGACGCCGAGGCCGAGGAGCGTCTGAGGAGTCTCGGCTACATCGGCGGATCCTCCTTGCCGCAGGAGAGCCTGGACGAGCTCGAAAACGATCTGGTCCGGGCCTGCCAGACCGGCAAGGATCCGAAGGACATGATGGACTACAACAACCTGGTCATGGCCGCATCGTCCTACCTGGTCTCGAATCAACCGGGGCGGGCGCTCCGAACCCTCAAGAAGGCCAGTGACCTGAGCCAAGGGGAAATCGACGACAAGCTCCTGAATTACAGGGCGAGCGCGTACACACAGCTGAGACTCTTCGATTCCGCCATCGAGACCTACTATCAGCTCCTCGAGCTGCATCCCAACGACCCCGGCGTGTTGAACAATCTCGCCCTGGCCTATCACAACAAGGGACAATCCGACCGGGCCGTCGAGCTCCTCAGGGACGTGGTCCGGCGTTCTCCGCTGTTCTACAACTTCCATCTGAATCTGGGGAACGTATACGACGACCTGGCCGAGTACGACCAGGCCGACAGGCTCTACGCCAAGGCCCTGGAGCTGGCCCCCAATGCGGCCGGCAAACGGGAAGAGGTGCGCTACAACATGGCTCTCTCGCTGCATCGCCGCGGCAAGTCGGAGGATGCACGCAGCATACTGGAGAACATCCTCCAGGCGCGCCCCGACCACGAACAGGCCCGCAGTCTCCTGGGCACGGTCCAGTCGCGCCTCGGCAGAGAAAGATCGGGGGCCGCGCAATGATCGGGCATCTTCGATTCGCATTCACGCTCGTCGTGGTGGTTGCACTGCTCGGCTGCACGAGCTCGGTCGGCGCCTACCCGCCTCCGCCCTCGGAACCCTCGGAGGTCCCGGCCGGCCAGGCCGACTGGCCGAACGCGACCGCAGCCGATCTGGAGGAAGCCACGCGAATCTACTACGCCGGAATCGAGGAATACGTCGCCGGAGAGCTGGACCAGGCGGCCGCTCATTTCCGATCCGTCATCGACCTCCTTGCGGAGACGGCCGATGAGGGCACCCCCCAAGCGGACGATCGCGATCTTCTGGGCCGCAAGGCGGCGTACCTCCTGGGCAAGGTTTCCGGAAACGGAGAGTACGACATTCTCTGGATCGGGGAGAACCTGACGCTCGCTCACCCGGCGGAGGCGGCCGGTACGCTTCCCGCCGTTCCCATCATCGCCAACGAGAAGACGAAACACTGGGAGGCGTATTTCTCGGAGGACGCCAAGGAGCGATTCTCCACCTATCTGGAGCGTTCGGGGCGATACGGACCTCTGACGCGGAAGATTCTCCAGGACCGGGGACTACCCGAGGAGATCGCGCATCTGCCGCTCATCGAATCCGGTTATAACCCCAAGGCCTACTCCGTGGCCCACGCCGCGGGCGTGTGGCAGTTCATCCGATCGACGGCCGAGCGGTGCGGCCTTCGCATCGACTACTGGGTCGATGAACGCCGGGACCCCGAGAAATCCTGCGAGGCGGCCGCCCTCCATCTTCGAAAACTGTGGGAGATCTTTGAGTCCTGGCCCCTGGCGCTGGCGGCGTACAACGCGGGAGAGAAACGCGTGATGGACGCGATTCTCTCGGGGGGGACGCGCGATTTCTGGCGGCTGCGGCTTCCGCGCCAGACGCGCGACTACGTTCCGCGCTACATGGCGGCGGCCCGCATCGCCGCCGATCCCGAGGCCTATGGATTTGACGTTCAATACGAGCCGCCCCTCACGTACGACGTCTTTGAGGTGGACCAGGCGACCGACCTGGAGATGCTGGCCCGATGCTGTGGCGTGCCTGAGGCCGACCTCAAGGATCTCAATCCCCACCTGCGCCGGGGCTGCACGCCGGCGGGAGAATCCGGTTTCCCGGTTCGCATCCCCAGTGGAACGCGCGAGCAATGCGAGAAGAGCTTCCTTCGAACCCCCAAGGATCAGCGTCTCGCAAGCCAGACCCAGTTCACGGAGCACCGTGTGCGGCGCGGCGAGACTCTCTCCCACATTGCCCGGCGTTATGGGACCACCATTTCCCTGATTGAATCCGCAAACAACCTGAAGAGCCGCAATTTCATTCGGGAAGGCCAGACGCTCACGGTGCCGACCCCCGGGTACACGGGTTCCGCCGCCACTCCCGGTGAATCCAAAGATGCGGCGGAGAAAATCGTCTACGTGGTCAAGCGAGGGGACACGCTGGAGGGCATTGCCCGCGCTCACAACACGCGCGTCGAACACCTGCGCAAGTGGAACAGCCTCGATCGGAACCAGTACCTCATCCACCCCGGCGATCGGTTGCTCATCTTCCTGTCCGGAAGATCCTGACAAATGCTCATCTTCCTGTCCGGAAGATCCTGACAAAT
>Ga0180431_10002036_pt1 | contig 27443 bp, 29 predicted proteins | sample SS_ome_11_FD_132459 | JGI IMG/M metagenome (GOLD analysis project Ga0180431, IMG submission 132459) | Hypersaline lake sediment archaeal communities from the Salton Sea, California, USA - SS_1_MS_1 metaG | ecosystem: Environmental > Aquatic > Non-marine Saline and Alkaline > Hypersaline >... | reverse complement strand
GAGACCTTATCTAGATATAATCTCAAAGAGCAATCGTACTTCATATTCACTGGTCGGCTGGAAAAACGCAAGAATCTGCGGAGGCTGATTGAAGCTTTTAACAGGTTTAAGTCACATGGCGATTACCCGGCTAAGCTTCTGTTAGCGGGTAAGGAGGGTTTCGGTAGTACGTTGATTAAAGAGAAAATTTCAGAGAGCCCTTTCGTCAAAGATATCGTCGTACCCGGCTACGTTGACAAATCTGATTTTGCTATTTTTCTGCATTCGGCGCGGGCGATGGTATACCCTTCACTCTATGAAGGCTTCGGAATCCCGATTCTGGAATCTTTATCGGTAGAGACGCCCGTGATTTGCAGTCGGATTTCATCGTTGCCGGAGGTGGGCGGGGACGCAGTGACCTATTTTGATCCGGTTGATGTTTCTGATATTGCCAGGAAGATGACAGCCGTCTGGGAAAGGCTGAATTTGCCGGATGACCAAGTTATTGCCAGGCAACTGGCGAAATTCAGCTGGTCAAAAAGCGCCGGCCAGATTAAGAGAGTATTAACGCAGTAATGATTTTGCTTATCGTTAATAAATATGGTAAAATATTGTCATGAAAACTGAAGAAATAGTCGGCCACCAGAAAGTTCTGGGGTTGCTTTCAGCTGTGATTTCCAAAGACAGCGTTGCCCACGCTTACCTTTTTGTTGGTACTGCCCAGGTTGGCAAGGGTGCAGTAGCCAAATGGTTTGCTAGCCAGTTGGTTGATACGAAAAAAGCTCCGCAGAATTTGATAATCGTTCGTCCGGACAAGAGTATAAAAATAAAGGATGTCCGCGCCTTACAGCACGAACTGAGTTTGACCAATCCTTACGGCGGCTGGCGCGCAGTTATTTTGGGTGACCTTGATCAGATGACGATTGCCGCCCAGAATGCTTTTTTGAAAATACTGGAAGAGCCGCAGACAAAGGTGATATTTATATTATTGGCCAGGCGACTACGGGCGGTTTTACCAACTATAATTTCGCGTACCCAGTTAGTGAGATTAGCAGTTGTCCGTCAGGCAGAAATAGCGGCTGATTTGCAAAAGCATGGGGTTGAGGAAAACCGAGCCCGGGAACTGGCACGCTTGTCTCGGGGGCGTCCGGGCTGGGCTCGTAATTGTATTGCCGACAAAGATATCGAGTCGGAAGTGGAGAAGCCGGCCGCAGATTTTCTCAAGACCTTTTCCGCATCGATATTTGAGCGTTGTCAGTACGCCAAAGAAATTTCTGATTCCGAATCGTCGTGGCACTGGCTTGAGGCCTGGGAAGGCGTTCTTCGTGATTGTCTTTTGTATCAACAGGGCCAGGGAGACGATCTGGTTTATCTGTCATTGCGTAGTGAGATCGAAAAAATTGCTAAATCTGTTTCGCCTAAATCTATTCAGCAGGCGTTGCGCGGTTTAGTTGCCGTGAAGAAGCAACTGGAAAAAAACGCTAATTCTAAGCTGGTTTTTGAAAACTATTTTATAAATCACGTTCCGCTAAAAGAAAAAATATGAAAACCAAAACATTGTTAATCGTCGTCACCTTATTTCTGGGTATCGGCCTGTTGGGTGTAAGCTGGTTGCCGGGATGTGACCGGTCTACCGACGGTGGCATTTACAAGTCAACTGATGGGGGAAGTACCTGGGAGCAAAAAGTCACGATTGACGAGGATAACTCCTTGAATAAGGATAATGTCAAAGCCCTGGCTATTAATCCAGTTGATACAAATATAATCTACGCCGGAGTTTCTGGAGAAGGCATCTACAAGACTACCGATGGCGGAGATACCTGGCGACGAGTATTACCTAGTGAAGTTGATATTTTTGCAATCGCTATTGACCCGACTGATCCTAACGTAGTTTATGCCTCATCTCTAGACGGCGACAATGGCAAGATATTCAAGTCGCCCAACGGCTTTGAAGAGACAGTCGAAGAGATCTTGGTGGAGGCTCACGGTGGTTTGGCCTTGGTTGATATTGAGATTGATCACTACGATTCCAGTCGAATCTACGCAATGTCCGAACAAGGTGGTATTTTCCGCAGTAACGACTCCGGCGCAACCTGGTCTGCTATATATTGGTTTGACGGTAATCTGACGGCAATGACAATGAGCCCGACAGACAGCCGCGTATTATATGTAGGGACGGACGGAAAAGGTGTTCTGAAAACAATTGACGGCGGTGATAACTGGACTGAATTGACCGAACAGTTTGAGGAAATCAAAGGGGGGAGTGAGATTTTGGATATCACCAGTGTAACCTCGGATACGGTGTATGCGGCAACCTCACATGGCCTGCTTAGAACTAATGACGGCGGCGCTTCCTGGGAAGTAGTCAATTCACTTCTGGAGCCGGGAGAAGTGGCTGTAGAAACCCTGGTCATACCGCCTGATTCGCCGAACATAATTTATTTTGCTAATGGTTCGGCCCTGCATAAATCAACTAACAGCGGCCAAACCTGGTCTAACTGGCTGCTACCAACTAGTCGGATAATATCGACCTTGGCGATTGATCCTCAGAATTTAGAAATTATCTATGCCGGGGTTGAAAAAATAGAGAAATGAGCTTTTCTAGCAAGGAATTAAGCGAAAAATTAGACAAAGCTGTCGAGCATTTCCAGGCTGAAATCGATAAGCTACGGACCGGCCGGGCTAACCCTGCTCTCCTGGAAGATATTACGGTTGATTACTACGGTACCCCGACGCCGCTTAAACAGATGGCGACGGTGACAACTCCGGAACCACGCATGTTTCTGGTGCAGCCCTGGGACAAACAAGGTGCCCAGGACATTGCCAAGGCTATCCAAGCTTCTGATCTGGGTCTGAATCCCAGCAATGAGGGCGATAAGATCAGGATCTCGCTGCCTCCTCTGACTGCTGAAACACGGCAGGATCTGGTAAAGCAGATGAATGACAAGGCGGAGGAAACCCGGATCGCTATTCGCAATATTCGCGAAGAAGCGATGGATTCTCTGAAGGAAGAAAGCTCGGAGGATACTAAGGAGAGCGGCAAAAAGGAAATCCAGGATCTGGTTGATAAATCCAACCAGAGTGTTGATGAGATGGCGTCTAAAAAGGAGAAGGAAATTACCACTGTCTAACTACTAATCCCGTTCAGCAGTTAAGCTGGCTTTATGATTATTGTTACAATCATCGTTTTCGTCATAATACTTGGTATCCTCATTTTCGTTCACGAACTGGGGCACTTTTTGGCAGCCAAGGGTCTAGGGGTAAGGGTGGAAGAATTTGGTTTCGGTTTCCCTCCCCGGCTGGTCAGGCTTTTCAAAAAAGGAGACACGGAATATACCCTTAACTGGATTCCAGTAGGAGGGTTTGTTAAGATGACCGGTCAGAGTGACTTTGAGGCGGTTGATCAGGAAGAAATCAAGGATGACCCCAAGAGTTTCCTGAATAAGAAACCGTGGAAACGCTTGATAATACTTTCGGCCGGTGTAGCGATGAACTTTGCGCTGGCGGCAGTACTGCTGTCAGTCGGTTTCATGATCGGTCTGCCGGCGGCAGTCGGTGATGACATGCCGGCCAATGCTGAGGTTTTTGATCAGCGTTTACAAATCCTCTTAACCAGTGCTGGCTCGCCGGCTGAGGAAGCCGGACTCAATTCCGGTGATACCATTCTGGCGCTTAATGATTATGTGCCGCAGACCGTTGATGACGTGGTAACTTATGCGAATGAACATAAAGGCCAGGAGATTGAGATGACAGTGGAACGGGGAGACGAAGTCTTTACAGCGCCGGTTGAGGCCCGGGCAGAATCACCTCCTGGCGAAGGGCCTTTAGGGATATCGGTGGCAGAAACCGGCCGGGTCGCGTTTCCCTGGTACGAAGCTATCTGGCAGGGTATCAAGGCAACTGGACAACTTACAGTTGAGATAATCGTGGCATTTGGTCGTTTGATTGCTTCATTGATAACGGCCGGTCAGGTTACCGGTGAAGTGGCGGGTCCGGTTGGGATTGCTGTCCTGACAGGGCAGGTGACTAAGCTGGGGTTTGTTTATATTCTGCAATTTACAGCCCTCCTAAGCATTAACTTGGCGATAATCAATATCTTGCCGTTCCCGGCGCTGGACGGCGGTCATATTCTATTTCTCCTGGTTGAAAAGATCCGGGGAAAGAAAACCGAAAAAGATGCCCGCATTGAAAATATTATTCACCTGATTGGGTTTGCCTTAATTTTCGCTCTGCTAGCCGCTGTGACATATAAGGATGTTGCTCGCTCTTGGGATAAAATTGTCGGCTTCTTTTCATAATAAATACCTATCATGAAAACTTCTCGTCTCTTTGGCAAAACTGTCAAAAAAACTCCCCGGGATATAAAAATTACCAGTCATAAGCTTTTGTACCAGGGCGGTTTTATTCGCGAGCTGGCGGCTGGTCGTTATGATTTCTTGCCGCTGGGCTTTCGGGTTTGGAATAAGGTTCGCCGGATTATTCAGGAAGAAATGGATGCAATCGGTTGCCAGCGGGTGATAACTCCTACTTTGCACCCGATTGAAATCTGGAAAGAAACTAATCGTGATAAAGCCTACGGCGAAGCTCTGATGCGGGTTGAGGATCGGCGCGGGGCCGAGTTTGCAATTGGCGCTACCGCCGAAGGTGTGTTTGTAGACCTTTTCAGTAAATTCCAGCCTTCGTATAAAGAATTGCCTGTTTACTTGTATCAGTTCAGTTCTAAGTTCAGGGATGAAGCCAGGGCGAGAGGGGGTCTGCTGCGGGTGCGTGAGTTCACAATGAAAGATGCCTACTCATTTGACCGGACCGAGGAAGATTTTCTCAAAACCTACGACAAATTCAAACAGGCTTACCTAGATACCGCCAAGCGCCTGGGGCTAGATATCGTGGTGGTGGAATCCGACTGTGGCGAGCTGGGGGGAGATTACGCCCATGAGTTTATGGTGCCAAGCGAAGTCGGCAGTGACACTATCCTTACGTGCAAATGCGGGTACGCGGCTAATGTCGAAGCAGCGGAATTCGTTCGTGATGAAAAGAACGCCAAAGACAAGGAAGGGACAATGAAAGTTCAGGAGGCTAAGCGGGGTCCCACCATTGCCGATGGGGTGAAACTATATAACCAGCCGGCTTGGCGGCAGATTAAAACAGTTATTTACGTCACGGGTGCCGGCGACTATGTCGCGGCGGTCATTCGTGGTGATCTGGAAATAAATGAAGCCAAGTTACGTCTAGCATTGGATACCCATTCACTTCGCCAGGCTAGCGAGGACGAAATTGCCAAACTTGGCAGTATTGTTGGTTTTGTTTCACCGTTGAAAGTTAAGGTGAAAAAGGTAGTTGATCCTTCGCTAAAAACTGCCCGCAATTTTTCAACCGGAGCGGACGAATTTCAGAAAGATACGATTAATGTAAATTATCCTCGCGATTTCCAGGCTGATATTGAAGCGGACATTGCTAATGCTCCTGACAAGAGTGTCTGTGCCAAATGCAAGAAGGGCAAGCTGGAGGCCAAGGCAGCCATTGAGTGGGGAAATATCTTCAAATATGATCATTTTTATACTAAGCCGATGAAGGGGTTCTTTGTCGATGAAGATGGCCAGGAGAAGCCGGCTTGGATGGGCGCTTATGGCATTGGTGTGGGGCGTTCGGTAGCGGCCATTGTAGAAACGAATTACGATGAAAACGGCATAATTTGGCCCAAAGAAGTAGCTCCCTTCCAGGTTCATCTGCTTTCCATCGGCGCGGATAAGAAGGTTGCCAAAGAAGCAGAGGGGGTATATAATAACTTGTTACGTGACAAAATAGAGGTTTTGTGGGATGATCGGGATATTTCTCCGGGGGAGAAATTTGCCGACGCTGATTTGCTAGGCATTCCTATCCGTTTAGTGGTAAGCGCAAAGACAATGAATAGAAATGCGTATGAATGGAAGGAGCGCCTGGCTGCGGATGCTGTTGATGTCTCTCCTCAGGATTTGACTAAAAAAATAAGGGATTATTATAAATAAATGCTAAATCGTGTTTTCGGAAGGTTTTCCAAGAATATGGGTATTGACCTCGGTACGGCCAATACCCTGGTTTATGTTCAGGGCAAAGGGATAGTGATCAATGAGCCTTCGGTGGTTGCGATAAACAAAAAAACCGGCCAAATCCTGGCGATTGGTAATGATGCCAAGCGCATGGTCGGCAAAACACCTTCCCATATTGTCGCTAGCCGGCCTTTAGTGGAGGGTGTTATTTCTGATTTTGAGGTGACGGAACAGATGCTAAGATATTTCATCGAGAAAGTTCACGCCGAGGGTTTCACCCTGGTGCCGCGTCCGCTGGTAGTAATAGGTATACCGTCTGGGGTTACCGAGGTGGAAAAGCGCGCGGTGGAAGATGCGGCTGTCAATGCCGGTGCTCGCAAGGCTTTCTTGATTGAAGAGCCGATGGCGGCAGCCATTGGCTCCAAACTGCCGGTGCAGGATGCAGCCGGTAGCCTGATAGTTGACATCGGGGGTGGGACTACTGAAGTAGCAGTTATTTCACTGGGCGGGATTGTTACCAGCCGGTCACTTCGGATTGCTGGAGATTCCTTGAATGAAAACATTGTTCAATATGCTCGCGATGAATTCAATCTACTCCTAGGTGAGCGCACGGCCGAAGAAATAAAAATATCAGTTGGCTCGGCGCTGGAGCTAGAGGAGCCTTTGGAAGCAGAGATGCGGGGCCGGGATTTGGTTACCGGTCTTCCAAAAAAAGTCATTGTGACCGATGAGCAAATTCGCCACGCAATGTCCAGTACCGTTAGAACCCTGGTTAATAATATCAAGGGTACCATCGAGGAAACCCCGCCGGAGCTGGTAGCGGATATAATGGATAAGGGAATAGTCCTGGCCGGCGGCGGAGCGTTGCTGCGTGGTTTAGATAAGCTGGTGATGCAACAGACAGAAATTCCGGTACACATCGCCGATGATCCTCTGACCTCGGTTGCGCGCGGCACCGGTGTTGTTCTGGAAGACATTGAATCGCTGAAAGAAGTCCTTGTTCCCACTCAATACGAACAAGCTTCGATCACATCATAGTAGACGGCTAATACTGTGCCATATTTTCGTTCGCCAATTCGTTTATTTATAGTGCTGCTGATTGTAGCGGTGGCTTTTTTTATACTCTACGGCCTGGGGATACTGAGCCCGGTAGTGGGAGCGGTCAAATACGTGATTAGTCCGGTCCAGCGTTTATTCACTAATAGCGGCGATGCAGTTGCTGGCTGGTTCAGTTTTGTTGGTGATATCGAGAAAATGGATGAGGATAATGAAAGTATGCGCCAGGAAATTGATCGTCTGCATTCGGAAAATGCCAAGCTCAAAGAAATGGTCCACGAAAATGAGCTGCTTCGGGCTGAGGTGGGTTTCCAGCACGAATTCTCTTATGAGACAGTTCCGGCGGCGGTCATTAGTCGCAGCACCGACCCGGCTTTGAAGGCAATCGAAATAAATGTAGGCGCCAGGCAGGGAGTGGCGGTTGACATGCCGGTGATTGTTTCTGAGGGGTTACTAGTTGGCAGAGTGGTAGAAGTATTCGCCGGGACCTCGACTGTATTGCTGACGATTGATAAACAGAGCAGTATCAATGCTGTTGTCCAGGACACCCGGGCGAATGGAATTGTCCATGGTGAGCACGGTCTTGATTTGAGAATGGAATTGATTCCGCAAAATGAGGATATCCAGCCGGAACAAACGGTGGTGACTTCTGGCCTGGCCGGAATCTACCCAGCTGGTCTTTTGGTTGGTAAAGTCGGGGAAGTAAGAGAATCTCAAAATGCTCTCTTCAAAGAGGCGCGCTTGGATCCAGTGACTGATTTTGACCATTTAGAAATAGTTTTCGTAGTAACGGGGGCTAATTAGATGAGAGTTGCTGTCTTTTTACCAATCATTGCCCTGCTGGCCATTATCCAGGTTACCTGGTCGGAACATTTTGCAGTTAATGCTGTCGTCCCTCAGTTATTATTGGCTTTTTTAATAATTCTTACACTGCGGGAAGGTAGGAAAAAAGGTCTTATCTGGGCTTTTGTCGGTGGCTTGATTTACACTGTTTTTTCTCCGTTCCCTTTCTCTGGTGACCTGATAGCTCTGCTGGCCGCTATCGGTATAATTGGCCTTCTGGGAGAAACAGTCTTTGGTACAACCTCTCCTCTGACAATGATGGGGCAGACCGCAATTGCCACTGCAGTATTTGTCGTCGTGAGAGTATTGTTGGCAAACCTCGCGGCGCAATTTTGGGGAGTTCCTTTGCATCTTTCCTGGGACACGGAAGTTGTTTATCTGTTATGGCTAATAATTTATCAAATTGGGTTAGTCTGGCTTTTCTATTTTGCCTGGGAATGGATTAGTCAAAAAGTTGTCGGCTGGCAGCAGCGCCCAGGGCTAAAGAGATCAAGATTCTTGTAAAATATGGATCCGTTCAAAATAAAAACAAATAACGGAGAGGTTGGGGAAAGGAAAGTAGGTTCTCGCTACCAGCAGGGTTTAGATTGGGAGGAAAGCTTGATGGAGGGAACCGTTGTCGGCGAAGATGAAGAGCCTCGTTTGGAGAATATCCCCGAGAAAAAACGTTTGTTTCTAATGATATTTATAGTGGTTGGTATTTTCTCCCTGCTGTTGTACCGGGCGGCCGATTTCCAGATTGCCCAGGGCGAAGAGATGCGGGCGGCCGCTGAAATAAACCGTGTTCGCAAATTTCCCCTATCTGCCCCCCGCGGCGTTATTTTTGACAGGGAAGGTAATCAATTGGTGGAAAACGTGCCTAGCTTTCAGGTGGTATTAACCCCGGCCGATCTCTTCAATCAGGACGAAGAAAAACAAAAAGACTCCATTCAGAAACTATCTCAGCTAACCGGTTTTAATGGTGAAGAAATAAGAAAAATTGTGGAATCAAGCAATAGCCGTTCTTATGAGCCCAAAGTGGTGATTGAAAAGATTGAAAGAGATCAGGCGCTGGTACTGGAATCAAACCGAGATGAAATTGTCGGGTTCCAGGTAATTAGCAATTCTCGTCGTCAGTATTCCGAAGCTTCGCTTTCCCATATTCTTGGTTATACGGGCATGATAAATGAGGAGGAACTAGCTAAGTATGAGGAAGATGAATCTTATTTTGGGCTTGATTCCATCGGCAAGGGCGGGATTGAAAAATTCTATGATTATGACCTGCGCGGTGTCCCGGGTAGTAAGCATATCGAGGTTGATGCCAGCGGCCGGGAGGAAAACCAGGTGGCGGTCAAAGATCCTGTTCCCGGTCAAAACCTGGAACTAAGTATCGATGTCGGGTTGCAGAATAAAGCTACGGAAAACTTGCAGCACATTCTTCGTACCGGCGGACTTAGAAAGGGAAGCTTTATTGCCATTGATCCCAATAATGGTGAGGTTTTGGCCCTGGTCAGCGAGCCGGGTTTTGACAACAATAAATTTGCCGAAGGGATTTCCACGGAAGATTATAGCGAATTAGCTGATGATCCGGCTCAACCGCTTTTTAATCGGACGATTGGCGGGACTTATGCGACTGGATCAGTGCTGAAACCAATTGTGGGGGCAGCAGCTCTTCAGGAAGGGGTGATTAATGATAAAACGACCGTTGTCGACATTGGCTATCTGGAAATAGAAAATAAATACGACCCATCAATAAAATATCGCTTCTACGGCTGGAATAAAAACGGTCTTGGTCCGGTCAACATATACACTGCTATTGCCCTTTCATCTAATCCTTACTTTTACCAGATTGGGGGGGGCTATCAAGGCTTTGAAGGGTTGGGACCCGAGCTTCTGAGCGACTATCTGAATAAATTCGGATTTGGCAAAAATAGTGGAATTGACATTTCCGGTGAAGCTGAAGGCTTGGTTCCTTCCCGAGAATGGAAGCAGGAGACCTTGGAGGAGCGCTGGAATCTGGGAGATACCTATAACCTTTCAATTGGGCAGGGTTACTTTTCGGCCACTCCTTTGCAAATGGCCAATGCGACGGCGGCAATCGCTAACGGGGGGACTTTGTACAAGCCCCACTTGGCGAAAGCTTTCCTGGATGAGAGCACCGGTGACAGATCTGAACTGGAGCCGGAAGTGCTAAACCAGGGGTTTGTTGATAGAGGGTACATTGATATCATCCGGCGGGCAATGCTGGAAACAGTTGTTAACGATCGTGGAACCGCGCGTTCCCTCCAGGGTTTGCCGGTTTCGGTGGCCGCTAAAACGGGTACGGCTCAATTTCAGGGCTCAACACTGGATCATTCCTGGTTTGTAGCTTTCGCTCCCTATGAGGATCCTCAGATCGCTTTGGCGGTTCTGGTCGAGGAAGGGGGGAGTGGGGCCGAGGCGGCGGCTATCGTAGCTCGTGATACCCTAAACTGGTATTTTGGCGGCCGGCCTGAGGCTGAGCCGGAGGAAGCTGAAGATAACATACCGGAAAATTCGCTAGAGATTAATTAATCCCATTGGATTTTGCGTGAAAGAAACCCAGAATATAGAGAGAGACCTACTTTGGGGGCGTTGGTTATTGCCACGAGTAATCCAGCTAAGCTGGAGAGATTTCGAACTGGTCTTGGCGAGCACTTTCAGGTTGATTTGAGTTCTTTCGCAGATGAAGGTTTGGAAAAGACTGATGAGCCTTACGAGACAGCTCGAGAGAATGCCAGGCATAAGGCATTAACTTACTACCAGCAGTGTCGTAAACCAGTGATTGCTGTTGACGAGGCATTGTTTTTAGATTTTCTTTCCCCTGAAAAACAACCCGGGATTCACGTTAGGCGAATTGGCGGAGGAGAAGAGGTAAGTGATGAGGAGCTTCTTGCTCGGGTCATCAGACTTCTGAAAAAATCACCACCCGAAAATCGCTGGGGGAGATGGCATTTTGCTGTTTGTGTAGTTCGCTCTGAAAATCAGATTGCCGAAGGAGAATTCGAGGAGGAAATAGAATTTTCGACAGAACCTTCGTCGCAAAAGATTCCCGGATACCCTCTTAGCCGGATCGGTATCCGCCCTGAGTTTGGTAAGCCTGGTTCTGAACTTTCTGATGAAGAATCGAAACAGGCAGATAAGAACTACATGAGTAAGGTTCGAGAAATAATCAGCTCGGCTTACGGCTTGCCTGTGGATAACTTTTGACGCTTGGCGCTATTTTTGGTATCATAAATTTGAAGTACTTCCCGCCCGTGCTGGCGGGTTTCCGTTTTACTAACTATGATTTGGCTCGCTGAGCTTTTTTGAAAGCTTGCGAACCTTTTTTAATCAATTGGTGTAATCAAAATGGGTAAAGTTCTAACCCCGGAAGGGTACAAAAAACTGGAAGCGGAGCTAAAGGAGTTGAAGGAAATTCGGCTACCGGAGATTGCGGAGAAAATAAAACAGGCCAAGGAACTTGGTGATCTTAGTGAAAACGCTGAATATCACGCTGCCAAGGAAGAGCAGGCAATTGCTAACGGGCGCATTGCCGAAATATCACAGCTTCTTAAAGGTGGTGAAATCGTGGATCCGGCCGCCAAGCAGGCTGGGGTGGTTTCAGTTGGCTCCTTTGTGCAAGTCAGAAACGGTGATGGTGATAAGACATTCACCATCGTTGGCTCCAATGAATCTGATCCGATGCAGGGCAAGATTTCCAATGAATCGCCGATCGGGGAAGCTCTGCTGGGCAAAAAAGTCGGTGAATCAGTGGAAGTCAAGCTTCCTGAGGGGGTTGTCAAGTACGAAATAACTAATATTGAGTGATATAATATATTGATTTCGATACTTAGCAGCCACCGGAAAGGGTGGCTGCTATATTTTGGCTCTATTTTGCCAAATTTGGCAGTTTTGGTATAATTAGGACAGAACTTTGCCTAGGGAAAGCATTTTAAGTTTATTTATGGAAGACGAAAATTACATCTTGGCGGAGCGCCAGCGAAAGCTCAAGGAGCTCAGAGAAAAGGGTATAGATCCTTTTCCGGGCAAATCCAACCGAACCTACTTAGTTCAGGGTATTTTGCAAAAGTTTAGGGATCTGGAAGGTACCGAGGTGGCAGTTGCTGGGAGATTGCGGGCAATTCGGGCGCACGGCAAGCTTACTTTCATGCAAATCGAGGATGCCTCCGGTGAAATCCAGTTAGCATTCAAGCAGGATGCTATTGGCAAAGACAAATACAAACTGATAAAGAAACTTGATACGGGCGATTTTTTGCAGATAACCGGCAAACCTTTTGTGACCGAGCGGGGGCAGCAGACGGTTGATGTAGCTGATTTTAAGCTGCTTTCCAAATCAATGCGGCCGCTACCGGAGAAGTGGCACGGGCTCAAGGATTCGGAAAAAAGATACCGCCGGCGGTATCTGGATTTGCTGATGAATCCGGAACTGCGTGATACCTTCCGTCGTAAATCAATTTTTTGGAACGCCATGCGGGATTTTCTCAAAGGTCGTGATTTCATGGAGGTGGAGACTCCCGTTTTGGAAAATACCACTGGTGGCGCTGATGCCAATCCATTTGTCACCCACCACGATGCTCTTGATATGGACGTATATTTGCGGATATCCATGGGAGAGCTCTGGCAGAAGCGGTTGATGGTCGGGGGTTTTGAAAAAACTTTCGAAATCGGGCGCCAGTTTCGAAATGAGGGGATTAGCCCGGAGCATTTACAAGATTACACCCAGATGGAATGTTACTGGGCGTATGCTGATTATGAGGACATGATGGGGATGGTGGAAGAAATGTATCGGGAGGTAGCCGAGAACACCTTTGGTAAACTAAAATTCAAAAGTCACGGTTTTGAGATTGACCTTGGCAAAGACTGGGACCGAATTGAATATGTGTCAGAAATACAAAAACAACAAGGCTTGGATATCATGGAAGCTTCGGAAGATGGCATCAAAAAGAAACTGGATGAATTAGGGGAGGAATATGATCCCAAGCTGGGCAAATGGCGGCTGGTGGACCAGCTTTGGAAACACTGCCGCAAAAATATCGGCGGGCCGGCTTTCGTTATCAATCCGCCGGTAGCAATTTCCCCGTTGGCCAAGCGCCTTGATCCTGAATCTGAATTGGTGCAGCGCTTCTGGGTTCTTTTGGGCGGGAGCGAAAACGGCAACGGTTACACCGAGTTGAATGATCCTCAGGACCAGGCCGCTCGGTTTAAGGAACAAGCTAAGCTCAGAGAGGCCGGAGACAAGGAAGCCCAGATGCATGATAAGGATTTTGTTGAGGCTCTGGAACACGGGATGCCGCCGGTAGCCGGGTTTGGCGTTTCCGAGCGCCTATTTGCTTTCCTTCTGGATAGACCAATCCGGGAAACAGTTTTGTTCCCGTTGCTGAAACCAGAGCACTCAGAAGATTCAAAAGATAAAAAATAAATAATTTGGCGGGAGGGCGCCAATGCTAAAACTATGCGTAAAATCTACTTGGGCCTGATGGCAGTGCTGGTAGTATCCGGGATGTTACTACTGCCTATGCTGTCCGAGGCTGCCACTATCAAAAGTGGTGAAAACACCACCTGCGATGAAGAGGTTAACGATGATCTCTACATCAGCGGGGGTACAGTAACGATCAAAAAACCGGTCTACGGCGATGTTAACGCTGTCGGCGGGGTGGTGCTCCTTAGCGACGAAGCTAGTGTGGAGCGTGATCTCAATGTCGGCGGCGGCCAGGTGTGGGTGAATTCCACAGTTGGTGATGATGTTCATGCCACCGGCGGCATGGTCACTTTCAGTAATGAGATCGGTGATGACCTGTTTATTTTTGCTGGAAATGCGGTGGTAGAGGGTACCGTCAAAGGCGATGTTTTTGTGGCCGGCGGCACATTAAGTCTAAATGGTCTGGTTGAAGGCAGTGTTCACTCCGTCGGTGGACAGTTTATGCCGGGTGAAAACATGCATATCATGGGGGATCTGGATTACACAGCTGACGAAGAAGTTACCCTGCCGTCGGGTGCCATGGTAGACGGTACTACCACTTATACTCCGCCCGCGCAGTCTGGCGCCGGAGCCGCTTCCGTTCCCAGCCAGGTCGGATTCTTTTCCGGTTTTGGGGCTTTCCTCGGTTGGGCATTGCCTCTGCTCTTCCTTGTCTCTCTGGTAGCCTTGTTCCTATGGACTTTGTTTGTAGTCTTTGCAGCTCCCCTCAAGACGCGCGATGTTGCTGACAAGCTAGTTGCGCATCCCTGGAAAAGCCTTGGTTGTGGTGTGCTTTTCCTGATTGCAACTCCGATTGTATCACTGATCCTTCTTATCATTATGATAACCTCGCCGATCGGTATATTTGGCTTCATTATCTTCGGTCTCGGCCTGATGCTGGCACCGGCCCTGTTTGCTTTCTTCATTGGTGCTAAGATCATGAAGCTCATCTATAAGAAAACTGACTTAACCAGGCGTGGTCATTTGGTACTAGCGTCCCTGGTTGGAGCTGTTATATACTCATTAGTATTCCTGATACCTTTCTTGGGGCCGCTAGTGATTTTCATTGGTATTATTTTCACCCTGGGTTCTCTCAATCTAGTGGTGAAGCCTTTGATTTTCAAGAAGCGTGACTGGAAGAAGGTGTCAGCTCCGGTTGAGCCGACTGTTTAGTGATTGAATTTTCACCTGGCGCGGATAATCTCCGCGCCGGCGAGAGTTTAATCGAACATCATGGTTGATATAAAGGAAATTCGTGCCAATCCTGGCCGCTATGAGCAGGCTGCCCAAGACAAGGGGATTGAGATTAACATCTCCGAGCTACTTGAAATAGACAAGCGGCGCTCCGATCTGCTTCAAAAAATTGAGGGTATCCGTCATCAGCGCAATGAGCTTGATGACAAGATAAAAACTGCTGACTCGAATAAGCGCGGTGATTTTATTACTGAAAACAAAAAGCTGAAAGCGCATTTAGCCGACCTTGAGCCGGATCTCAAAGAAACTGATCGCCGTTATCAAGAGCTGATGATGTTAGTACCGCTGCCGCAGTCACCGGACACGCCGGTGGGTAAAGATGAATCAGCCAATAAAGAGATAGCCAAAGTCGGCGAGCCGCCGCAGTTTGATTTCAAATTCCGGGATCACGTTGAGCTGGGCAAGCGGCTTGACATTATTGATATGGATAGCGGCGTCAAGATCTCCGGCAATCGCGGTTATGTGCTCAAAAACGAAGGAGTCCTGCTGCAGCTGGGAGTTTTGTGGCACGCGCTGAAAAAAATGATTAGCAAAGGATTCACTCCTGTAATTCCACCGACTCTGATCAGGGAATTCGCGCTTTTTGGAAGCGGTCATTTTCCTTTTGATACGGACAATATTTACCGAGTAATTGAGCAGGAGCACTTAAACGAGGTGCGCAAGAGTGATCCGCTGTTTTTGGCCGGGACCTCGGAGCCGGCACTGCTAGCCATGCATTCCGGGAAAACATTCGAAGAGAAGGATTTGCCGATTACCGTCACCGGTTTTTCACCCTGCTATCGTTCTGAAGTCGGCAGCTACGGCAAAGACACTAAAGGCTTATACCGCGTTCGTGAATTCTGGAAAGTCGAACAAGTGGTAATTTGCCGCAACGACCCAGCCGAATCGGAAAAATGGCTGAATGAGCTGAGAAATATCTCCGAAGATATACTTCAGGACCTGGATCTGCCTTACCGAGTGGTGCAAAACGCCACTGGTGATATGGGGGCGGGAAAATTCAAGATGTTTGATATCGAGACCTGGATGCCAAGTCGCCAGGCCTACGGAGAAACTCACTCTGATTCTAATCTTCATGACTGGCAGGCGCGGCGCCTTAAAATCAGATATAAGAATAACGAGGGAAAGACCGAGTTTTGCCACACACTCAATAACACGGGTATAGCTTCGCCGCGCATTCTGATTCCGCTGCTGGAGAATCACCAGCAGGCTGACGGCAGTGTTAAAATTCCCAAGGTCTTACGTCCTTATCTTGATACCTCGCAGCTAAAGCCCAAAGTATGATTATTGCGATTGACGGTCCGGCCAGTTCCGGTAAAGGAACCGCGGCCCGGGTCCTGGCCAGGCAGCTCAAGTTTCGCCATATTGACAGCGGCGCCCTTTATCGCGTCGTTGCTTTTTACGTGTTCAATATGGAAATGGATCCGGCCAACACCGCCGCAGTGGTTAAAATTCTGCCCAAGATCGAGGTAGAAGTGAAGCCTGGTTCCAACCGAGATATGATTATTTCCCGGGGGCGTGACATTACAGACGAAATTCGCTATCACCTGATATCAGACGTGTCTTCTCAGATAAGTAAAATTCCGCAAGTTCGGCGTTGGGTTAACAATACTGTTCGCAAATTTGCTCGCCAGTCCAGCCTGGTGGTTGAGGGGAGGGATATCGCCACGGAGGTTTTTCCGGACGCAGACTACAAGTTTTATCTTGATGCCAGTTTGGAGGAGCGGGCGCGCCGCCGCCATCTCGAATTGAAACAGAAAGGGTCCAAAATCACTCTAGCGAAAGTCAAGAAAGACCTGGCGGTGCGTGATGAACGTGATAAAAACAAGCCACAGGGAAAGCTGCAGCTAGCGCCTGATGCCATTTATATTGATTCTACCAACATGACACCGGAAAAGGTTGTCGCTTTTATGGCTTCCAAGATTAAGGCGAAGTCTAATCAGGCTAAGCCTAAAAAGATTTAGTTGCCTATGGTTGCTGCCAGAAAAACCAGGCGATTACCCCGCGACGTTCAAAAAGAAGTAGCGCGGCGCCGGTCCAAGATAATTGAAAGGACTCCGGCGACAAATCCGCGTAACAGCCGGCTGGGGAAGGCCCAGCGCTTAGTATATGCGGTTCTGGCGGCAATTGTAGTCGTTATTGCTATTTTCATACTGTTCTTTTCCGGAACATTCCGGGCCCAAAAAGTTGTCGTGGTGGGGACGGAAAATATCAGTGACGACCGGATTGAAGAAATTATTCACGAGACCGGCGAAGGTAAATACTGGGGGTTTATCCCGCGTGACAATGTTCTGGTTTTCAATACCAAGCTGGCAGAAACCGAGCTCAAAGATGAAATTGCGCAGATTCGCTCGGTTACAATAAAGCGGCAGATGCCGGATATTCTAAAAGTCTATGTGGAAGAACGCGACCCAGTAATAATTTGGGAAACAGACGGGAAGAAATATTATCTTGACGTAGACGGCGTAGTCAGTAAGGATATAAGTGGAAACCCCGAATTGGAACTGCCGGTTATCAAGGATCTTTCTAATAAACAAGCGGTGGCCAGGGAACAGCTGGTGTCAGAAAATTTTGTCAGTTTCATGACCGAATTGGTAAATACTTTCAACGAAGAAACCGGACTGGAAATCGCGGAAATATTGACTCCCTCACCGCTGTCTCGGGAAATCCATGTCAAGACTTCTGAAGGCTGGTTGATCTATTTCACCTCGGCTCGCACCTTGTCCAGCCAGTACGAGAAACTGCTTTTGATAATAAACAAAGAAATCCCGGAGGGGGAGCGAGGTAACCTAGAATATATAGACCTTAGAATTCAGGATAAAATTTACTATAAATAATGTTTTGGGCTTTCATCGGCGTCATTATCGGAATTATCGTCGGGGTGGTGTCTAAATTCTCCATCCCGCCGGAATTTGCCCGCTACACAGCGGTGGCGATTTTAGCAATGGTTGATTCCATCTTCGGTGCCTGGCGGGCAGAACTGGTGACCCGGCATCAGTACAAAACTGATTACACTTTCAAGGGACCGGGTTCTAAGCAGAAGCGTGATAAATATGATCCGGTTATTTTCATTTCCGGGTTGGTATTCAACACTGCCTTGGCGACTGCCTTCACATATTTGGGCGACCGGTTGGGCCTCGATATTTACCTGGCGGTTATCGTCGTCTTCACTTGGCGCATTTTCATGAATTTGGGCGTGGTGCGCCGTGTGTATCTGGCTCGCTGGCGTAAAAAAGAAATGCCGGTCAAAGCATCTTCCATTGACTCTAAGTGAAAAATTTGCTATAATACTACTGAACATAAAAAATTCTTAATTGAACAAAAATTATGCCTCCAGAAAGCAAATCTGATCCCGAGCAAGCTCAGGCAGAAGCTGGTACAGAACAAGCGCCTGAGGCGGCTCAGTCAGAAACCGAAAAGCGCTTTGCGGAGATGGATCCGGAAGAAGCTTTTGACAGGGTGGCCCAAGGCGTAAAAGATGCCGCAACCAGTGCTAAGAAAAAGGCTGGTGGTCTTTTGAAGCGCCTGGGCAAATGGGGAAAGAAAAAGATAGGTGGCGGAATCGTCAAGGGTGCTCGTGGTGTTGAAGCTACTGCCGATGGTTTTCGGTTCGCCAAAGATGTGACCAAAGAAAAAGCTCGGAAGGTCGGCGATTTCTTACAGCACGAAACCTCCAAAGCCACTTGGGAGAAACGCTACAATTCCGCTAGTGAAGCGGTGAAGAAAAAGGCCGACGAGTACTGGGAGTCACTTACCGACTGGGATTCCAGCCCGGCTCTGACTGCTGGTAAGCTGGCGGTTGGTGCCACGGTGGAAGCCGGTAAGGCCGGGGCCAGAAAAGTCGTTGAGACCGGCCAGGCGATGAAAGAAGGTGTTATCAATACCGCTGAAGCAGTCGCGGACTGGAAAGAACGTCAGATTGAGGCTGTCCAAACTCGTTTTGAAACCGCGATGGATAACATTGATTCGCGTCGGGAATCCGGATTGCAGGAGAGAGTTGACAGGGCCCAGGAAGTCGCTGATAAATTGATGGCAGCTCAAAGCAAAGTTGAAGAACTAGGCTTAGCTGATGTACCTTTTTTCTCCAAGGGGAAGAAGAAACTAGACCGAGCTGTCAAGCGCAAGGGCGGTTTATTGGCTAAACTTACCAGTCGATTAAAAAGAGTTCAGCAGCGTAGAGCAGGCAGGACTCGAGTCCCGCAAGAAGGTGAGTAGAAGCCTAGAGTATAAACAAGTAAACTAAAGACAAAAATATGGCAAACGCTAACGATGATGATGCCAAAAAAGCAGCTGAAGAAATAGAAAAAGTTGTTGATGAGGCGAATGCCGAAATGGACAAGATTGAGAAGGAAGAGAATGAAGACGCCGAAGCGGCCGATATGGTTCGCGAGGCTCTGGCCACCGAAACCCAAGAAGAACTCAAGGATATTGAAGAAGATCTAGATAATGTTGATCGCAAGGTCTCCGATGATCAGGGCTTGGAGAAAGCTCGTAAAGAGCTCTAAGGCATCTAAAAATACCCCGTCCAAATGGCGGGGTATTTTTATTGACAAAACAAAGACCTTGTGTTAGTGTAAAAAGTTCTTCGGAAAGGAGGAAATAAGACATGATTTTGTTACTGATTGCGGCGACTTTTGGAGCAGGATTGTGCTGGCTGGTGCCGGCCAATATCCTGGTCCCGATCTGGTTTTCCCTCCTGATTTTGTCGCTGGCGCCGCACACGGTGCCAGGCGCATTCCGGGAGCGGAAGATGAAGTTCAGCGAGGCACTAGCTTCGCTGGTGAACGACGGATGCCTGGTCGGCATCATCGTCGGAGCCGTGGGCCGCGGTTTGGGCACTCTCTTACTGGGTGCTTAATGAACGAAAGAACAGGCCACCGTGTAGACGGGGGTGTAGTATCCAACCAAAATACTCGCCCCCGTTTTTGAATCCAAAAACTTGATTTTAAGAGCTAAATAGGGTAGAATGACGTTGCTTTTCAAAGCTAAGTTTAGTTACTAACTAAGCGAATTTGAGTTATATCTATGGAGAAAACTGATCGGCTACCGTTTTGGAAAGATCGCTTGCTCATAAACTTCATCGGAATTGGGCTAGCTTTGAATATAGTTTTGTGGATAATGATGTCAGTTCAGATCCCAGCAGGCTCCGGTGAGATTCCTCTGCACTATTTAGCTAATTTTGGTATTGATATTTGGGGGGAACCGAGTCAGTTGTACGCACTGGCGGGGATCGGATTGGTAGTTTTGGCTACCAATGTCGTGCTCGGGATTCTAATCTATCGGGCAGAAAGATTGGCAGCGCGGATCCTGGCCGCCGGCGCGGCGATGGTGCAACTGATTCTACTTGTGGCTGCCATTTTCATTCTCAATATCCAATAATTTTACATTTGCGTTAATCATATGTCCTGGTGGAACCCTTTAAATCGTCCGACTCTCTACCGTTTACTGGAAATTTTTCCGGCGGCTTGCAGTTGGGCAATTCTGTTGCTATGTGTGATCCTTGCTTTTATAATTCCGGTTTGGGTAGCGATTTTTGTAGTCTGTTTTGCTTTATATTGGCTGATCAGGATATCTTACCTCACGTATCACTTGGTGGCCGGGTTTCGGCAAATGAAGAAGAATGTGCAGATTGACTGGTTAGCCCGCGTAAAGAAGGTTAAAAAACGTGACTGGCAGGAGTATTATCATTTAATTATTTTACCGGTAGCCAGTGAGGTGGCGGTTATCGAATCCACCTTCGAGGCACTGGCCAAGGCGAATTATCCGCTGGATAAATTTATTGTGGTGCTGGCCTGCGAGGATAAATTCTGGGAGGGTACCGGGGCGGTGGCGAAAGAAATGAAACGGCGCTACGAAAAGGTTTTCCACCATTTTGCCATTACTCGGCATCCACCTGGGCGGCCGCATGAAATACCCGGCAAGGGTTCGAATGAGGTTTGGGCTGCCAAGAAGGTCAAACCATATATTGACAAGGAAAAGATACCTTACGAGCGGATAATGGTTTCAGTTTTTGATATTGATACTCAAATTCACCCGGAGTACTTCGGGCGCCTGGCCCATGCCTATCTAACCCATCCCCGCCCGGAGCGAGCCAGTTATCAGCCAATCCCGATGTTCAACAACAACATCTGGGATGCACCCTCACTGGTCAGGGTGGTGGCGACTTCAACAACTTTCTGGCAACTGATGGAACAGGGGCGGCCGGAGCGTCTGGTCACCTTTTCCAGCCATAGCATGAGTTTCAAGGCTCTGGTTGATGTTGGTTTCTGGGCCACGGATCATGTCTCGGAGGACTCACGTATTTTTTGGCAGTGTCTTTTGCACTACAACAGCAAATACGAAACCGTTCCTTTATTCTTCCCGGTTTCTATGGACGCTTGCCTGGGAGAAAATTATTGGCAGAGCCTGGCAAATCAATACAAGCAGCAGCGACGCTGGGCCTGGGGAACTGAGAACCTGCCCTACGCTATTTATAATTTCATAAAAAAAGGTAAGAAATTTCCGCTGGGGCCGAAACTTCTTTACTCCTGGTATCTGGTTGACGGGGCCATTTCCTGGGCCACGAGCGCGATCATTATTGCTGTTGTCGGGTGGTTGCCGCTGTGGGCGGGCGGAGAGGCGTATACCAGCACGGTTTTTGCTCAATCACTGCCGCAAGTCGTCCAGATTCTGATGACTTTTGCGATGATCGGCATGGTTTCGCAGATGTTCGTGACTCTGTTGGTCCTGCCGCCCCGGCCGCGCCAGTATTCTTTTTGGCGGCACACCGCGATGTTTTTCCAGTGGATATTGCTGCCGATTTCAACTATATTCTTCGGCTCTTTTGTAGCCCTGGATGCCCAAACCAGGTTGATGCTGGGTAAGTACATGGGATTTTTCCTGACCCCGAAAGCGCGCGTCCAGAAAAGTGGCAAGGCCTCGGTTGCAGCGGAAACCAATGTTAAGACGGTAACTAGCAAAAGCTAATATGGAAAAGTGGCTCGCTTTCTACGTCATACCTTTCATCGTGGCCTGGTTGTTGAGCTTTGCTTTGACGCCCTTGATGAGAAAGTTGTCACGGCGTTGGAAGGTTCTGCATCCGGTACGAGAAGGGCACCGTCAGGATATTCACAAGAGGCCAATGCCACTCTTGGGTGGGTGGGCGATTATCATCTCTTTTTTTATACTGGTCGCTTACTATGCGTTGGCCACCGATTATCTAGTTGGTGGCTTTTTGTTACCCAAATATCTCTGGGGAATTTTGGTCGGCGGTATTATTCTGGTAATCGGTGGGACAATTGATGACAAGTATGACCTCAAACCGGCCTGGCAATTGATTGCACCGATCCTGGCGATTATTGTTATCATTGTTAGTGGAATCGGAATAGACTTCATTCGCAACCCGGTGGGGGAAAGCTGGCAACTAGATACTTTTACGACCACACTATTCACAGTTGATGAACTGCCCTACCGAATCGTTTGGCTGGCTGACATTTTTACGATTATTTGGATGCTGGGAATGATCTTCACAGTAAAATATTTGGATGGCGTTGATGGCCTGTCTTCCAGTGTTTTGTCAGTTGGTTTTCTAACGGTCTTCTTCTTGAGTTTGACTCAAGAAGTCAGCCAGCCCGAAACCGCTTTTTTGGCGATTGTTATGGCCGGCGCCACGCTTGGTTTTTGGCCGTACCATTTTCCGCGGGCCCAGCTTTTTATTGGTGAAGGAGGAGTGCTCTTTTTGGGTTTTATGTTAGGGCTGCTGGCGATCCTGAGCGGTGGTAAAATCGCCACCGCCCTGATGGTTATGGGCCTGCCGATTATTGATACCGCTCGCGTTATCATCGGGCGTTTACTCCGGGGCCAATCGCCGTTTAAGGGTGACGATACTCACTTGCATCATATGCTCCTAAAGCTGGGGTTAAAATCCTGGCAGGTCGTAATGGTTATAACTATTCCCTCGTTGATATTTGGTATTCTAGCGGTGGTTTTGCAGGGATACGATAAATTTATGGCTTTGCTGATTCTATTTCTGGCGATGGTCGTCTTTGTCAGTATCCTGGGGATTAAAGTTACTAAGCTGGCAAATCGCGTTCCGCATCTTGACTCCACCCCTTAATTTTGTTATTCTATTCGAAGTAATATTAACTATCCAATATGTTTGCAATTATTGAATCAGGCGCCAAGCAGTACAAGGTCGCCAAGGGTGACGAAATCAAAGTCGAGCTTCTACATAAGAAAGATGGCAGCAAGGTTACTTTCAAGCCGCTTTTTATTTGGGATGGTAAAAAATCCATGATTGGCAAGCCTTACGTTTCCGGAAGGAGCATTGAGGGCAAAGTTCTTGAGGCCGAAGTCAAAGCTCGTAAAATCCGAATTGTTAAGCACAAACCCAAGAAACGCTATCGCAAAACTATGGGTCATCGGCAGCGCCATACAGTCGTTGAGATAACTAAAGTCTAGCATCAATAAAAAACGGGGTCGGGTATTACCCGACCCCGTTTTTTATTAGTTGTATTCTTTCCGCCCTTCTAGGGCTCGGCTCAAGGTAGCTTCATCAGCATATTCCAGGTCGCCGCCAATCGGCAGGCCGCGGGCAATCCGAGTCACTTTTAATCCCAGCGGCTTGAGTTGCTTATAGATAAACAATGAGGTCGCTTCACCTTCGGTGGTCGGGCTGGTTGCTAAGATGACTTCCCTGATTCCATCGGATTTTACCCGATCCAGTAATTGTTCAATTGTTAGGTCTTCTGGTCCGATGCCGTCAATCGGTGAGATGATTCCCTGTAGGACGTGATACAAGCCGTCATATTCATGAGTCTTTTCTAGAGCCACGACATCCAGTGGTTCGCTGACAACACAAAGCTTGCGGTTATCCCGTCCCTTGTCACTGCATATTGGGCAGGGGTCATTTTCAGTAAAATTATGACAGCGGGAACAGGTATTGACTCCTTGGCGTAAATTGCGAAAACTTTCGGAAAAAGAATTCAGTTCGGATTGGTCTTGCTTGAGTAAATAAAAAGCCAGCCGCTCGGCTGATTTTGGGCCGATGCCGGGCAGGCTGGCCAGCTTGGCAATCAGTTCTTCAATTGAAGTCGGTAGTATATTCACGTTATTGCAGATCGGAAAGTGATATTTCGCCGGATTGGACCTTGGCCATTACTGCTGCCTGTATTTCCTTGTCACAGTTATTAAAAGCCTCGGCAATTGCGGACTCGAGTGGTTCCTTGTTCTCGAGGGTCAGCAAGCTCGGGTCAATTTCAACACTTTTGACCGCTTTTTGTCCGTCCACGGTAATTTTGACCTTGCCCTGGACAGCTTCCCCGCTGGCCTCTATCTGACCCATAGCCTTCTTTATGGCCTGGGCTTTTCGCAGTTGATCAAACATTAGTTGTGTTTTTTATCTAGATTAGTGAAACTGATATTTTTTTCATTAAAGAAAAGCTCGACCTGACCCACCGGGCCGTTGCGGTGTTTAGCCACCATTATATCAGCAATATTGCGGCGGTCAGTTTCGGGATTTTCTCTTTCCTCACGATATATGAATAATACCACATCGGCGTCCTGCTCGATAGACCCGCTCTCGCGCAGGTCGGATAGCTTAGGTATTTGTGGCGAGCGATTTTCTACAGCTCGGGAAAGCTGGGACAAGGCCAGTACCGGGATGTTCAGTTCTCGGGCCAGGCCCTTGAGAGCGCGCGAAATTTCGGAAACTTCCTGAACGCGATTATCGGAACTGCTGCCGCTGGTACCACCCTCCATCAGCTGCAGATAGTCTACAACCAGGAAGCCGAGGTTGTGCTCGAGCTGGAGACGGCGGGCTTTGGTTCTGATTTCCATAACGTTGGAGGCGGCGCTGTCATCGATGTATAAGGGGGCGTCAGAGAGAATGCCCATGGCTTCGCCGATGCGGGAAAAATCATCGGAGGTATTTGTGTTGCCGAGTTTGCCGGTGCGCATTTTCCAGCTATCGACCTTAGCCTCCGCGCATAGCAAGCGGTCGACTAATTGTTCCTTTGACATCTCGAGGCTGAATACACCGACAGGGACTTTTTCGCGGACGGCGACATGGCGGGCCACATCCAGGGCTAGAGCGGTCTTACCGACTGAAGGGCGGGCTGCCAAGACTACCAAGTCAGAATTTTGCAGGCCGGACAGGATATTATCTAGGTCAGCAAAGCCGGTGGGGAGGCCGCGCATCTTGCCGCTGCTTTTGTGAAGCTCGTCAATGCGGTCAAAGGCTTCAACTAGCACGTCTTTAAGGGGGATGAATTTATCTTTGAGGTATTTTTGGGAAACACCGAAAAGTTGCTGTTCGGCTTTGTCTAAAACATGCTCTATTTCTTCGTTTTCCTGGTAGCCCAGGTCGGAAATATTGCTGGCCACGCTTATTAGCCGGCGCAGAGTTGCTTTGGTGCGCACAATTTCGGCATAGTGGTTTACATTGGTAGCCGTTGGCACCGCGTTTACCAGTTTGGTAAGATAGGTCGAGCCACCGACGTTTTCAAGCTGTTTCTTCTCTTTCAGCTTGTTGGAGAGGCTGAGTACGTCAATCGGGTCACGGTGTTCATAGAGCTCAAGCATAGCCTCGAAAACCTGACGGTTTTTGGAGGCATAGAAATCATCAGCGGTAACGGCATCAGCAACTTTTACGATTGCGTCTTTGTCCAACATAATGGAGCCGAGTAATGATTCCTCGGCTTCGATGCTCTGGGGCGGTAATTTTGTGTCAGGAGAGTTTGTCATCGACATTTAAGTATATCAGAGGGGGATGACCCCAGCAAGGGTTTGTGCGGCGATATTTTACCCAGCTTACCCACCAAACTTTACACATTGACATTGCCGTGATTATCGGTATAATATAAGTGCAATTAAAGTTCTGATAATGGCTTACCGAATTGTAAGCTGGGTTTTGAAGAAGCTCAGAAATCTGGAGCAAGTGGTGCTGGCGCGTCCGGCCAAGCAGTTTTTGGATAGCAAAACGTCTGATTACACGGGCCTGGTGGCTGATTTGTTGCGCCATCCGGATGTTCAGTACACTCGCAATATTGATCAACACAAATATCATACCCGGTTTGAACACATGATGCTGGCCAGCAAGTTCGCCTATTATTTTGCTACTAAAACGGGTGCGGATGTTAAAACCTGTGTGCGGGCTGCTGCCATCCACGATGTCTGGACCAAAGGCATGTATTCCCAGCCAGCGGTTGAATTTGCCAAGAAGATCGGCGAGCCGCCAGCTGTTCAACAGGCTATTGCCACCCACATGGTTTTTAACAATCCCCCCAAAGACAAAAATGGCTGGGTAGTGGCGTTTGCGGATGAATGTGCCTGGGGAGTAGAAACCCTGGAGTTACTGCGTTTGTCGCTCAAGGATATTCTGGGATTTCTGGCGGCGCTGTCACCAGTTAACCTGAAGTAGGCACCTTAGCTTCAAGCCGGTTCAGGATATCTTCTAATTCAGCCAAAGCCTCGACCCGGACTAACTCTGCCCGCCACGCGGCGGCGTTTTTTATTCCTTTGATGTACCAGGCCAGGTGTTTGCGCATTTCCTGAAGTCCGAATTTCTCGTCCTGGCGGTACTCTACTTGTAGTTTGGCGTGCCGGCGCATTGTCTCTATCTTCTCGGGCCAGCCGGGTTGGTAATCCGGGTCTTTGATTTGTTTGAACACAAAAGGGTTGCCGCGAGCAGCCTGGCCGATTACGGTTGCCAGGCAGCCTGTTTGGGCGATTGCCTGTTCGTGAGTCTCGCGATCAATAATGCCGCCGTTGGCAATGACTGGGATGCTAAGATTAGCTGCAACTTTGCCGATGGTGGCCAGGTCAACCGGACCGCTGAAAAGCTCGGTTTGCAGGCGTCCGTGGATAATAACTACGTCGGCGCCGGCTTGCTCCAGGCGGGGAGCAAGCTCTAAGATATTTGGCTGGCGCACGCCCAGTCTAGTTTTCACAGACAAGGGAATATTGCCCAGGGCCGACTTGACGGCCGAAGTTATATCAGCTGCCAATTTATGATTATCCATCAAGGCAACGCCGCTGCCGTTTTTCATTACCTTGCGCATAGGGCAGCCCATATTGATGTCTATCCCGTCCGGAGCAAATTTAGCAGCTATGATTTTTGCCGCTACTGCCATTTTCTTAGGTTCATTTCCGAAAATCTGCAAAATTATCGGCCGCTCGCTGTCTTTGAGGCGGGCATACTCCAGGCTTTTGGAGCCGGTGATCCAGGATTCAGTTTGCAAATCCCAGATTTCCTGATTCTGGTTGTGGCAGACACCGGCGGCGCTAATCATTTCACTCATCACAAAATCAGCTCCACAATCTCGACAGAGCTGACGGAAGGGAGAGTCGGTAATCCCGGCCATAGGGGCTAGGCCGACTGCACCTGGTTCAAGTTTTGTCCATAAACTCATTTTCTCTTCCAAGCCGTGCCCTCAGGTGAATCTTTTATCTCCACTCCTTTTTGCAAAAGTTCCTCTCTGATTTGATCGGCCTTGGTAAAATCCTGGGCCGTCCGGGCTTGGTCGCGGGCGGCGATAAGTTTTTCAATTTCCGCTTCGGTGATTTCACCGGCCAGTGGCTGGTATTCCAAAACGGCTAAAACCTTGTCAAATTTTTTCAGAAGCCTTGTTATCTCCTGGGCGCCATCTTGTCCGAGTTTGTTCTCATCCGCCAGCGCGTTAGCGTCTTTGATCATTTTGAAAATCGCATCCAGGGCTTGGGGAGTATTGAAGTCGTCATCCATCGCGGCTGCAAATGCCGCTTCGGTTTCGCTGACTAGCTTGGATACATCTAGTCCGTCTCCGGTTATGCCCTGCAATCTCTCGTAGAAATCAACCAGTCGGTTGAGTTTG
>Ga0180431_10002035_pt1 | contig 27461 bp, 18 predicted proteins | sample SS_ome_11_FD_132459 | JGI IMG/M metagenome (GOLD analysis project Ga0180431, IMG submission 132459) | Hypersaline lake sediment archaeal communities from the Salton Sea, California, USA - SS_1_MS_1 metaG | ecosystem: Environmental > Aquatic > Non-marine Saline and Alkaline > Hypersaline >... | reverse complement strand
CCCACAAATGGGCGTCGGCGAAGCGACCGAAGGCATAATCACTCACAAGGCCCAGCAAAAATATCCCGATACAGACCGAAAGCGTGACGACAATGTTGAATCGGGACGAAAGTGCGATGGCCAAAGCGACGATGATAATAGCGGCCAACAGCAGCAAGACCGAGCCGTAGATATCCACGGCGCTGAATTTGTTTTCCTGTGGATTGAATTGCCAGTTTCGGTCGATAAACGCCAGGAAAATGATCGTCAGTGTGGCGAATACGCCGGTCAACGCGGTTGCCGTCGATGTAAATTTCCAGTCGTAAATATAGTTGAAAAAGGCACTTAAAAGAACGACGACCACGATGCTGACGATCGCGGCGCCCAGGACCGTCCAGTCGTGCGTATCGTTGACCGTCTCGAGAACGCCATGGCGGATCGCCATGAGCAAAGCCACGGTGCAGATGTAATGAGCTAACACGACGGCGGCGGTGACACCGAGAAACTTGGCGAGTATGAATATCGGACGCGAGACCGGCTTGGCCAGGACGGTCATGATCGTTTTGTTTCTTAATTCTTCGGCCACGGCGCCGGAGGCTGAGAAGATTGCAATGAACAAGCTGGTTAAAAATAACGTAGATAATCCTATCTCGCGTAAGAGTTTGTTATCGTCGTCCATCGTGTACATGGCAACGGACGGGCTGAGGATAAACAAACATAACGCCGCGAAGATGATGATGGCGTAGATAGGTTGCCTTAAGGTTTCAATGAATGTATTTTTTGCGATTGTAAATAATTTGTTCATCTGACACTCAACCGGCACTTCGCGGCATTCTCAAACGGTCGGGCCGAAAATTTTTCGTAATGGCCCTGTACCAAAATAACATTTGTTGTTATAGTACGCAACTTAAATAACCTGTGGCAAGTTTTAGCGCATATAAATCAATTACTTTGTTCGCGTGTTTTTTGTTCAAGCGACACGACCGGGATAGAACATGACAGTATCGGCCAAACGCCCCGTACACGTTGCTCTGGTCTCCTTGGCACTGAGCGTAATTTTTTTCGGCATTGCCTTTTTCTTGGGTCGGTGGAGCGGCTTTGCGGCGATCTCCGCGATCGGCTGGATGAATCTCGGCGTCGCGTTGATCTGGCTCGTTTTGAGCCTGCAATTTCACCAGCGCGCCCTGGCCGAGCAGGAAAAGCTCGATGCCAGTCAACTCGTCAAAGACAAGGGGACATCCACGATCTTTCAGGCCGGCAGCGAACGCGCGACCTTGTTCGACGCCGCCCAGCGCCGCCTGGAAATCTTCGAGAAATGGTTCATCCCCATCTTCGCCGGACTCATCGCCGCTTATCAAATCGCCATCGGGCTTTATCTGCTCAGCACCGCCCAGGGCGCCATCGAGAACGAGCTCAAACAGCCGTTGCTTTGCTGTATCTGCATGGTGGCGATTGCGTTCGCGAGCTTTTTAATTTCGCGTTATGCCACGGGCATGTCGCGCGAGCCGGCATGGAAACCCTTAAGGGCCGGCGGCAGTTCTCTGTTGGGCGTGGCGGTCTTATGCTTTTTCCTGGCGATCGCCCTGGCCTCGACGTTTCTGTTTAAACGGTTGTGGCCGGTCAATGTGATGGCGCTGGTTATCCCCGGCCTGCTTGTTGTGCTTGGGGTCGAGACCGCTCTGAACATCGTGCTGGACATCTATCGGCCGCGGTTGAAGGGCCGGTATAGCCGAAGCGCCTTCGACAGCCGATTGCTCGGTACGATCAATGAGCCGGGCGGCATCCTGCGCAGCGTCGCGGACGCCATCGACTACCAATTCGGTTTTCAGGTCTCGCAGACCTGGTTTTATAAACTGCTCGAACAGGCCATTGCTCCTTTGGCCTTGTTTGCGGTGGCGACGCTCTATTTGCTCAGTAGCGTGGTGATTATCGAGCCCGGCGAGCAGGCGATTATCGAACATTTCGGCCACCCCGCGAACGACGCAAACGAGGTCCGGCTGATTGGCCCGGGATTGACGTTTAAATGGCCCTGGCCGATTGACGCGGTGTACAAATATCCGACGGAACGGATATCGCAGATCAGTATCGGATTCGTCCCCGAGATCGATCCGAACGGACAGGTGGAGCATAAACCGCTGCTATGGGGCGAAAAACATTACAAGGCGGAATACCAGTTGCTCGTCGCCAACGAGCAGGATCAGGCGGAGTCGAGCGCCGGCACCGTACCGGTGAGTATCGTCATCGCCGCGGTCCCCGTCCAGTACAGAATCAAAGATTTATACGCCTTCGTTTACAACCACCAGGAACCTGAGAAGCTTCTGGGATCCATTTGCTATCGCGAACTGACGAAATATGCCGCCAGCGCCAAGGTCGAGGTCGAAGAGAAGGCCGACGCAGCGCAGAGCATCATCGGCATAGGACGGGGCCAGGCGGGAAAGACCCTTATGGAAAGGATCCAGGCCGCGGCCACGGAGGCCAGGCTCGGCGTTGAGGTTGTCTTCGTCGGTTTGGAGGGCATTCACCCACCGGTCGAAGTGGCGGCGGATTACCAAAAGGTCATCGCCGCTTTCCAGATAAAACAACAGTCGATTCTCGATGCCAAAGCCAAGCGAAATGAAATCCTGGGCAAGGTCGTTGGTTCTGTTGAAAGGGCCGAAGCCTTGTACGATCTTGCGGCGAAATATCAACAGGCCGAAGAAAACGGCGCGCAGGCGGAGATTGATGCGGTTGGCAGCCAGTTAGACAAAGCCTTCGAACAGGCCAAGGGCGACATTTTCAAAACGCTCCGAGAAGCCCAGAATAGCGCCTTTAAAAAGGAAATCCTCGCCGAAGCGACGAGCGTGCAATTCGACGGCCAGCTCAAAGCGTATAATGACGCGCCGCAAATTTTTACCCACGAGCAATGGCTGACGATGCTCGAGGAAAGCTTAAAGAACATTCGCAAATACGTCGTTGTCGCCGGGCCGAATGATACCCAGGTGACGATCTTTGATTTCCAGGATAAACTCATGCCCAATTTAACAGACTACTTGAGCGGTTTAGAGGAGAGCAGTCAACCATGAAAAACTTAGCTATCGCCCTTTTCGTCGCATTGATTGTGATTTCGCTGGGTCTCTACCTGGTTTCGTTCCAGGTCAGAGAGACGGAATCCTGCCTGGTCACGACGTTCGGCAAAGCCACGGACGAAGACCAGATCACCGATCCGGGCTTGTATTTCAAATGGCCGTTTCCCATTCAGCAGGTTCACAAGTTCGATTCACGCATGAGAGTCTTCGAGACCGAGAGCGAGGAGACGCGCACGGCCGGAGGCGAACCAATCATTGTGAGCACCTATGTGGTGTGGAAAATCGCCCGTCCGCTGGAATTTTTCAATGCGATTAAGACCGTGACAAAAGCGGAAAATGAACTATTACGCAGCCGGGTGCGCAACGTGCAAAACAACGCCATCGGCCGGCATTACTTCTCGGAATTCGTGAATAGCGATCAGTCCAAGATTCAATTCAAAGCCATTCAGGATGAAATGTTCGCCGATCTTCAAAAGGCTGTGGCCGACGCGAAATTCGGTGTGGACATCAAAACCGTCGGCATCAAACAGGTCAAAGTCAGTAAAGATGTCAGCACGGCGGTGTTCGGGCGTATGAAGGCTGAAAGGAATCGCAGGAAAGAATTTATCGAATCCGAGGGAGAAGGCGAAGCCATTCGGATCAGGACGGAGGCCAAATCGAAATCCGACGAGTTGATCGCCGCCGCCGAGGCCCGGGCCAAGCGAATCCGCGGCGAAGGCGACGCCAATGCAGCGAAACACTATCAGAAGCTCGAAGAAAATGTCGAACTGGCCATGCTGTTGCGGGACCTGGAATCCCTACAGAAAAGCCTGGAAAATCGATCGACGCTTGTGATCCCCACGGATGCAGCGCCGTTTAATCTCCTGAAGGGAATGCCGAAGCCCCCGGAAACAAAATAGAAATCATTGCTTAAGAACCGTTCACAGCCATGACAGAACACGATCACGACAAAAAAGACAACAAGCACGTGCCCTACTCGGAATCACAAAGTCCGTTAGGTCAAGAGTTGGACGCCGCCGGCAAGAGCCTGTCCGAAGCGTTGGGAATCAGCTTCGCCATCCTGAAGGTGATCATGGTTATTTTGATCATCGGCTTTCTGGCCTCCGGCTTCAAAACGGTCGGCTCCAATGAACAAGCCCTTGTTTTACGATTCGGCGCGATTCGCGGGGTGGGCGAAAACCGACTGCTCGGCCCCGGCGCGCATTGGATCTTTCCCTATCCGATTGATGAAATCATCAAGATTCCTGTGGAGAGTACCGTCAATTTGTCCATCGACTCGTTCTGGTATCCGGAACGACCGGAAGATGTGCTCTCGGGGCGGGAGCGCCCGGTTCGTCCGGACACACCGCTCGATCCGCTCAAAGACGGCTATTGCATCACCCGGGACGAGAAGCAGGATGAAACCGCGGTGGACGCCACGGGCAGCGACTACAATCTGGTTCATACGAAGTGGCAGCTCACGTACCAGATCAACGACCCCGAACGCTTCTTTAGGAATGTCTATGTCAGAAGCGTCGGCCCCGGCGACGTCTATTTCGATGTGATTACCCAGAGCATCGAGCCGGTCTTGACAGATTTATTCGAGGGCGCCGTCGTGACGACGATGGTTAATTACACGATTGATGAAGCGATTTCCAGCCAGGACCGAATCCCGGGCGACGTCAAAAATCAGATGCAAAAGAAGCTGGACAGAATTCAAAGCGGGATTAATGTCGTCTCCGTTCAACTCACCCAGAGCACGCCTCCCCGACAGGTGAAACCTGCCTTCGAGGCCTCCACCTTAGCCAGCCAGAACAGGGATAAGGCGATCACGGAAGCCCGAACCTATGCGGAAACCACCCTGAACGAGGCGGCCGGGCCCATCGCCGAGGAGCTTTTCGCCGCCTTGCATGATGAAACCATGGACGAGCAGCAGCGGGAATTACTCTGGGAGCAATTGGCCGGGACGGCCCAGGAAAAACTCGGGGACGCACGGGAGTACGCCACGAAGGTCGTGGAAAATGCCAGGGCCAATGCCGATTATATCGAGAGTCTGCTGCCGGAGTACCGGGAACGCCCGGAGCTTGTGCTTCAGCGAATCTATCTCGATGCGATTGAGAATATCCTGAAGAATGCGGAAGAGAAATTCGTCGTTCAGACGACCGAGGGGACGAAGGGCACGGAGATACGCGTGCTCTTGAATCGAGACCCGTCGTTGAAACGACAACGAACCGGGAGTGAAGAAACAACACAGGAGAATCAATAATAATATAGCTGGTTGACAACACTATGGCGCATGACCACCTCCATTTCAAAGATAACATGGCCGTCGAACATACGCACGGCAAACAGATTCGCGTGAGTATGGCCCTGCTGGGAACCCTGGCCGGCGGCGTCCTGCTGATTAACAGCGGGCTCGCCAAATTTATCTACGGCTCGGGCCATTTTAATACCGAGCTTCTGGCGATGGCCGGCGCCCTGTTACTCGGCGTCCCCATCATTTTACACGCCATCAAAAGCCTTCTTCATCGAGAGGCTCACATGGATGAGCTGGTGGCCCTGGCCATCCTCGCGGCCTTTGCGATGCAGGAATATGCAACGGCCGGAATCGTCGCCTTCTTTATGCTTTTAAGCGAGCTGATTGAGACGCGGACCGCCCTGGGCGCTCGTGCGTCCATCGAATCACTCATCCAATTGACACCGACGAAAGCCAACCTCCTGGACAATGCCGGGGGGGAAACGGAAGTCAAAGTCAGCAGTCTGAAGACCGGCGATACCGTCCGCGTCCGGCCGGGCGATAACGTGCCCGCCGACGGTGAAGTCGTCAAGGGTCTGAGTTCCATCAACGAAGCGACGATTACAGGCGAATCCCTGCCGGTCGATAAGGTGCCGGGGATGCAGGTGTTTGCCGGGACGAATAACCTCACGGGCGTGCTGGATATTACGGTGACCAAAGCGGGCAAAGATACAACGCTCGGTAAGGTGCAATCGCTGATCATCCAGGCCGAACAGACGAAGATCCCCATTATGCGGATCATCGACCGCTATGTGAAGTGGTACACCCCGACCATTCTGATGATCGCCGGGATCGTCCTGTTCTTCACCCGCGATATGAACCGCGCGATCACCATCCTGGTGGTATCGTGCCCTTGTGCGTTGATTCTGGCGACGCCGACGGCGATGGTGGCGGCGATTTCGGCCTCCGCCCGTCTCGGTATCTTGATCAAAAACGTTGCCGACCTGGAAGTGGCGGGCAAGATCACCGCGATGGTGTTCGACAAAACGGGAACGGTTACGACCGGCCGATTGTACGTAACTAAATTGACGCCCGCCGAGGGCGTCGAGCCAAGTGAACTATTGTCGGTCGCGGCTTCAGCCGAGCAGATGAGCAAGCATCCGGCTGCGAGAGCCTTACAAGAGGTTGCCAAAGAAGCCGGACTTACCTTGCCCGGCACGGATCAGTTCCAGGAAACGCCCGGCAAAGGCGTCACGGCGACGGTCGATTCGGCAAAAATCATGGTGGGTCGGGACACCTTCCTAAAAGAGAATAACGTGGACACAAGCAGTATTTCCGATCCGGCGCTCCATGAGGAGCAAGGTTTCAGCACGCTCTACGTGGCGAAAGATTCGCGATGCGTCGGCTGGATCGGTTTGCAGGACAAGACACGACCCGAGGCCCAGCATGCTGTCCAGGAACTGCTGGATATCGGCGTCAAAAGGGTCACAATGCTGACCGGCGACCGCAGCGAGGTAGCCGGCCGGGTCGCCGCGGAACTGGCGTGTACGGATTTCAAGGCGCATTGTTTGCCTCAGGACAAATTAGCCATTGTCGAGCGGATTAAGAAGGACGGCCATACCGTGGTCGTCGTCGGCGACGGCATTAACGACGCCCCGGCCTTGGCCGCGGGAGATTTGGGGATTGCGATGGGCGCGGCCGGGAGCGACGTGGCGATTAATTCCGCCTCCATCGCTCTGATGAGCAACGATTTAAAGCGGCTGCCCTTCCTCGTCCGGCTGTCTCGAAAAACCGGGAAAGTCATTTATCAAAATCTCGGCTTCGGGATCATGTTCATCATCCTGGGTATTGCGGCGGGCGCCGCGGCGTGGCTGCCGGCGATTTATGCGGCCATGCTGCATTTTGCCGGTTCGCTTATCGTCGTCTTCAACAGCGCTCGGCTTGTCCGCTACGGAGAGGAACTCGACCACGACGTGAAGGTATAGTGCTAAGAGGAGGGACGCAAAACAAGAGACCTTTGACTATGGAATATGCTGTTGAAACGATATCCCTGACGAAGATATTTTCCGACTGGTGGGGCCGATCCAAGGTGTTCGCCGTCGATAATCTCGATTTGCACATCCGGCCTAATGAGGTTTTCGGGCTGTTGGGCCCGAACGGGTCGGGCAAGAGCACGACCATCAAAATGCTTCTCGGCCTGCTCCATCCGACCAAAGGCAAGGCCATCGTCCTGGGCGGCGACGGGGCCGATCCGAAGATCAACGCACGAATCGGTTTTCTCCCCGAAGAATCTTATTTGTATCGTTACTTGAACGCTCGTGAAACGCTGGATTTTTACGGTCGAATCTTCGGCCTTGCACCGAAGCTGCGAAAACTGCGCATCGAGGCCCTGCTGGATATGGTGGGACTCAAAGCCGTTGCCAACCGGCCCGTCGGGACGTTCTCGAAAGGTATGGCGCGGCGGATCGGCCTGGCGCAGGCCCTGATTAACGATCCCGACTTGCTCATCCTCGACGAGCCGACAACGGGGCTCGATCCGATTGGAACCCGGCAAATCAAGGACTTGATCCTGAAGCTCGCAGAGCGCGGCAAGACGATTCTCCTGAGCAGCCACCTGCTGGCCGACGTTGAGGATGTTTGCGATCGAATCGCCATCCTCTACGGTGGAAAAATTCAAAGCCAGGGACAGGTGAAAGACCTCTTGCAGCAAACCAATAGACGACAAATCACGACCGATGCGGTCAGCGACGAAACCGTCGAGAAAATCAAACAACTCGTCCAGACCGAAGGCAGCGAATGCGTGGTGACGTCCCCGATGGACAAACTGGAATCCTTCTTTATTCGAACGGTCGCCGCCGCTCAGCAGCAGGCTCAGCCGACCAGCGGCGCGGTCAGCACAACGAAGATCGGCGACTTCCTCGCTCCGCAAGAGCCCACGGAGAGCATACTCGATAAACTGGTTTCAGCACCGGTCTCCGAAGAGACGCCGGAGGAGCCTCCGACGACACAGAAGGTTGCGGTCGCGGCGGATTCCGGATCGGAGCCGGATGACGCACTGTTGAGCCGATTGACCCAAACGACAGAGGCGCTCCAACCAACGCCCGAGGCGAGAGATACCGTTGAAACGCAGCCGGCCGATTCACCCACTCCCGTTGAAGAAGATCAGATTAAAGAAAACATCTTAGACAAACTCGTGGGCCGTAAACGGTCGGACGAGGATAGCACGCAGCAAACCGACACATCCCAGGCAGGAGACACCGGCGATGCGTAGTATCTGGGCTGTCGCCATGAATACGATCAAGCAGGCGTTGCGGATGAAAATCGCCCTGGTTTTTATGATCCTGCTATTTGTCCTGCTTCCGGTCTTAGGGATGACGACCACCGGGGATGAGACCTTGAAGGGCCGGCTCCAGACGTTTGTCAGCTACGGCCTTTCCCTGACGAGTTTATTGCTCTGCCTTTTGACCATTATTATTTCCATCTACTCGGTGTCGAGCGACATCGATCAAAAACAGATCTACACCGTGCTCACCAAGCCGATCCGTCGTTTCCAGCTCCTCCTCGGCAAGCTGCTGGGCGTGTTGCTGTTGGATGTCGTTCTTCTGGCGCTGTTTTCGACGATCATATTCGTCATTGCGATTTACACGCCGACGTTTGTCGATCCGCCGGAATCCGAGATCATCGAAGCCGACAACGAGTTCTTCACTGCCCGGGCCGCATTGAGCGTCCCCCCGGTCGATGTCACCGATATGGTCAAGGCCCGATATGAACAACTGAAGGAATCGGACCGGCTCCCAGCCGGCTACACCTACGAACAGACCATCGACGAACTGACGAAAGTAGCTCAATTATCGAAGCGCGCTGCCGACGTCGGGGGCTGGCTGGTTTGGGAATTCCATAACGTCAAACCGCTTTCCGACAGCATGTTTATCCGGTTCAAGTACGATATTTTCCCGAATCCGCCCGACTCCCAGGTCTATGGCCGGTGGATGGCCGGCGACTGGCAATTTGTTAAATATGGCCAGCGCCCCAAAACGCCGATCTACGACCAGCTTCATAAGAACGCCGCCCGGACCTTCCACGAGATCGAGTTTTCCGCCGAGGCCGTCCCTGAAGACGGGCACCTGGCGATTGCCTTTCAGAACGTTCCATACAATAATTCGACGGTTATTTTTCCGCCGGACGGCCTGGAAGTGCTTTATAAAGCCGATTCTTTTGCGGGAAATTTTTTACGGGCCACCTTGCTCATCTTATTTCGGCTGATCTTCTTAGCCTGCCTGGGCCTCTTTGCGGCGAGCTTCCTGTCGTTTCCCGTTGCGATTCTTCTATGCCTGTTGATCTTTTGCACGGCAAGTGTCAGCGGGTTTATCAATGATTCGTTCTCCCTGCTCAGCTACAACGTCGGCGTTTTTTATACATATACGATTCAGTGGATCGTGGGGCTTCTGCCGGAGTTTGATAAATACAATCCGACGACCTTTATCATCCCGGCGAGATTGGTGAATTGGTCTTTTTTAGCTAAATGTGCCTTGTTCATGGTTGGCATTAAAGCGTTCTTAGCGCTTGTTATCGGTTTAATTATTTTCAAATATCGGGAAATTGCACGAATCTCGGTTTAGTCGATTGGATCACTGACCGCCAGATTCGGACGGGTTATGCGTACGCGTGACACCATAACGTTGTTGATTTGTTTCGTCGTTGCGACGGGTCTGTGTATCGCCGCCGGCCTGCAGCTCGATCCCATCAACCGCCAGCGCCAGGAGATGGACCTGATCATCGATCAGCCGGAGAATATCCCCCCCTCGCTGGCGTTCGCCACGATTGCAACGGGGGCCTTTCGCGGCCTGGTCGTGGACGTGCTGTGGATGCGGGCCGATAAGCTGAAAGAGGAAGGCCAGTTTTTCGACGCCCGGCAGCTTGCCGAATGGATCACGATTTTGCAGCCGCGTTTCGCGTCCGTGTGGGTCTTTCAAGCCTGGAACATGGCGTATAACATTTCCGTCGCCATCCCCGCATCGCAGCCCGATCAGCGGTGGCGATGGGTGCGGAACGGCTACGAGCTGCTTCGCGATGAAGCCATCACGAAATACAACCTCAACGACATCGAGATCTACCATGAGCTGGCCCGAATCCTCCAGCATAAGATGGGCGGTCTCTCGGACGATGTCCACAAATACTACAAACTGCAACTGGCGCTGATGATGGACCCGCTGCTGAACTCGGAGGATAACCGGCTGACCCTTTCGGACAACGCCTATTATGATGCGATTGCCAACGTGCCGGCCGATTGGCAGACGATACTGGCGGACCCGAATGTCGCTTCCCTCATCGAGGCCCTCCAATCCACCGATGAGGTCTTCTCCGAAACGGAGACATTGGCCCGGACGTATTTATCCTTGCGCGAGAATTCCCAACGATTTAATCCGACCGCCGCCCAGACCATCGACGATTTCAGAGGATCGAACGCCCTCAAGACACTCGATCTCTTCGCCAAGGCCTACGAATTGCGCGAGACCTGGAAGCTCGACCCGGCGCTGATGCGGGAGGTCAATCAAACCTACGGCCCTATCGACTATACCGATCCGAACAAACGTTTGCCCATGGACTGGCGGCATCCCGATACCCATGCGATCTACTGGGCCGTTAAGGGGTTGCGCGTCGCCGCTCAGGATTCGACGCGCGAAATTGAAATTGGTGAAACGAATACCGATCGGATCGTCAGCCATAGCCTCCAGAACCTCTTCCGCAACGGCAAGCTCTACATTCATGATGTGCCGCTTCCCGCACCCACTGAAGGCCCCGTCGATGAATTGGATACGCAGGTGATCGGCAAAGAAGTGTTCTTGCGGCCGGACCTGAGAGTATTCGATTCGTATAACAAGGCTACGCTGGCCAACATCGAGAAATACAAGGACGACAAGGGAACGTACACAACGATGCAGAACGGCCACCGCAACTTCCTGAGAAATGCCGTTCTGCTGATCTACCAGACGGGCCACAAGGCGATGGCCCAGCGGGTGTACAACGATATGCGAAAGCGTTACCCGCTGGACGATTTTAAGTCTCCGCTTGTCGATGTCTATGCGAAGAAACGCTTCAACGAGGAATTCGAGAGCATCACAATCAACGATGCCAAAGAAATGGTCGTCGCGATGTTGCGAGAGGCGTATTTCCGATTCGCCATCCGCGACGACGACGAGGCCGCCGGGCAAGAGAGCCTCGCTCAAGAAGTCTGGAACCAATATCAATCGAAATACCGAGATGAAAATCGTATTGACCTGCCGAGGTTCGATGTGTTACGATACACGGCGCTTCTGGACTTCCTGGAGGACCAGCAGTTTTCGCCTAATCTCAGGCTCGGATTGTTGGCTCGAATCGAGATCGAAAGGCCCGATCTTTCCGGGAAGTTAGCGCAGTGGAAAGAACAATTGGAAAAACAAAAAGAGAAGATACAACAACAGGAAGAGACGTTTCTTCAAAGATTCTAAAACTCAAAGTAACACAATAAAGCGTTCCGGCGGATGCACGATACCCTCTCGCAACAATTAACCGAATCCCAACGTCAGGCCGTCTTTCATGTGGAAGGGCCGTTGCTCGTTCTCGCCGGCCCCGGCAGCGGCAAGACACGGGTCATTACTTATCGCATCGCGGCCCTCATCGACGTCGGCGTCCCCCCTTACAACATCTGTGCGATTACCTTCACGAACAAGGCCGCCGAAGAGATGCGTCAACGGGCCGCGACGCTCGGCGCTTCGGGCGGGGCGCATATCAGCACCTTTCATTCGCTATGTGTCAGAATTCTCCGCCGGTATGCGCAGAGAATGGGAATCAACTCGAACTTCAGTGTTTATGACGACGCTGACCAGAGGAAGTGCATCAAAGAGGCGGTCAAGGAACGTGCCTTCGATACGACGAATTTCCCCCCCGCCCGAATGCTGGATGCAATCTCGACATTGAAGAACAAACTGATCGACGCCGAATCGTTCAAAGCGGACGCGGACGACTTTTTTTCCAGGACGCTGGCGGAGATATACCTGGGCTACGAGCGCATCCTCAACGATAGGAACGGCCTGGATTTCGATGACTTGTTAATGAAAACCGCCTTTTTGCTTCGGGATTGCCCCGATGTTTGCTCCGAGCTGAGCAATCGTTTTAAGTTTTTGCTCATCGACGAATACCAGGATACGAATCACGCCCAGTACCAGATCGCCTCGACTCTCGCCTCCCAGCACAAAAACATCTGTGCGACCGGCGATCCGGATCAGTCCATCTATCGCTGGCGCGGCGCCGATATTCGTAATATATTGGCTTTTGAGAGCGACTGGCCGGATGCGAAGGTGATTAAGCTGGAGGAAAACTTCCGCAGCACCGCGACGATCCTCGCCGCGGCCGATCATCTGATCGCCTACAACCGGAATCGAAAAGAAAAGAAGCTCGTCCCTACCCTATCCGACGAGGGGCAGGCCATTCAAATCACACCCTTTGAGGACGATAAATCAGAAGCGCGGGCCATCGCTCAGCAGGTGAAGGAGCTTGCCGAAGGCGGCGTCTCTCTCAAAGAGGCGGCGGTGTTCTATCGCGTCAACGCTCAAAGCCGGGCCATCGAAGAAGCCTTCATCAAGGAGAAAATCCCCTACCAGATCGTTCGCGGCGTGGAATTCTACAGACGGAAGGAAATTCGCGACCTCCTTGCCTATCTGAAGATTCTTGTCAACCCCAACGATGAAATCGCCCTGCTGCGAATCATCAACACGCCCACCCGCGGCATCGGAAAAACGACCATCGAGCGGGTTCGCACCTTTGCCGTTGATAACAACATCGGTTTGCTTGAAGGTGTGAGAAAAGCCCATAGTATCGACTCGCTCTCTAACGCACCCAGGGCCAAGTTAGCTGTTTTTTACAGCTTAATCGAGCAGTTCAGGAAAGACCTGACCGGCCCGGTCGCCCCGCTGGCCGAACGTGTGTTCAAGGAATCCGGACTGAAAGAATCCCTCCGCGCCGCCGGAGCCGACGGTCAAAACGCCCTGGAGAACGTCAACGAATTGATTAACGGTGCCGCCGACTACGACCAGCAAACCGAAGAGCCGTCTTTGATTGACTACCTCCACCAGATATCGCTCTTTAGCGATACGGATGCCTACGACGCCGCCAGCGACCGCGTCGCCCTGATGACCCTCCATGCGGCCAAGGGTCTCGAATTCGAGAACGTCTTTGTCGCGGGCGTCGAAGAAGGGCTGTTACCCCATGAACGAAGCGGCGCATCGGAGAATGAGGACGAGTTAGAGGAGGAACGCCGGCTTTTGTTCGTCGGCATCACGCGTGCGAAAAAGGGCTTGAATATCAGCTATGCGCGTTACCGTACGATCCGAGGTCAATATTTGCGAACGATCCCCTCCCAGTTCCTGTTCGAGCTTGGCGTCGATTTCAGCGAATGCGTTGAGGAAGAGGACGACTACGAGGAAGATCATTTTGACATCTCCGTGCCTGATTTTCAGCCGGGCCAATTGGTCCGGCACGATCTATTCGGCCTGGGGCGGATTCAAAAATACCTGGATATGGGCGAAAACAGCACCGCTGTGATTAAGTTCAACACTGGACAGACGAAAACCCTCATGCTAAAATACGCCAACCTTTCAAAAGTGGATATATAGAACGAACGAAACGCTTTTTAAAAGGAGGTACTCATGGCGAATGAAATCAACCGACGGGAATTCGTGCAACTAACCACAGCCGGAAGTGCTCTATGTATGAGTGGGATGGGACTATCGGCTTTTGCCGCCGGTTCACAAGGCTCGAAGTTAATCAGTCCGGGCTGCCGGGGAACGAAGGTCAAGGTGGCCCGAATCTACATGGGCACCTCGCGCGGCCTCTGGCCGGAGCCGAAAATGGATTTCAGAAAAGAAATCCGATTTTACGAATCCGAATTCGCCAAACTCAAAGAGTTGTCGGATGTCGAATTTGTCGTGAACCAACTGATCTCCTCCGCCGACCAGGTCGGCCCGCTCAAAAACCGTTTGAGAGAAGTGGACGGTATTCTGCTGATTCATTTCAACATCGGTGTCCGGCCGATTATCAATGAAGTCCTCAGCGTGGGAAAACCAACGGCGATCTTCGCCGCTCCGTATTCGGGACACGGCTGGACGGGATTCGGCGCTTTGCAAAAGCAGGAACTGGGCGCCAAGCTGGAGTGCATGCTCACCAGCGATTATAATCAACTGGCTGTCGCCATCCGGCCCTTCCGAGCCATTCATCACCTCAGAGAAGCGAAAATACTGAATCTAACGACCCGGTCGTTTGGAAAATATGCCAAGGCCATGAAGGATAAGTTCGGCACCGAGATCAAGCGCATCGAACGCCAACAGGTACTCGATGCTTACGACGCGGTGAACGATAGTGACGCCAGGGCCGAAACCAAACGCTGGATCGGCGGCGCAAAAGCACTGGTCGAGCCGTCGAGGCAGGACGTGTATAAATCGTGCAAGCTGGCACTGGCTCTGGAGAATCTGGTCAACCAGGAGAATGCCACCGTCATGACCATCGACTGCTACGGCACCATGTGGGACCAAACCATCAAACTGCCGGCCTATCCGTGCCTCGGTTTCACACGACTCAATAGCATGGGCCTGGGCGGCATTTGCGAATCGGATCTGGAAAGTGCGATGACCCACGTCATCATGCAGGGATTGGTCGGCAAGCCCGGCTTTATCAGCGACCCGACGGTGGATGAGTCGAATAACAGCATTGTTTTGGCGCACTGTCTCGGCACCACGAAAATGGACGGTCCGGATGAGCCGGGCGATCCGTACAAACTGCGAACGGTGATGGAGCGGCGGGAAGGCGTCACCCCTCAGGTGTTTATGCAGATCGGGCGGAAAGTCACACAGGCCAAGCTCGTCGGCGCCGACTTCATGCCGTACTTCACCGGCGAGATTATCGATGCGCCCGATATTCCCAGGGGGTGCCGGACCAAGGTCACCGTCAAAGTGGACGGCTGCGTCGAGACCTTGTGGAAGAACTGGTCGAGCGGATTGCATCGGCAGACCTGTTACGGAGATATTACGAAGGAACTGGGTTCTTTCTGCAAATATATGGACATCAAAATGGTCAACGAAGCCGTATAGGGCGGAAAGGCGGTTGTATGAATCGGCGTGGTTTTCTCAAGACAACGGGATGCGGCGCAATCGCGCTATGGGCTTTTCCGAGGTTGTCCTCGGCTGCACATAATTCTACTGAACGGATTCTCGAACAGGTCGATGAACGCATCGAAAAGCACCGCAAGGCCAACGCCACGTTGAAAATCATCGGGCCGGACGGCAAGCCGCTCCCCAGCGGCTTAATCGTAACCATCCAACAAACACGGCATAAGTTCCTGTTCGGCTGTAATATCTTCAAGTTAAACCGATGCCGGACGCCGGCGGACAGCGCCGCCTATGAAAAGCAGTTTGCCGACCTGCTGAACTTTGCGACGCTGCCGTTCTATTGGTGGAATTACGAGCGCCGACAAGGTGAGCGTGAGGACGGACGCACGGAAGACATCGTTCGCTGGTGTCAGGCTCACAAGATAACGACCAAGGGCCATCCTCTGGCATGGAATTATGTAGATCCGAGATGGTTGCCGAATGAGCCCGATTTGGCGATGCAGCTTCAGCTCAAGCGTATCAGCCGATGCGCCCGGAAGTTCAAGGGTAAAATCGACATCTGGGACGTCGTGAACGAGGCGACCCATTACGATCGGGAAAGCGTCGAGAAACAGGCGCCGATTTTGACCGAGGCCATACGGAAAATGGGCGTTGAAGCGTATATCCGTGAGGCGTTCCGTGCAGCGCGGAAGGCCAATCCGAACGCCACGCTGCTGATCAATGACTACCGAACGGACCCGGCGTACGCCGACAAGGTCATCTCCAGGCTCATCGATGATAACGGGTGGCCGCTTTATGACGTCATCGGTATTCAATCGCACATGCACAGCGGCTATTGGTCGGCCCAGAAGACGTGGCAAACGTGCGAACGTTTTGCCCGCTTCGGCAAGCCCCTGCATTTCACGGAAACCACCGTTGTCTCCGGGCAGCAGGGCTGGGAGCTTCGAAAAAAGCGAAACGATCCCGATTTCCGCTGGGTGAGCACCTCCGAAGGGGAGAAAAGCCAAGCCAAACAAGTCACCGAATTCTATCGTATTCTGTTCTCCCATCCGTCGGTGGAGGCCATTACCTGGTGGGACTTCACCGACCAAAACGCCTGGCAACGAGCGCCGGCGGGCCTGGTGCGTGACGATATGACGCCGAAACCGGCTTATCACGCACTCAAACAACTCATCAAGAGCCGATGGTGGACGACCGCCGGCGGGACCATTGGGCCTTTAGGCACGACGCGTTTCCGTGGTTTCCTCGGAGATTACGAGGTTCGCGTCCGGCTCGGCGACGAGAGGCTCAAAGGCACGTTCCGCCTCGATAAGAAAACGACGGAAGCGATCGAGGTCCGCTTGGAAGCGTGAGACCGAAGTTTGGGGGTCGATGGTTGATTATTTCAACTCGAAGTGGTAGTATTCTGCGCAAATCTGGAACCGTTCATGAAAGGAACCGGTTATGACAAGACACAGGAAACCCGGCAGGCTGTTCGTAGCCTTTCGATATGTATCGATTTTAATGCTTCTTTTTACAGCCGCCGGCACGACGGGCGCAATTCCCCGGCCCGAACATCCAAAACCGCAGTTTCAGCGGGATACCTGGTTAAATTTGAATGGTGAATGGAACTTCGCGTTCGATTTCGACGTCGTCGGCGTCGATGAAGGCTGGGCCAGGGATCCGTCGGGCTTCGATAAGAAAATCATCGTTCCTTTCTGCCCGGAAAGCAAGCTTTCAGGCATCCAATACACGGGTTTCATTCCCGCCGTCTGGTATCATCGTACATTCACAATACCGAACAAATGGAATGGGAAGAGAGTCTTTCTACATTTCGGCGCCGTCGATTACGATTGCCGCGCCTGGCTGAACGGCACGAGTGTCGGGCGCCACTATGGCGGCTCTTCGTCGTTCTGTTTTGAAATCACCGAAGCGCTCAAGGACGGGGAGAACGACCTGGTGGTCTGCGCGCTCGACGACGTGCGTTCCGATGTTCAACCTGCCGGCAAGCAAAGCCTGCGGCTCGAATCCTACGGTTGCGTGTACACCCGCACGACGGGGATCTGGCAAACCGTTTGGCTGGAAGCCCGGCCGGAGAGCTTCATCGAATCCGTTCATATCGTTCCCGATCTCGATAAAAGCCGCTTCGTCGTGACCCCCGTCATACAGAACGGCCATCGTGGTTTGAGATTCCGAGCCATTCTGTTGTCCTCGGCCGGCGAGAGACTTTCTTTTATTCGCGCCTCAGCCGGCAGCGGTTTGCCCTATGTGCTTCGGGTGCCCAAACCGCGTCCCTGGGGACCGGACGACCCCTATCTTTACTCGCTTCGGTTTGAATTGCTCGAAGGGATGCGCGTCGTGGATTCGGTCAGAAGTTACGCCGGGCTTCGCAAATTTCACATCGAAGGCAATAGATTCTATCTGAATAACCAGCCGATCTTCTTGCGGCACGTTCTCGACCAGGGATTTTATCCCGACGGCATCTGGACGGCGCCGAGCGATGCGGCGCTCAAGGCCGATATCGAGCTTTCGTTGGCGGTAGGCTTCAACGGCGCGCGGCTTCATCAAAAAGTCTTCGAGGAACGTTTTCATTACTGGGCGGACCGGCTGGGCTATATCACCTGGGGCGAGTTCTGCGACTGGGGCGGCACCCATTCCTTCGCCAATCCGCAGGGGATTCACAACCATCAGCGTGAATGGCGCGAAGTCGTGATGCGCGACCGCAACCATCCGTCGATTGTGGCCTGGACGCCATTCAATGAGACGCGGGGCGCCGCACGGGATCGTTTCGAGATTCACCGCCGGGGTGTGAAAGAGACCGTGGATTTGACCCGTGCGTTGGATTCGACCCGGCCGATCAACGATTGCAGCGGATATGTTCACGTCGAGACGGATATCTTCACCGTCCATGATTACGATCAAAATCCGGAAACCTTCCGAAAACGTTATGCCTCGGTCGCGCCCGGCGGTAAAGACGTCTTCGTTCGCTTTCCTGAAATCTCCATCCCCTACGAGGGCCAACCCTATTCGGTCGATGAGTACGGCGGCACATTCTGGACCCAGGAACACGCCAGCCAGGAATCGGCCGGCACGAGCCGGAACAAATGGGGGTACGGCAAGACTTCCGAGCAGGTCGAAACGCTGATCGGCCAGCTTACGCGTATTCTAACAGATCATCCGAATATCGCCGGGTATTGCTATACACAACTGACCGACATCGAACAGGAAGTCAACGGCGTTTATACCTACGACCGCCAACCCAAGTTCAACACCGAGCGTCTGAAAAAATTCTTCGGCGCCCCGGCGGCGATAGAAAAGAGCAAGAAGTAATCGTTGCCTTGCAGACATGGAAGAAAGAGAAAGGACAAACGAGTGGCAAAATCACAGATTAAGATTGACTACAAAAATGTCATGTCCGATGTTATTGGCGGAAGGCATGGAATTTCTCCAAGTCAATTCCGAATGCTCGATGAAAAAATGAAGCCGTTGATTTCACAGATCAACAAACAACGGAAAGCCGGAAAGACGCCGTTCAGAGATCTGCCTTACAATCAACGCATTTCAAGACGCGTCAATGCCCTTGTGAAAATCCTTCGAGAGGAATGCGACGATCTCGTCGTCTTGGGTATCGGCGGCTCGGCTTTGGGCAACATTGCTTTGGATACGGCGTTACGGCCCTATCTGCCGGATCCCGATGACAAACGATCCAGGAAACCGAACCTGTATGTCCTTGATAATGTCGATCCGGCTCAGTTGGGCTCCTTTCTTCAATACATGACGCGAAAAAGACTTAAACGAACGGTTTTTAACGTCATCAGCAAGTCGGGTCGAACCTCCGAAACCGCGGCGCAGTTTATGATCGCCCGTGACATGCTGATTCGCACGCTCGGCAAGGGACGTTATCAAAAGCAGGTGGTGGCGACGACGGATGCAAAGGCGGGCACGTTGCGCACCATCGCCGACACCGACGGGCTTCAAACGCTCGAAGTCCCCGACGGCGTCGGCGGCCGATTCAGCGTCCTCAGCGCCGTGGGCCTGTTTAGCGCGGCCATGTGCGGCATCAAGATCAACCGGCTCCTCGCCGGCGCCCGCGATATGGATGATCGTGTGAAGACTACGCGATTCTCAAAAAACCCTGCCGCGATGATTGCTGCGATCAACTATCACTATTATAAGAATGGCAAGCCGCTCTCCGTCATGATGCCTTACAGCTATGCCCTCAAGGATATGGCGGACTGGTATCGGCAATTATGGGCGGAGAGTCTCGGCAAGAAACTGGATTTGGAAGATCGCGAGGTTTGGACGGGGCCGACGCCGGTGAAAGCCCTTGGCGCGACCGACCAGCATAGCCAGGTGCAGCTCTATCGCGAGGGGCCCAATGATAAGCTGTTCACGTTTCTCCAGGTCAACACCTTCGACAAGGATCCCGTCATCGGTCCGGCGCCGGATTGTGCGCCGGAGCTTGCTTTTTTAGCGGGCAAGAGAATGAGCAGGCTGCTCAACGACGAAAAGAAGGCCACAGAGTATGCCCTTGTAGAAAGTCAGCGGCCCAATGTGACCGTTCTTTTCGACCGGGTGAATGCTTATACCGTGGGTCAGTTCATTTATCTTTATGAAGTCACCACTTCCCTAACCGGGGCCGTATTAGGGATCAATCCGTATGACCAGCCTGCGGTCGAATTGGGCAAAGAAGCCACCTTTGCCCTTATGGGCAAGAAGGGATATGATGATTTTGCACGGGACATCCGGTCGAAAACCGAAATGAACAAGAACTATCTTGTGTGAGACACATTCGTTATGATATTCGTTGGGATTGTTGGAGGCAAAAATGGATTACGCAGTCATTATGGCCGGGGGGACGGGCAAACGATTGTGGCCGCTGAGCCGGCAAAAACGCCCGAAACAGGTTTTGAAGCTCCTTGACGGCCAGACGCTTCTTCGCCGGTGCTTCGAGCGTTTGCAGCCCATCTTTGACCTGAGAAATATCATCGTCCTGACCAACGCCGGGTATGCCGACGTCGTCCGGGAGAATCTTGCGGAATTACCTTCCAACAATGTCATCTCCGAGCCGGCCGTGCGCGATACCGCCGGGGCGATCGGGCTGGCCGCCACGGTCTTGTCGAAATACGATTCCGATGCCACCATCGCCGTGGTCACCGCCGATCAGATCATCAAGCCGGCCGAGGTGATTCAACAGGCACTCCGGGACGGGGTGACCTTCGTCAATCACAACCCGGAGAAGATGATCACCTTCGGCATCCAGCCAACGTTTGCCAGCACATCGTTGGGGTATATCAAATGCATCGATCCCCGTGAATCCCCCGATTGCCAAAACGAGCTTTACTCCGTCGAGGCGTTCAAGGAAAAGCCGGACGCCGCAACGGCCAAAGAATACATGGACAGCGGTCAATACTTCTGGAATTCCGGCATGTTCGTGTGGAAAGCCCGGGCGATCCTGGCGAATCTGGCAAAGTATCAGCCCGAGACCGTGGAACCTCTGGCCAGAATTCAGGCCGGCTGGGACGGCCCGAATCAGCAAAAAATCTTGCTGGAATGGTTTCTCAAACTGCCGAAAATCAGTATCGACTACGCCGTCATGGAAAAGGCTGCAGACGTTCACGCGATCAAGCTGGATTGTCGATGGCTCGACATGGGCGCCTTCACCGCCCTGGCGGATATTATCAGTTCGGACAAACATAATAACATCGTTATCGCAGGTCAGAGCGAATTGCTCGATTGCAAAAACAGCATCATCGTCACCGAAGACAAGGGCCACCTGATCGCCGCCATCGGCCTGGAGGATATGGTCGTGGCCCATAGCCCGGACGCCACGCTCGTATGCCATATCGATCAAACATCGAAAATCAAAGAATTGCTCGAACGGATCGAGCGAAACATCGGCGATAAATACCTGTAAGAAAAATTAACGGAATTGACGAATGACTATGGACTATTTGTACGTAAGCTCTTGGGAGATTCGTACAATCCTCTCAATAGTCAATAGACAATATTCAATAATCAATCTCAAGGCATGCGGTATTTGGCGATAGATTATGGCACCCGGCGGACGGGACTGGCGATTTGCGATCCCGGCGAGACGATTGTCTCACCATTAACGGTCCTTCAAAACCGCGACTTGTTGCTCGAAAAGATCGCTCAGATTGTCGAGAATGAGAACGTCGAAGCCGTCGTCATCGGATTACCTTTGAATATGGACGGCTCCGAAGGTCCTCAAGCCCAACTCGTTAAAAAGTTCGCGGCCCCGCTACAGGCTTCCCTCAATATTCCCATATTATTCCAGGACGAGCGATTGAGCAGTTTCGGCGCCGAAGAAAAACTCGCACCCGCAAACCTGACGAGGGGTAAAATGAAAGAACGACTGGACGCCGTGGCCGCGGCGGAGATTTTGGGAGCCTTCCTCGAACAAAAGCACTGCCCATAGACGAAAGTTAAATATGTATAAAATCTCAATGACGACAATCATTCTCGTTCTGTGGATATTCGTCGGGGCATTCACACCGGCCGGTTATACATCAACGAAAGGATCGGCCCAGAGCACCATCGCGGCAGTGCAACAGATGCCTCAGGTGCCGGAGCCTTTGGCAGTGCGGGACTGGCGTGCGATATCCAAAGCCTATTATGAACGCATACTCGATCCTCAGGCTGTTGGCGGTGGTTTTCCTGTTGTGGAAATCAGGGAAAATAATCCTGCGTTTCTCATGAAGTCGTACGTTGGCTGGAAACTGAGTGGAGAATCGATCACGTGCCTTTCGGCCGTGGTTGGGGCGAGATTGGCGGGACACGATCCACGTAACTTCCGCGGTATCGATTATGTCTCACGTTGCAAAGCCTGGTACGATCCGACGTACGGTTTCTATCGTCTCTCTGTCGGAAATCGGTCGCCCATCATTCATTCCGGCATTTACGGCTACTGGAACGCCATCCTCGGGACGATGCTCGCAGCACAATATCCGGAGGACGCGCAGCTCAAGCATCAGGCCATCTCCGCTTCCAGGGCATTTCTTACCATCGCTCGCGGCTTAGGCTGTCCCGAGCATCCGAACTTTGATGTGCTCGGATGGGATTTCAAGAACAAGAAGTCGGGAGGACGCAACGAGCCGATGAATCGACTCGGTCATGCTCCAAGCGTTGCCTGGATGTTGCTCGCGGGCGCTGCATTGACGGGAGACGAGGACATGGTCGCTTGTGCGAGGGCCGCACTTCGCTGGTATGTAGAGAATCCCGGACGCTATGAAATAACACATGTCATGGGCCCGCTTGCAGCCGCCCGCCTGAACGTTCGTGGCGGGCCGCAGATTGATATCGATCGAGTCCTTTCAGCCTGGTTCGGAGACGGGGATCCGAAGCGTCATACGTGGCGCATCACTCGGGGGATGCGATTCGGCAATATCACCTGCGACGGTCTGGACGGGGCACGCTGGGGCGACGACGGGTTCTACGTGTTTACCATGGGATCATTGCAGGGGCCGGCCTGGCTCATCCCCGTCGTTCGGTACGATCAGCGTTATGCGCGTGCGATTGCCCGCTATGCTTTGCACGCCGCCAACTCGGCGCGACTGCTCCAGGGCGAGGGGCTCGACGCAAATCATCAGGATCATGCAGAGTGGAAGATCCGGTGGGATCCGAACAACCATCTCTTTTATGAAGGTCTGAAGTCCTGGGATCCGAGTCCCAATCGAACCTTACGCCCTTATGCCACCGGCGATCCGGTTCTTCTCGGATGGGTTCCGGGGCTCTCGCGAGTGGACCCGAAAGATCATTTCGCTCAACGGTCGCAGTGGTTCGGTGATAGTGCCTACAATCTTTCACTGTACATGGGCAATCATGTCGGTTTCCTCGGCGGGATCGTCGATCTGACCGATGTTCCGGGTGTCCTGCGATGGGATTGCCTGGCCACGGACTGGTTTCATCCGCCTGCCTATCCGACCCATCTCTACTATAATCCCTTCCAATCATCCAGAACCATCACATTGCATCTTCCTCGCTCTGTTGACTTATACGATCTGGTGACGGGCGTTTTCGTTCTCCGCAACGCAAAGGACGGCGACCGTTTGACGCTCGGACCGGATCAGGCATTGGTCCTCGTCCAGGTGCCTCTCGATCCCAGGATAGAACGCTGGGGAATACAACTTCTCGCTGATGGAGTTGTTATTGACTACCGTTTGTCTCCTCCGGAAAATCCCCATCTTAAGGATGGAGCTTAATGGCAAAAAGCCGCCTTTGAGTGGGAAGATAGAGGACGCCGTCATGGCATGTGGGTGTGATGGACACGGAATCGAGCCGGCATTTAGTGACGAACTGAGGTTCACGCCCCGTCTTGAAGACCCACAAATGCTTTTTTTCGGTGCTTATATACACCTTATCCCCAATCACCGCGGCGGAAGATTCCCACATGGGGGCGTCTAAATCATATTGCCAGTATTGGCGGCCGGTATCCGCGTCAAAGCAATGCAGACGGCCCGAATAATCGGGTAAATAGAGCAACCCGTCGTGAATGGCCGGCGTGCCCAGGCTGCGATCCACCTTGCGGGAGTCCCAGATTTTTTCGCCGGTGGCGGTATCGAGGCAAACCAGTATCCCCTGCCCCGGTCCGTGAATCGGGCTCTGGCCGATCGTGACATAAACGCGGTTATTATAAAGGGCCGGGTCGGCAATAATCTCGCTTGGGCCTTCGGGGCTCCTTTTGCTATGGCGCGAATAGGGAACGGGCTTTCCATCCCGCATTCGATATTCCGGAGGATTGCAATCGGTTTGCCACACGATTTTGAGCGTCTGAGGCTTTCCATTCTTAGAAGCATGCGTGATCGGCTCGAACGCGTACATGATCCCGTCGCCGCCGCCGTAAAGAACCAGGGTCTTATCGCCTACGGAAGCCTCGATGGGCGACGACCAACCACCGTGAAGGAGCCGGTCGCCAAAGAGCTGGCCCTCCGTTGCGATTAACTGGCTCGTATGCTTGTTCAAAACAATAAGGCTGGGGGCTTGGGGATTAGCAATGTATCGATGTCGGTCGTCCTGTCCGTTTCCCGTGGCCACATAAAGGTAATCACCGAGTAACAACGGAGACGTACCGCATACGTCGTGAGGGAAAATCTTGACTTCGGTGAGCATATTATATTGCCAGATGATATCCCCATCGCTGTCCGTCAATTGATAATCCGAATCCTCCGGCACACCCATATATTCGATCTCGTTCTTAAACGGACCGTCGTTGCCGTTGGCCTGGCCAAAGCGATCGACACAAAGAACGTCGCCGCGGGGCCCCGTAATGTAAAGCCGATTGCCTTCAATCGCCGGCCGGGAGCACACGCCGCATTTCCATTTGTTAAAGTGGTACGGCGCCTTGACGCCGTCCATGAAACGCGGAATGGGCAATTGCCAGATCATCCGACCGGTCGCCTGGTCCACACACATCAAAATGCCGCCTCCCGTCCTTTTCACGACAGGATGTTCGAGAAACATGTCGTTGATCCCCAAAAAGATATACCCACGATCGATTTGCGGAACCGTGTACTGATGGTGCCCCAGGGTGATCTCCCAGAGCAACTGTTCGGGCCGAAAGATGTCCGGCAGTTTCGAGGATTCGGAAGCGCTGATTCCTGTAGAGCAGACGATCAGCACCAGGAGGCAAATGAGAATGCTTCGATAATGTAACATGGTTTTCAGCTTCGTCTCAATGAACATACGATCCTTTCCTTGCGGGACGTCCTCTTTACACGGCACAGGAAATCACCTGCATAAACATCGTCCCTTCATATCATATATCTCCTGAGAATACAATGATTTCCAACCGCCGGCCTAACAGAAAGCATTCTCAGGGGCAATCGTGCCCTGAGAGTCTGAAAAGGTCGAGGGGCGACATCAACTGGCGCTTGCAAAGAGTTATCTTGTCGTATATAAAGAGGTTTTGTTAAGGAATTTCGTGGAATGGGTTGGTTTTTACACAAGCTGAATTTTCTAACGACAGATCATTGGGATTTACATGATATGAATACATTAAAAAGATTAATGCCTCTCACCTCATTTCTCATGCTTGTTCTCTTCTGGACCACGCACGCTGTTGGCCAATCGCAAACGGTTCGTAGCGATAAGGTGGAGGGCAAGGACGCGATCCCGTTCGAGGTATTTGCGAGTTTCAAGCGGATCGAGAAGGTGAATCCGATCCTGGCTCTCGAACCGCCGGAGTGGGCGGCTGCAACCCACGCCATCGTCGTTGGCGAGACGGTTCACTACTATTGGTGTAAGCGTGAGCAAAGCCGACGCTGGCTGCTGATGCACGCAACGGCGCCCGTCAGCGACCTGACCGATATCACGCAGAATGCTCGTAATCCAATCGTCGTCCCCTCGGCCAAAGGCTTCGACGATCAGGCCGTCGAGTACCCCTTCCCCTTCCTGAATCCCGCCGACGGTAAATACTACATGTACTATCGGGGCAAGGGAAAGGGAACGCCCGAGCAGACCGGCCTGTTGGTCAGCAACGGGGATATGGGCCGATGGAGACGCGTACAATCAACGCCGGTGATCGCCGCCGATAGCGACCACGAGCGGGACGGCTCGACGCATCCTTCCGTCGTCGTCGTGGGCGATACGATTCACATTATCTACACGGGCAAGGCCACGCGATCGTATCATGATGGACTGACCCTGTGTCATGCGACCGCGCCGACCAGCGATCCGGCCTCGGTCACAAAGAATCCGGCCAATCCCGTCTTCAAAGGCAGCGGGCGGGCATGGGACCGCCGGGCCGTACGCGAGACGGAATTATTCAAGGGGCCGCGGTACTTTCATATCCTCTACGGCGGCTTCGACGGCAGCATCTGGCGGGTCGGGCACGTCCGCACCCGCGATTTTCGCACGTTCGAACCGAATCCCCACAATCCCGTATTCTCACCGTCGCCCGACCGCAATGCGTGGGATTGCGATGGCGTACTGACGGCCCAGGTTATCGAAATCGGCGAGACCTACTACATGCTCTACGCAGGCAAGAAAGGCCAGGAATGGCAAACCGGCCTGGCGAGAACCCGGAAATAAGAACGATTCCACGCGGTCGTCCCGGGCGGACTTCTGTTCTCTCCGTAAAGAATCCCAGGGGCTGCATCCTCGTTTGTTGATATTTTTTTCCCCGTTTTTCCTTGCACAAGAGAGCAACGCTCTCGATAATCAAATTCAGCGGATAGAACAGCTTTGGAACGGCAACGAAAGTCTCTTGTGCTCTTTTGCATTTTGCCGAATCGGCTGGGATGTGATCGGGAAACCACATAAACGCCCTAAACAGGTGGAGAACGGGCATCAATCATATCCGGAGAATGACGTATAGGCATTGAGCAAAGGCGGATTCTGCCGTCAATCGAGCCGTAGAAGATTCATATGGGGATATCATATATCGTTAGACGAACGGAAGTTACTCTGTAAAACCAACACATTTAAGAAAGGATGGGAACCATGAAACTTAGCAGAAACAAATTTCGTTGGTCGATTGTGTCGTTCGCGGTGAGCGCATTTTTCCTGTTCGGCCTCAATGGTTGTAAGATTGCATCGATTCGTTTAGTGATTCATTCTTCTGATCCATACGTGCAACTGGGAACGATTAAGATCAAACATCACGCGCCTGAGGTGATAACCGTCATGGTCATTCGCCATGCAGAAAGGGCAAATGATTCACTCACACCCGAGGGAGAAAAAAGAGCAGAAACGTTGGCCCGTTTACTTCGTGACCAGGAATTATCTGCGATTTTTTCAACCAAAACGAACCGGACAATAGAGACGGTTAATAATACGGCCGACCGATTAGGGCTCTCAATTCAATTTTACAACTCACCCTCAGACGTGGCCAATTTGATTAAATCAGAATACGTCGGAAAGGTCGTATTAGTTGTAGGTCATTCCCCCACCGTTCCTCAAATCATACATGCGTTAGGGGTAAGCCCAGTTCCATCGATTGGTGAAGAATTCAACAATCTGTTTTTTGTCACGATTCGCAATGACGGCGTCGCAACGTTGACCCATTTGAAATATGACATTCACCAGGATTTGTAATGGGCAGACATTTTAGACGTTGTTTGG
>Ga0180431_10002032_pt1 | contig 27486 bp, 29 predicted proteins | sample SS_ome_11_FD_132459 | JGI IMG/M metagenome (GOLD analysis project Ga0180431, IMG submission 132459) | Hypersaline lake sediment archaeal communities from the Salton Sea, California, USA - SS_1_MS_1 metaG | ecosystem: Environmental > Aquatic > Non-marine Saline and Alkaline > Hypersaline >... | reverse complement strand
GTCATGCCAGACCGGTCTCCAAGAAGCATCTCAACAAAATCTGTTTTTATCCTCTCAAAACCGCCTATATCCTCCTGCTTAGGATTAATTACAGCAAGCTCTATGCCCTTGAACTCCTTGTTTATCTCCTCCATTGTCGCCTTTATCAACTCAGCTTCCTCGTCTTTCTTAAGCCTTCCCTGCAAAAGAACAATCTTGTTCTGTTTTGCAATGTTCAAAAGCTTTCTAATCCTGCCAATTGAACTAAGACTTGCGATTTCTGTGTACGGCATAAATTGCAGTGTTACCATCTTTTTTTTCACCTATTTTATCAAATCAAATATATTCTCGTAAAGGTCCTTTACCTTTCTTCCATATTTTGCAGATATCCCCACAATAGGGTACTGCGGGAATGCTGCCTGCACTTTCTTCATATTTGCCTTCTTTAAATCAACTTTATTTGCCACGACCAGAACAGGAATGTCCCGTGCAGCAAGATTACCAATTATCGTTATATTCACCTGGGAATACGGATCTTTCGTTGCATCAAGAACAACAAGAACAGTATCCATCTCATCAAGCCACTTGATAGCCTCAATAACCCCTTTTGTTGCCTCTTTAGCACGCTTTTTTGCTTTTTTCTCAGTCATGCCTGCCTTAAGGAAATCCTCGTAATCAATCCTCGTTGCAATGCCAGGAGTGTCAACCAGATTAAACAATAATTCTTTTTTGCCATCCTTTGACTTAAGAGTTATCTGCTCTTTTACATGAATCTCCCTTGTCTCGTGAGGCACATTACTAGTAGAACCCATCTCTTCTCCCAACCAGTCTTTACAAATCCGATTAGCCAAAGTAGTCTTGCCAGAATTAGGCGGGCCGTATAGGCCTAATTTAATATCTTTTTTAGACTTAAACCAGTCTGTAAGGAACAAGTTCAATACCTTTTTTAGTATGCTAATCACTCAAACCACCTATTTTATTACTATATCTCCTGATTAATGAATTAGTTTATATACTTTTCTATTACAGGGAATATAGAAAAATCATAAAAAAAAGAATTAGAAAGAAAAAATTTATCTCTTTTTCTTTTTAGCTTTTTTCTTCTTGGCTTTTTTCTTTTTTACTTTCTTCTTTTTAGCCTTTTTCTTCTTTTTTCTTCCGCCGCGAGCCATCTTTGCTCTTGAGACGTCTCCTTTTCCGTCGATAAAGTATAGGTATCCTTTTGCTTTCTTGACACCAACTTTAGCTACTTTCTCTATTTTCTTAGCTCCTTTCTTGCGGCCTCTAGCCATTTTTGCTCTGGATACATCTCCTTTCTTATCAACAAAATATAGATATCCAGTAGCTTTTCTTACACCAACTTTTGCTACTTTTTCTGCCATTTTAGTTACCCTCCTCTTTTTGTTTTTTTGAATTCGGAGTATGAAACCCCTAACCCTTTTCAGACGATAAATCACCTGAATTATGGTATTAAAAGACTTCTAGTTTATAAACTTTTCGACTATTTCTTCTTCTTTTTCGTCTGTTTCCTGGTCTTTGTAACGGCTTTCTTGCGAATCTTCTTCTTTGCCTTTTTTACAGTTTTTTTCTTATGCATGTCCCTGATAAACCATTCTGGCTTCAGAAGTTTTCTTAATTTTTCAGAAAGAGTTGATGCTTCTTTTTGAACACCGGTCTCTTCTTTAGGAGTCATGATGTGCTCTTTCTCAAGCTCCTTTGCTTTCTTAAGCGCCTCTTTGACCTCTTTTTTCTCAGTATATTTTCCCATAACAGCATTTTAACTTGACAGATATATAAACTTTACTCTGCACCACATAAATATTTATAAAATCCGAAACAACCCTCTGCTTGATGACTAAAGGCCTGGTTATATCGGGAGAATTTGGAAGCATTGTTGTGAGGGAAAAAGCAGGCAAGAAGCTTGAGCTAGGAGAGCTGCTGATTGCAGACGCAGGAAACCAAAAAATACTTTTCCAGGTATTTGACCTCGTATATGGATCGCAGCTAAGCCAGCAAAACCTCGAGCTAGTCTCTGGCCTCAGGCTTGAGGAAGACTCTGACATGGAAATAATGGACGCAAACCTGCGAAACTATACCCTCGCGAAAATCAAAAGCTTAGTAACTATACAAAACAACAAGGCAATTGCCCCAAAAACCCTTCCAAGCTTTTTCTCATCAGTCAGAGAGGTAAATGCAAATGACTTTAATTTTCTCTTGACAAAAACAAATAACCAATTCTTTATCGGGAACTTGCGAAGCGGAACAAAAACACTAGAGCTGCCAATACATCTAGACGGAAACAAAGTGCTAAGCCACCATATATTGATATCAGGAACAACAGGGAGAGGAAAAAGCGTATTGATGAGCAATTTATTATGGCATACCATAGACCAGGATTACTGCAGTTTCCTTGTGCTGGATCCACACGACGAATACTATGGAAGAAACAAACTCGGGCTTAAAGACCATCCGCAGGCAAAAGATAAGTTAGTGTATTACACACCGCGCAACCCGCCAGCAGGATGCAAGACACTCAAGATAAACTTACGAACATTAAAACCAAATCACTTTAATGGTGTAGCATACTGGAGCGATGCACAAAAACAAGCATTATCTGCATATTACAGAAAATACGGCGAGGAATGGATATCCTCTATCGTCTTAGAGAAACCATTAGAGGTAAAATTCATAGAAGCAACAACAGATGTTGTCAGGCGAAGACTGCTGCAGATATTAAATTTGAATGTAGAGAATGAAGAAATAATATGCAAAGGAATATTTGACACAGAAGCAGGGCAAACCACAATAACAGACATAACAACTGAACTGGAGCAGAGAAAAACAGTAGTAATAGACACCTCAGAGTTTGCAGGCTCTGTAGAGATACTAATCGGAAGCATAATCGCAACAAATGCACTAGACAAGCACAAGAATTCAAAATCAGATGAGCTAAAACAAAAACCAGTGATATCCATCGTGTTAGAAGAAGCTCCCCGTGTTTTAGGAAAAGAGGCGCTAGAGAAAGGAGCAAACGTATTTTCAACAATAGCAAGAGAAGGAAGAAAATTCAAGATAGGCTTGACAGCAATAACACAATTGCCCAGCTTGATACCACGAGAGATACTGGCAAACATGAACACCAAGATAATACTCGGCGTAGAACTAAAGCCAGAGAGACAGGCACTAATAGAGAGCGCTGCACAAGACCTCAGCTCTGATGAAAGAAACATAGCTTCCCTGGATATAGGAGAGGCAATAGTGAGCTCTAATTTTGCAAAATTCGCAATACCTGTAACAATACCTTTCTTTAACGACATTGTCCAGAAAAAACAAGAGACAAAACAAGACTTCTCAGGAGTTAAACTGCATTGAGTATTTTCCAGACAATAAAAACTTAAAAAGTTCTAAGGTATTTAATCATATATGAAGTTTGCACACATAGCAGACTGTCATGTAGGCGGGTGGCGTGAACCAAAGCTAAGGACAGTCAATACTAAATCATTTATTTCTGTAATAGACTACTGCCTAAAAGCAGGAGTGGACTTTGTGCTTTTATCAGGGGATTTGTTCAACACAGCAATGCCGCCGATGGATTGCTTAAGAGTGGTTGTAGAGAAGCTAAAACAACTGGCTGACAAAAACATCCCAGTATATGCAATTCCTGGAAGCCATGACTTCAGCTCTTCTGGCAAAACAATATTAGACGTGCTTGAGAGTGCAGGACTTACGCAAAACGTGTGCACGGGACAAGAAGTAGATGGAAAATTAAAACTAGATTTTGTAGTAGACCCCAAGACAAAAATAAAAATAACGGGCCTGCTCGGGAAAAAGGGAGGACTGGAAAAAAATTACTTCTATAATTTGGAAAGAAAACACCTTGAAGAAAAAGAAACAAGATACAAAATCTTCTTGTTCCACTCTGCACTCTCTGAACTAAAACCAAAAGAACTAGAGAAAATGGATGCAATGCCTGTATCACTACTGCCAAAGAACTTTAATTATTATGCAGGAGGGCATGTGCATGTCATTGACAAAGTGAACATAGCAGGATATGAAAACATAGTTTATCCTGGACCGATTTATCCCAACTCATTCTCAGAACTAGAGAAACTGAAAAAAGGAAGCTTTGTAATAGTAGACAACGGCCACGTGCAGCACCTGAAGATAGAGCCGCACAAAGTGGTGAGTTTTGAATTAAATGCAGAGAACAAGACACCTGAAGAAGCAAATGAAGAATTAATGGAATTATTGAAAGGAGAATTAAAAGACACAATAATAACAGTAAGAATAAAAGGCTGCTTGAGAACAGGAAAACCTTCAGACATAAAATTCAAGGAATTCTTCAGCAAAGCATACTCAGAAGGAGCATACTTTGTTATGAAAAACACAAACAAACTAGTGTCAAAAGAATTTGAAGAAATAAAAACAAGCAAGAGCTCTGTAGAAGAAATAGAGGAAGCAGCAATCAATGAGCACTCAGGACAATTAGGGGTGTTTGAGACAGAAAAAGAGAAAGAACTCACAGCAGAACTGATAAGACTATTATCTGTAGAAAAAGAAGAAGGAGAAAAAAGCGCGGACTTTGAGCAAAGAATCAAAACAGATATGGATATATTACTAGAGATTTAGGTGCTTAATTATTTTCTTAAGCTCTTCTGCATTCTGTGCAACATAATCTGCCACATTGACTGCTTTTTTATCATATTTTCCCCAGGTAACAAGAACAGACTTTATTTTTAGTTTTTTACAGGCTTCCATGTCTTCCAGAGTATTGCCAATGTATAAAGCAGGCTTTTTATATTTTTTAGAGAAGCGTTTTAGTGCTATGAGCTTAGAAGGCTTTTCATTGATAGGTGTTGTATGGACAATATCAAACTTCTCAAAATTAATTAACTTAAGCATAGGCAAGACAATATCACCAGGAACAGTCGTAATTAAAGCAACTTTGTATTTCTTTTTCAACTTCAGGATTAATTTAGCAACATCCTTGAACAGCAATTTCTTTTTATATTTGTTTGCAGGACCAAGCATGGCAAGCTGATAAAGATTTCTTGCAAGCCTTGTGCTTACCTCTTTCTCAAAAGCATTTTTAGTGCTCAAGCCAGTGTATTTTTTCATCAAGCGATACACATCAGGAAAATAATCTCTCTTGCCTGCAAGCTTCTTGACTTTAGGATCTTTCAAGAGAACACTCATCACCTTAAACCACTCATAATGAGCCTCATCACTAGCAATAGAACGAATAACAGAACCATCAAAATCAAAACCAATAATCTTCTTTACTCCCATTGTTCAATCTTGTGCCTGCGCTTTTTTGCAAAATCCTTCACAAAGCGCTGATAAGCCCTAAGAGAGAACCAAGGCTTTAACTTTATAAATCTTTTCACAGAACCCTGCTTTACATCACTAATCATGCAGCTGACTCGTCCATCACAAGTACGAATCTTGGCAAGAAGCTGCCTTGCAGAAGAATTAGGATTACCCAAAGTAACAACCTGATAAGGCTCTTCACCTTTCTTGAGCCACCTGTCATAAAAATTACTTTCCCGAATTTTTGTCCTGATATACTTTCTATAAAAGCACACAAAAATCGCAGCAATTGACAGTAAAAGCAACGCAGACACAATAATAATTACATTAAGATCCTGAGTAAAAAGGATAATCTGATCCAGGCTCATGCCAATATAATAACCAGCACCCATTCCCAAAGGAACAACAATCAAGGCACCAAGAGTATTGTAAAAAAAGAACTTTCTGTATTTTAGTCTAGACGCGCCGGAAATCAAAGGCATAAAAAATCTCAAGCCAGGAACAAACCTCGCAATAAAGACTGCCTTAGGGCCGTGCTTATTAGCAAACTTCTTGGCTTTCTTTAACTTTCTTTCAGACACAATATAATCAAATAACTTGCCGCCCTGCCATCCAATAAAATAACCAGAGTTATCTCCAGCAATAATACCAATAAAACACAGGATAATGCCCAGGTCCCATCGTATAAAACCAATTGAAATCAAGTAGCCTGCACCCAGCAAAACCAGTTCTTCTGAAAAAGGAAAACCCATACTTGAAATCACTGGAATAAAAACTAGAGCAAAGTAAGATAGGTGTATCAAGTAGACTGCTAATAATTCTTCTATCATTGTGTGTATTTAAGGACTTTTTCTCAGCATAGTCCTAGGAAAGGGAATTGCATCCTTGATATTATCTAAACCGCATATCCATGCAACGACCCTTTCAACTCCCACCCCATAGCCTGAATGAGGAACTGAACCAAATTTACGCAAATCAAAATACCATGAATAATTCTTAGGATCTTCGCCCATTGCCTTCAGGCGCTTAGTCATGTCTTTTACATCGAGACTTCTCTCAGAGCCACCCATAATCTCAACATAACCTTCGGGAGCAAGCATGTCAAAACACCTTGCAGTCTTAGGATTATCTTTTTCAGGAGGCTTATAGAAAGCCATAGTCTCAGTAGGATAATGAGTAACAACAACAGGAACACCATAATGCTTTGTGATCTTGTCTTCTTCTAAAGTCCTCAAGTCCTTTCCCCAAGGAATCTTTGTCTTGTACTTGTCCTTCAAAAGATTCAAAGCTTCATCATAAGTGATAGTAGGATACTTTGTCTTAGCATAATGCTCAAGAAGCTTAATGTCTCTTTTCAATAGCTTTAATTCCTCTTTATTATTTTTCAGAACTTCTTTTATGATAAACTTGATCTCTTCTTTAGCAATCTCTGTGCATTCTTCCAGCTTCATCCAGGCAGCTTCCATCTCAGCCATCCAAAACTCTGTTAAATGCCTTGAAGTCTTTGATTTTTCAGCACGAAAAGTAGGAGAAACATCATATATTTTTCCTAAAGCAAAAACAGCAGCCTCTGCATACAACTGCCAGGTCTGAGAAAGATAAGTTTTTTCCTTGAAGTATTTCACTTCAAATAAAGTTGAGCCACCCTCTGACTGAGTAGGCTGAAAAATAGGAGGAGTGAATTCAATGTATCCTTTATCTCTGAAGAATTCATGGATGGCACCCAAGATGGTTGAACGAATCTTCATTATTGCAACCATCTTTCTTGACCTAATCCAGAGATGCCTGTTGTCCAGCAAAAACTCAGGACTTTGATCCTTGACTATAGGAAATCTTTCTGCAAACTGAACAACATTTAACTTATCAACGTGAACCTCATAACCAGTAGGGGCTCTTTTATCCTCTTTTATTGTTCCTTCTAATTCTATGCTTGATTCAATGGATAATTTTTCAGTATCTTCCCAGATTTTCTTGCTTACCTTGTCTTTCTCAATAACACACTGAATAACATCAGTATGATCCCTCAGAACAATAAAAGCATAAGCATTAGATTTACGCTCTCTCCAGACCCAGCCTCTCAAAGCTATCTTGCCCTTGCCTTTATCCATAGCTTCCTTGACTGTAAGGAACTTTGCCATACCCTCTAAGAAAAGTCTGGTATTTATATATGTTGCGAAATAAAATACTGCAGAACAGAAAATAATTTATATCTGTATTATTTTAAGCAGGCATATGAAAAAAAAGTGGCTTATCGGCGGCACAATTGCAGCGGCATTTCTTGCTGCACTCTTACCAATAGCAAGAGCAATACAAGCACTAACAGAAGCTCCTGGAATGACTATTGAAGAAGAAGTAAGTCAAGAGGTTTCTGACGCCAATCAATTTTTACGACAGCAAACAATAAGCAAGGAAGCAATACAAAAGATCAAGGATACACTGAATGAAGATTACAGTGCATTCATAAAAAGAACAGGAACCATAAAAAACCACCTAGACAATACAAAAAGCGAATACATATCATATGGTGCTGCAGCACAACTATTTCAAAAATTTTTTCCAGGAGTTGTTGAAACATTTCAGAAAACAGGAAAAATAAGCATACCTAAAGAAAAAACAAGAGATTTTGCAAAACTATGTTCAATGCAAATAGACCGCCTTAATAATACTGCTCGCGAGCTAGATCTTGCACATAATGAATTAATAAACTTAAAAGGAGATTACGAAGGAAAAGTTGAGAATATTGCTAAAGTCTTTTTCCCGTATGCAAAAGTAATACTAGACTTTAAGAGAAACATCAAAGAAAAAATAGAGGCTACAGAAATACTGAAAATAATATTAAGCCAGTTGAGTGCAACAAGCGAAAAAGAAGTAGAAGATGTGTGGAAAACACTTGAGAAATGAATAAAGTAGTCTTTATTACGTTACCTTTTTAAGGAAATATGCCTTCTATGATTTTATGTTTGAAATAACCGCAGAACAAGGCAATACAAGAGCAGGAAAACTAAAAATAAACAACAAAGAAGTAGAGACTCCTTTTTTTATGCCTGTAGTCACAAAAGGGGCTGCAAAATTCATAAACAACAAAGAGCTTGAGCAGGTTGGGAGTGATGCAATAATCTGCAATGGATTTATTCTATCTTTGAAACCAGGACTGAATGTCCTCAGAAAAATGGGAGGAATTCATAAGTTCATAAATTACAAAGGAATAATCTTTACAGACTCTGGAGGATTCCAGATGTATAGTGATAAGCTGTTAGAGAAGACAACAGAGGAAGGAATACACTTTAAAGAACCATTTCATGGATCAAAATTATTGATAACACCTGAAAAAGATATGGACATGCAAAACACAATCGGCTCAGATGTTGCAATGTGCCTTGATGACATGCCAGTATATGGCTCTGACAAAGAAAGAATACAAGAATCTGTGCTCAAGACAATTGATTGGGCAAAAAGATGCAAAGAACATCACGACAAAATCAAAGACAGACAATTACTATTTGGAATAATACAAGGAGGAACATATCCAGATTTAAGGGAGTTTTGTGCAAGAGGAATAGTTGCTTTAGACTTTGCCGGGTATGCTTTTGGGGGCCTAGCCATTGGTGAACCGCCTGAAGAGACATTCAAGGCCGTTGAAGCTGCAATTAAATTTGTTCCAAAAGAAAAACCAAGATATTTGATGGGCGTAGGAACTCCTGATTTAATTTTAGAAGCTGTTTCAATGGGCGTGGATTGTTTTGACTCAAGATATCCAACAATGACAGCGCGCAATGGAACAATGTTCACATGGAAAGGGCAAATCAATATCGATAAAAAAGAATTTGAGCTAGACGAAAAACCAATTGATCCAGAATGTTCCTGTTTTACATGCAAGAATTTTACTCGAGCTTATCTGCATCATCTTACTCGATTGAATGAGCCGACTGGGCATACACTGAAGACGATTCATAATGTTTCTTGGATGCAGGAATTAATGAGAAGAATAAGAGAATCAATCAAAGAAGGAAAATTTGAGGAGTTTAAGAAGGAATTTTTAGAAAAATTTACTTAGTCTTAATATGAAGTTCGTCTAACTGCTCTTCAGAAACATCAGAAGGGCTTTCTTCCATCAAAGACTCAGCAGTCTTTGTTTTTGGGAAGGCGATGACTTCTCTGATAGACTCATTATTAGTTATAATTGCAGCCAGCCTGTCAAGACCAAAAGCAATACCACCGTGAGGAGGAGCACCATACTTGAAAGCATTCAACAAATGACCAAACTTTTCATTAAACTCTTTTTCTTTCATATTCAAGGCTTTGAAAACCTTTTGCTGCCAGTCTGCCCTGTGCATCCTAATAGAACCGCCTGCAATCTCAGTTCCATTTAAAACAAGATCATAAGCATGAGCACGGACTTTTTCAGGGTTTTTCTCAAGCAGATCAACATCTTCTGCCATAGGACTAGTGAAAGGATGATGCACTGCATAATACCTCTTGTCTTCTTTATTATATTCAAGCAAAGGCATATCTGTCACCCAGACAAAAGCATATTCATCTGAATCTTTTTTCTTTCTTAAATCAGGAGCATCTGTCTTGTATTTCTTCATAGCCTCTGCATAAGACAATTTTGGAAAAGGAGTCTTAAGATTCTTTCCAAGAACAGTCTTCCAGATATACTTAACCAAATTTTCAATCAACGGATAGATGTCTTTTTCCTCAATAAAACTCATCTCCATATCAAGCTGAGTAAACTCTGGCTGCCTGTCTGCCCTTAAATCCTCATCCCTAAAACATCTTGCAATCTGAAAATACTTATCAAAACCAGAAACCATCAACAACTGCTTGTATTGCTGCGGGGATTGCGGAAGTGCATAGAACTTTTTAGCATGCACCCTGCTAGGAACCAAATAATCACGCGCGCCTTCTGGAGTTGATTTTGACAAAATAGGTGTTTCAATCTCAACAAAATCCTCTTTGTCAAGAAAATCACGCATAGCCTTGATTAATTTATACCTTACAATAAGATTATTCTGCATCTCGGGCCTTCTTAAGTCTAGATAGCGATACTTTAATCTTGTTTCCTCTGTTGTCTCTTCAACATCTAGAGGCAAAGGCTCTGCTTCATTAAGAACAATTATCTCCTGTGCTTCTACCTCGACGTCACCAGTAGGCATTTCTTTATTGATTTGCTTCTCAGGCCGCGCATTAACCTTTCCCTTAACCTGAAGAACAGACTCTTTTTTCAGGTGACCAAACTCTTTGGCTAATTTTGGATTAAGAAAAAACTGAGTTACGCCATATCGGTCTCTTAGCAAAAGAAAACCAATCTTGCCTTGAATCCTAAGAGAATCAATCCAGCCAGCAAGAGTGACTTCTTTACCAATAAAATCCTTGTTCAATTCCCCGCAAGTATTTGTCCTATACATAACCCTGAAAAAACAGGCAGAAGTATTTAAGTCTTTTCCATATCAGGACAATTTCTTGAGGATTGCCTCGCCAAACTTTGTAGCAGCCTTAGGACCATTTGCAGTTATAAGATTGCCGTCAACAACAACATCTTCTGCAACATAATTAGCGCCGTTTTCCTTAAGAATATTTGCCTGCGTTCCCTGGCCATCATCCCAAACAGTTGCTTTCTTTCCTTCTAAAACCCCTGCTTTTGCAAGAGTAACAGGAGCAATGCAGATAGCTGCAAGAACATTCTTTGCATTTTGCGCAATCTTGTGGGCAGTAGGGTTATCAAAATAAACATTTGCACCAGGACCCCCAATAAAGACAACTGCATCAAACTCATTAATCATGTTCAGGGCATCATCAATAGTCATATCAGGGGTTATTGTACCTCCTAATGCACCTTTTGCAGGGCTTGTATCTGTACTGGCAACAATCACTTCATGATCTTTCAAGACTTCTTTTGGCTCAAAACACTCTTCATCACGAAAACCATCATGAGCAACAACAAACAAAACTTTAGACATGCTATTCACCTCAACATTAGTAGATATTGTAGGCGGCTGTACTGCACAACCAACTAAAAAAATCAGCACAAGAAAAACAAGTTTTCTCATAAAACCACCTCAAAAAGACATAATAAAAACTATATTAAAAACTTTCCGTTTTTCATTATGCATTTCTTGTCAAAGAAAATAGTAGGCTTTTTCATGACACCATCAAGATGACATTTAGCATAGATCTTGCCACCTAAAGCAGTGCTGTTTCCAAGAGCTATGTGACAAGTGCCTTTAACTTTCTCATCTTCCAATACCTTGCCAGTCACCTTTGCCTTAGGATTCGTGCCAATACCAAGCTCTGCAATATTAAAAGCAGACTTTCCCAAAGGCTTAATCATCTTCAATAATTTTTTTGCCTGTGCACCGCCCTGGATATCATAAGCATAGCCTTTTTTGACTTTTATTGTAATTGGCTTTTTCATCTTCTCATCAAACATAGAGGCATCAACAACAAAAACACCTTCTGAAGCGCCTTCTTTAGGAGCAAAACACACCTCGCCTGCAGGAAGATTACCAACAGTTCCTTTTTTTGTATAGATTCCGTTATCATCAAGCAATTTTCTTCCTTTAACAACAAGAGTCATGGCAGTTCCTTTAGATGTTGTGATATAAACTTTGTTTGTCTTTTTAAGATATTTTATAAGTTTCTTATTCAGAGCAGCCATCTTCTTGTAATCAACAGGAAGACAACGCTTTGCCATATCCTCAGTAATACCAGGCATAGAAGCAACTCTTGACCCTTTTTTCTTTGCAAGCTTTGTTGCGTTAGTATGAGTAAGAGATTTTGTGGTTATCAGCAAAAGAACATCATACTTTCTCATAACCTCTGCAACAAGCTTAGGAGGCTCTTCACCGTGTATCTTCCCAACAGGGATAGTAACTAAAAGAACGTGCCTTGCAAGAGACATTGCTTCATAGAAAAAAGCCTCTGCAATTTTTTTCTTAGGCTTATCTGTTATGATCAGAACAGTATCCTTCTTTTTTACGCCCAAACACTGAGTAAGGGCAATACGCGCAGCTCTTTTCATTTTGCACCACCATATAGAGCACTAGCATTTTCATATAGAATTTTATTCTTTATTTCATCACTGCAATCAATCTCTGTTATCTTACACAGTTCACAGGGAAACAAACCCCACGGATTATCAGAACCAAACAAAACCCTATTTAATCCTTCTGGATACTTTTTTTCTAATTCCTTTATTAGCCAAGTTGGGCCAAAAGTCCTTGCAAAAGAGGTATCGCAATAGATATCATATCCTTCTTTCAGCAAATCAATAAATCTTGGAACAAAAGCAAAAATACCTCCTGCACTAGAACCCATATGAACAATCTGCAGCTTGATTTTCTTGCCGGCATATTCAATAAAAGGATAAATTTGCGTCTTGAAATCAGAATCACCTGAACCAGTATGAACATGCAGAACTAAATCATGCTTTCTGCAGGCAGCTAATATTAAATCCATGCTTTCCTTGAATTTTTCATCCCAAGTTGCAGGATTTTGCCCGATTCCTTTAGGCCAGGAATCTGCACTTAATTTCAAGGCTTTGATTTTATCAATTGGTAAACTGTCTAACACCTTTTTTGTATATTCCCTATTTTCAGGCAAAGGACTAACCCACAAAGCACCATAAACATTATCTAATTTAGAAATAACATCCAGCACAATTAGATTATATACCTCAAAAGGAACTTTCTGGTCAGGGACATAATGCGGCATAACAATCGCTTTAGTTATCTTATTACGTTTCATATATGCTTTCTGCTCTTCTGCGTTAGTAATCTCTCTGTCTTGAAAAGGCGCAACATCCCTTTCTTTCATATGCTGCATACCAAATTTCCCGATATGACTATGCGCATCAAAAATCTTCATTTTATCTTCTTCTTTAACTTAAGCTCAAGAATCAAGTTCTCAAGCTTGTCCAAGCCATACTTGATAGAATCAAACTTTCTTCTAACAGGACTGTTCCTGAAATCAAACATCATTAATTCTCCATAAATATCAGAGACAAAATCACGAATCTTCAGAGCAGTCTTGAAATCACCCTTTATACTGGAATTAATCGCCTTTCTCACTAACTCCCCAACCAAATCACACACGCCCTGAATATAAAGAACAGTATCAACACCAAGCTCTTTAGCAGTAGGCAGCTTATTCTTCCTGATAAAGCCAAAATAACAAGCAGCCTCAACATACTCCTCCAGAGCCTCTGAATAAGCACCAACCTGAGCAAGCAAAGCATTCTTCTTAATCAAAGACTTCATCTTCTTGATTATTGACTTGGCCTTTGTCAATTGTTTAGAAGCATCTGAAAGCTTGTGCCTGTGAATATTGTAGATAGTGGCCTTGGAAAGCTTAAGCAAATCCCTAGAGGTCTTAATCAAATTCTCCCTAAGCTCATCAAATTCCTCAAGCTCCCTGCGCATAGCTGCAAAAGATTTTTTATTTATCATAAGGGCATTTATAAAGCGAAACAATATAAACCTTTTGCTTTAGGCGAAAAGTTTATATATACTAAAGAGAATTTTTTCAGTAAAGAAAAAAAGGGATGAATATGGCATCAGTATTAGGTAATGTAATCGGTTTTTTGCAGAAAATAGGGATTTATGACGTTGTTCTGCCATTCTTACTAACTTTCACAATAGTATTTGCAATACTAGAAAAAACAAAAATTCTCGGCTCAGAAGAGATAGAGGGAAAGAAATACACAAAGAAAAACCTCAATGCAATGGTCGCATTTGTCATAGGATTTCTTGTAATAGCATCTGGAAAACTAGTGGAAGCAATAACAACAGTGTCTGCAAACATAATAATACTATTGCTATTATCTGTATTCTTCCTGATGCTTGTAGGAACATTTTTCAAAAAAGATGAAGATGTGGCACTAGAAGGATTTTGGAGATACGTATTCATGATAGTGATGTTTGTAGGAATAGTGGCAATATTCTTGTCTGCAATAAAAACAGATGCAGGAATAAGCTGGCTGCAAGTCATACTAAACTGGATAAGCATGTTCTGGACAAGCGCAGCAGTAGCATCAATAATCCTAATAATAGGAATAATAGTATTTGTTTGGCTAATGGTAAACCCACCAAAATGGGGCAAAGAAGAAGAAGAAGAAAAAGGCAAAGGAAAATCCTAGAGGTGTAAAAAAATGTTATTCCAATACGGCGGAGGCATGTTTCAAGACACATTTTACTACTTACAGCAATGGGGAATACTAGACGTGCTAGTGCCCTTTGTACTAATATTCACAATAATCTTTGCAGTGCTGCAGAAAATAAGCTTATTTGGAGAAAAAAGATATAATGCAGTAATCGCACTGGCAATAACACTCACAGCAATAGTGCCGCACATACTAGGAACATACCCCCCTGGAATGGATGTGATAGCAATAATGAATGCATCATTACCAGAAACAGTATTGCTGATAGTAGCAGTTGTCTTACTAATGGTCATGCTAGGATTAATCTGGGGAGAGTGGCCAGAATACTCTACTATCTCTGGAATAGCAGCAATTATTGCAGGGCTAATCCTGGTGGGCATATTTGTATCAAACCTAGTAGAGATACCAATACTAAGCTGGATATCACCAGAAGTACAGACATTGATTATAGTGCTCATAGTATTTGGCTTGATATTCCTATACGTAACCTGGGAAAAAGACGACAGTGGACCTAAACGAGGATCACCCGACTATGTGCCTTGGGTACCTTATTTGTACAAAAAATATCCACCGCCACCTAAACCATAAAAATGGCAACACCATTAGATATTGGATTACTGCAGAAGTTTGATGTAATTTTTCCTTTCTTGTTAGTGCTTGTGCTAGGCTATGTAGTCTTGACAAGAATCTCTTGGTTCAAGGAAAACCAAGGAATCTGCTTCATAATATCATTTGCACTAGCAGTACTTGCAATGTTCAACACAGTTGTTGTAAAAACAATTAACATGATGGCACCATGGTTTGTGCTATTATTTGTATTCATGCTCTTAGTATTCATGGCATATGTTGCATTTGGCATAAAAGAAGAGACAATACTAGAAACAGTAACATCAGGCGAATATGGAAAAGACTTTGGATACTGGATTCTGGCAATCGTGCTAATAATAGGCCTTGGCTCATTATCAACAGTCATTTCAGAAGAAAAAGGATTCACTCCATTAACAACAGGAGAAAATGCAACATATTCACCAGAAGGAGCAGGAACAGAAGAAGCAGGATTCTGGGAAACATTATTCCACCCAAAAGTACTTGGCCTTGTACTAATACTACTAATTGCATTATTTACAATACAGCGACTTGCTGCAAAAAGCTAGCTTATTCTGCAGATTTCTTTTTTCCCCTAATGCCTTTAGTTATCCTGCTAAGCTCAGAAACACTGCCAGTAAGCTCTGGAAGAACCTTTTGAAACACTTTCTCCATGGCCTTTATCTCTGTGCCAACATCAAGAAGGTTCTTGTCATACTCCCCAATCTTGGCAACAATAGCTTTATGAAGATTTTCAACATCATCTTTTAAATCCTGCAATTCCTGCTCAACCTTTGCAACACGAGACTCTGCCTTGTCTTTCCACTCAGTAAACTTAGCAAGCTCTTTTGTAAGCTCGCCCCATTTTTCCTCAACAATTGACTCAGCAATCTCCTCAACATTCTCAGAAGGAACTTCCTTAGCAGAAGACTTTCTCCCAAAACCAGGCAACTCTGGCTCTGGAGGAGGCATGCCAGGAATATCTGCCATAGGACCTGCAGGAGGGCCTGCACCTACCTGCGCAATAGCATTATTAATTGAGACAGGATCATAACCCTGCGCCTGCAAAGTATTAATAATCTGATCATCAGGCATTCCCCTATCCTTAAGTGATTGAACTTGGTCAATAGGCAGTCCAGGAGATGCTGGAGGCGGAGCCCCAGGAGGAGTGCCAGGATAAGGCGGCGGTGGAGAAGGAGGCGCTTTCTTCTTTCCCTTGAACATATCCATAAATGCCATATTATACCTCTTTTTTAAAATTTAATTAGTAATTTGTTTTATAAATCTTTTGGTGTTTTTTCTCTTTTAACAGATGCAGTATTTCCTTGATCAAGAATTTCTTGAACAATATTTTCAACCTGCTCTTTTGTAACAAAACGCATAGGATTCCATAATTCAACATATTTCTTCATAACATCAATATCCTCTCTTTTTGCAGTGAGACGCAATTCCTTGATAATCAACAAAATCCTATCCTGAATCTCATTAATCTTGGAATTAATATCTGTAATCTCTGAATGCAGAACCTTTATCTCATTCATTGCTTTCTTGTGATGTGAAAGCATATTCTGCTCTATCAAAAGCAGTTTTTTCCTTAATTCACTATATCTTTCTTCAGATATCTTTAGCCTGGCAGCTAATTTAGTCACATCATCACCAGCTCCACCAGCCATTGGCTCTGGAACTGCTGGTTTGGCACCGAACATTCCTGTTTTTGGTGCTGCGCCAGGCTTTGGCGCGTGGATATCTGCCATTTTCATACTTAATTACTACTCAAATAATAAACTTGTGTAACCATACGAGAGTGGTTGACAAAACTAATAAAGTATCATATAAAATGTATTATATATTAAAAAAAAACAGAAAATATATAAAATAATAGGTTTTTAACAAGCAAAAAGATGAAAAAACCAATATCTGCAACAATAGATGAAGACCTAATCAAATGGCTTGAAAAAAAGGTTTCTAAGGAGCGAAGAAAATACAGAAATAAATCTCACTTAATTGAAATCGCGCTTGAAAAACTAAAAGAGGAGGAAAAAGACTAGAATGGCCTGCGGAGAGTATGAAATCGTCAGGGAAGGAGAAGAAATAACAATCAGGATAAACTGCGAGGAATGCACCTTTTTCCCATCAATAGAGGATTCTCCAAAAACAATGGGCATGGTAGTTGACATACTTGCAGAAGCAGGCAATGCAACAAGAATAATCATCACACAAAAAAGAGACTATGAATACGGCTATGACCAGACAGCAATGCTAGTTGAAATAGCACGATTATACAAAGACATACTCAAACACAAACTCAAAAAAGGACTATTAGCATCACCAAAATGCAGGAGATATGTAGACCCAAGATACATCGCGATGCAGAACCTGATTTTCCAGCACCTAAAATCAGACCCAATAGGCACTTATGTACAGCTAAAAAGAACGCAACGGCATGAACACAGCCTTGTAGAGAGAAAAATAATACCTAAAGAAGGTGTTGACTGTCTGCAGCAATACTTTGCATTAATGCACGACATAATTTCAAGCCTGGAAAAAACAAAAATAATACAATTAGCAGCACCACACCTTGCAGGATTTAAAATAGGGGACAGAGAGGTATACAGATTACTTTTTGCACCAATGGTGAAGCCAGACTTCATGTACACAAAATTAATGTCTTCATACCCAACAGATGCAGAAGAAATTGATTCTTATGAAGTAGACGGCACAGAGGTAACAATATTCACAATGCCAAACACTGTGCAAAATTTGTACCACATAATCCCTCCAGAATTCAGGCTAACAGAAGAAAAATACGAGCTGCTTGATGCTGCAAGAAAAATAATGGCAGAACACAAGCCAAAAAGAAGTGAATTTGTAGATCCAGAAAGAATGCGAGAGGTCTTCAACAACGTAGGGTCAGACCTGCTGGAAGAACTCTCAGGATACAGAAACTACACACTAAGAAAAAAAGACAGAGAAGAACTCACAAGAATGCTGGTAAGATACACAGTAGGCTTTGGATTAATAGAGGTCCTGCTGCAAGATCAAAAAGTGCAAGACATCACAATCAACAGCCCAATGGGCAGAACACCGATATTCATCAACCACGGAGAATACGGCGACTGCTACACAAACATAATTCCAACCCCCACAGAAGCAGAGTCCTGGGCGTCTAAGCTCAGAATGATCTCTGGCAGACCATTGGATGAAGCAAATCCAATACTAGACACAGAACTAGTGCTGCCAGGAGCAAGAGCTAGAGTCGCGGCCATCACAGAGCCACTGGATCCTCATGGGATTGCATTTGCTCTGAGAAGACACCGTGATAAGCCCTGGACCCTGCCTTTATTTATCAGAACAGGAATGATAACTGCACAAGCAGCAGGAGTGATGAGCTTCTTGATAGACGGAGCAAGAACAATGCTTGTAGCAGGAACAAGAAGCGCAGGAAAAACATCCTTCCTAGGATCAGTGATGGTAGAGATAATGAGAAAAGGAAGAATAATCACAATAGAAGATACTTTGGAATTGCCTGTTAAGGCTCTACGTGATCTTAATTATAACATCCAATCAATGAAAGTAGCAAGTGCAATGACAAGAGGAACAACAGAAGTTAGCGCAGACGAAGGAATCAGAACAACACTTCGTCTAGGAGACTCCAGCCTAATAGTCGGAGAGGTAAGAAGCACAGAAGCAAAAGCACTATACGAAGCAATGAGAGTAGGCGCCCTGGCAAATGTAGTTGCAGGAACAATCCATGGCGATTCACCATACGGAGTATTTGACAGAGTAGTGAATTACCTGCAGGTTCCAAGAACAAGCTTCAAAGCAACAGATGTTATATGCGTTGCAAATCCAGTTCGAAGCCCTGACGGCTTGCACAGGATGAGAAGAATAACACAGATAACAGAAGTAAGAAAACACTGGGAAGAAGACCCGCTTCGCGAGGGAGGATTTGTTGACTTATTGAAATATGACGCGCCAACAGACAAGCTAATCGCAACAAGAGACCTTCTTAACGGAGATTCTGAAGTAATAAAATCAATTGCAGGAAATGTAAGAGAATGGGCAGGAAACTGGGATGCAGTATGGGACAACATAGAACTAAGAGCAAAAATAAAACAAGCAATGGTAGAGGCAGCTGACAAAGCAAAAAATGATGGAATACTAGAGGCAGACTTTGCAGTGCTAGCAAATGACCAATTCCACAGAATATCAGACGAAGTAAAACAAGAGGTAGGAAGCCTGGACAGCAAGCAGATACTCTTCAGGTGGAATGAATGGCTAAAAAGACACATCAAAAAAATGAAGTTCTAAGATGGCAAATCAAACAGATGTAAAGGACCTAGTAGCAAGATACAAACAAAAACTACAGTCAGAACTAGAACTAAAAGAACTAGGGCCATCTGAAAGAACATTCACAAGAGAATACAAAGAGTTCAAGAAAGAAGCAATGCCAAAAACATTGACCTTATATGAAAAAGCATGTAATTTCTGCGAAAAAATACTAAAAATAAAAGTAAAACCAGAAAAAGCAGCAACAATGCAGGAATCAATAGAAATATGCCATCTAAGCATAACACCAACAGGAGTGCAGGCACTTGCATATTTACTGCCTATCGCAATAATGTTACTAGGCGCAGCATTCAGTTTACTTATAGGATCACTTTTCTTTGTACTGATTTTTCTGTTATTTGGCTTAGCATTAATTGTAGTATTGAACAGAATGCCAGATTTCTTAGCAAACAATTGGCGGATGAAAGCAAGCAACCAAATGGTATTATGTATTTTTTACGTTGTTACCTTCATGAGGCACACATCCAACCTAGAGAATGCAATAGAATTTGCGTCAGACCACCTTTCTCCACCATTATCACTTGACTTAAAAAAAGTCATATGGGATGTAGAAGCAGGAAAATACGAATCTGTAAAAGCATCACTAGATGCATATCTAGAAACCTGGAAAAAATGGAACAATGAATTTGTAGAAGCATTCCACTTAGTAGAGAGCTCACTCTATGAAACATCAGATGAAAGAAGACTTGCGATGCTTGATAAGTCTTTAGATGTAATTTTAACAGAAACATATGAAAAAATGCTTCACTATGCACAGAATTTGAAATCACCAATCACAATGCTGCACATGATGGGCGTAATCTTACCAATATTAGGATTAGTAATATTGCCTTTGATTGTAAGTTTCATGGAAAATGTAAAATGGTGGCACATAGCAACACTGTATAATGTTATACTGCCTGTTGTTGTTTATTATCTAGGAAAAAGCATACTGTCTAAAAGGCCAACAGGCTATGGAGATACAGACATCTCTGAAATAAATCCTGAACTAAAGAAATATAAAAACATAATTTTGAATATCGGCGGTTTTGAGCTGCAGATACAACCAATATTCATATGTATTATCATAGGAGCATTCTTTGCATTAATAGCCTTAACACCACTGGTATTGCATACACTAAACCCTTCACCAGGATTTGACATTAATTTACCTTTTGGAATAAAACTACTGGAATATAGAGAGAGTAACACAATTCCTGGAAAAATAATAGGGCCATTTGGATTAGGAGCAGCCCTGCTAAGCTTATGCTTTCCACTAGCACTAGCATTCAGCATTGGCTTGTACTATAGACTGCGGAGCAAAAACATAATCAAAATAAGAGAGCAGACTAAAAAACTAGAAGATGAATTTGCATCTGCATTATTCCAATTAGGAAATAGACTAGGGGACGGGCTTCCTGCGGAAATAGCATTCCAGAAAGTAGCAAATGTAATGGGAGACACAACAAGCGGAAACTTCTTTAAACTCGTGTCTGACAACATAGCAAAGCTAGGAATGAGTGTCAAAGAAGCAATATTCAACCCAAAAACAGGAGCACTAGTGTATTTTCCATCAAATATCATACAGAGCTCTATGCAGGTATTGATACAAAGCATAAGAAAAGGACCAATAATAGCTGCACAAGCGTTGATGAACATATCTCGTTATATCAAAGAGATACACAAAGTAAATGAAAGACTAAAAGACTTAATGGCAGATGTCATATCTGACATGAAATCACAAATACATTTCTTGACACCTGCTATTTCTGGGGTTGTGATAGGAATAACATCAATGATAACTTATATTTTAGGTGCTTTATCTGGAAATATCCAGAACTTAGGGTCATCAGAGATAGGAGGAAAGATAACAGACATAGCTTCTTTATTCGGGGATGGCATCCCAACGTATTATTTCCAGGCAGTAATCGGAATCTATGTGTTCCAAATAGTTTATCTTTTGACACAATTATCCAATGGAATAGAAAATGGTGCAGATAAATTAGGGGAGAAGAATGCTTTAGGACATAATTTGATAAGAAGTACTGTACTGTATTGCTTGATTGCAGCAGTAGTGATGTTGATATTCAACATGATAGCATCAAGAATAGTAGATGTGACAGGAGTTATTGGGGGGTAGAATTCTAAAAAATAATCTGCCAAAAAAATAGATTAATCTGTAACCGTATTCTCTTTTTTAAGATAATATTTTGCTATCTCGTAACCAAGAGAAAGTACATCTAATGGCGCTGGTAAAAGCACCAATCTGTTAAATTTCTTGTAGTTATCTGTTCCTGGATCCGGATGATCTGGAAAATCCGGACCCATAACTGAATTAAATTTTATAAAATACCACGCGCCTTCTATAACCGCTGCACCCAATAACATATTTTCTAAATCCATACCAAGGATAAAAACAAGCGAGTATAAATATCTTGTGAAAAGAAATTTAAAAAAAAGTGGGACGAGAGGGACTTTCACCCTCTTCTGAAAGAAGTTTTGAACCCTCGATTGTGGAAAACCACAGCCGAACTGTGCATTTTTCACCACGGTAACTGAAAGCGAACTTTCAGGTGGAGTCCTTACTTCAGCCGTGTGCTCTCCCAGGTTACTCCAACGTTATTAGCGTTGTCTGAGCTATCGTCCCATTAGAGAAACAAACTTCTCCAGTCTCCATTTCTTTATTGGATGTTTAAAAAGGTTTCGCTTATTTGCTCTGATGGTTCCTGCTTTTGCGGTTTGGATATAATAATCTTTTTTAGTATCACTATATGGACCAGTAAACCCTAAATTAAAATCCTCATTCAGCATATTTTTTAAATAAAGTACTAATCGCTTGTCAGCAAGTTTAATTTTTATTCTGGGCGATGGTAATGCGCTAGTTAAGTAATATTCTGTAGCCCTTGTATCTCCATCTGCGTCAATAAATCCTCTTAAGAACCACTGCCGAATGCGTTTTGGGGCTTTTCTTATTAGTTTTGGCACAGCAAGATTTCTTTTTGGCCCTTCTGGAAAATCAAAAACTTTAACCAATAAACGATAAATTAATTTACAAGTGGGATTTAAATAATACATATTCTCCCCTTTATCAATGCGTTCTGTTCGTAAAGTAGTGTGCAAATTAAACAATTCTTTAAATAAAGATTTTATTCTTTCTATTTGTAACTGAAATTCATCGCCAACAATTAGTTTATGCTCGAATACCCCCGTCGTTTTATAGCTTCTACGAATATCTTTTAAGCCACCGTCACCATATAAATAACCAATTAAGTATGCTAACTTGGGATTTAAATAACGTGGCAAAGTTATTCTATGTGGAGAACATCTTACACGAAAATATTCAGCAGTTAGTAAAATATACTTGCCGTTCTTTGTTTTCTGAAGTTCTTGCAGTTCAGATTCACAAGATTTGTTTTTTAATTTAACAAGAATTGGCTGGCTTTTTTTATCAATTGCGTTATTTCTAAAAGTAGACAAATAATTTGGTAAGCTTATTCTTGGATATTCTGCAATTTTTTCAATCTTCACTTCTTTAACAGGGATCTTACCGTATGCTGTTTTGATGCAATTCATCTTTATTTTAAAACTAATTCCCCTTTATATATCTCACGCACACTTGTCCAGTGGCAAAGATTCCGAAAGATTTCCGAGAAGTAAATCGCTTACTTAACGTCCTTAAACTTAACCATGCCTGTCAAAAGCTGGAACAAAACATTGCTTAAATCCTTTATCTTGACACGCTTCTGGTCTGTGGAATCCCTGTCTCTAATTGTCACATCATCGTTATCAAGAGAATCAAAATCAATAGTCACACAGTAAGGTGTTCCTATTTCGTCATTCCTAGCATAACGCTTACCAATAGAGCCAGACTTATCATAAACAGACTTAAAACAGCACTTGATTGAGTCATACAATTCCTGAGATTTCTTCAGCAATTCCGGCTTATTTGATAACAAAGGAAGAACAGCAACATTAACAGGAGCTAACTTAGGGTTTAATTTTAATACAATGTTATCTCTATCCTTATCATAAGTATAAGCATCATACATGAAAACAAGGAAAGACCTTCCAACACCAAGAGAAGGCTCTGCGACAACATGAGGAACAATTTTTTCCTTAGACTCTTCATCAAAAATAGACATATCCTTCTTAGAGTGCTTTGCATGCTGCTGCAAATCAAAATCAGACCTGTCAGCAATACCTTCTAACTCTTTCCAGCCAAAAGGAAAATTATACTCTAAATCCCAGCAATCAGTACTATAATGAGCCAGCTCATCTTTCTTATGCTGACGAGCACGAAGATTCTTAGGATTAACACCCAAGTCAACAAACCATTTGTGACAGGTAGCAAGCCAATACGCATGCCAATCATTCTTAATAATCTTATCAGCAAGAGCATCTTTCATACTCCTCTGCTCAGGCTCTTTCTTCTTCACCTGCATCTCAGCAGAATAAATCAAAAGCTTATAATTTTCAACACTCTTAACATAAGGGCAGGCCTGTTTAGGCTTGATAAAATACTCAATCTCCATCTGCTCAAACTCCCTGCACCTAAACAAGAAATTCCTTGGAGAAATCTCATTCCGGAAAGCCTTGCCAACCTGAGCAATACCAAACGGAAGTTTCAAACGGGATACGTCCATAACAGACTTAAAATTAGCAAAAATCAACTGAGCAGTCTCTGGCCTTAAGTAAGCAATAGATTCTTTAGTTGGTTTAGGACCAACCTGAGTCTGAAACATCAAATTAAAACGAGAAGCCTTATCCAATTCGCCTTTACATTTAGTACAGCGAATATTATTCTCTTTAATCAACTTATCAATAGCAACAGCTTTCAGGCCATCAGCAGCAATCTTCAAGACATCCTCAATCAACAAATCAGCCCTGAACCTCTCATGACACTTCTTACACTCAACAAGAACATCCTCAAACCCCTCAACATGACCAGAAGCTTCCCAAACCTTAGGATTTGTAATAATACACCCATCAATACCAACAACATCTTCCCTATCCTGAACAAAAGTTTTCCACCAAGACTGCTTTATATTATTATTAAGCTCAACACCTAATGGACCGTAATCAAAGAATCCTGCCAAACCACCGTAAATCTCTGAATTAGGAAAAACAAAGCCTTTTCTCTTGCAAAATGTGAACATCTCATCAATAGATACCATAATAAAAAAAGAATAAATCCTTTATTTATATACTTTGCTTTTTCAGTATTACAAGAAAGGCAAGTTTATATAACCTGCACTGTTAAGATACCACAGCACAGCAAGGATAATCAAAACAATAACAACCCACTTAATCCAGCCTTTCTTTGTTGCTGTTCCTGATGCTGATACAGCTGCTTTTGCCACAAATATCACCTCAGTCATTAAAAAAGAACAAGCAGTATAATAAACTTACTTTTTAAGCCACTCAACCTCTTTCTCATCAAGGTCAAGCTCAAAAGCAAGCTTAAGAGCAGTATTTGAATCATTCTTAAAAACCTGCTGCAAGTAAGGCAAAGTTGAATCCAGCGCTCTTTTTGTGCTGCAGTGAGTCTTCTCAGCAATCTTAGACGCAATAGACTTTCTCAAGCCATACTTCATCTTAGCCTGCCACATCTTTAGCAACCTCGTGGTCTGCATATACTTAATAGCCCCCGCATACTTAGCATCCTTTGCAACAGCAACACCAGCAGATATCAAAGCAAAAACATAAGCAAGAAACCTCCAGTGCTGTCTTCTTCTAATCCTGCCGCGATAAACATCAGCCCTGCTCAAAGCATCAAAAGCACGAGCAATATCCTGCGGGTTCTTGTATTCACGAGGACAATTATATTCAACCCAAAACATAACATCATCCACATTCAAGTTAACAGAATCAAAAGCACCACGCGCAACAGCAGGATCAGTACTCTTAAAAACCTTTATCAAAGCCTGAGAAATACTTTCCTCCTTATTTCTCTCACCAAGAGAATCAAGAATATCATTTGTAATCTTCTTATTGCCCTGACTCAAAGACTGCAAATCATTAATTGCGCCGCGCAAGTCACCACCAGAACGCCTTGCAAGCATCTTCAGGGCAGACTCATCAAAAGGAACTTTCTCTTTTTCACAAATATTCTTAAGAATATCATAAACAGCCAAGTGATCAGGAGCAGCAAACTCAAGCATGACAGAGCTAGAGCGAATCTTATTGAACTTCTTGTTCCAAGGATCATTAGCAGTCAAGACAACTGGAAAAGCACTCTTAACCAACAACTTGACTAAAGCAGGAATGCCCCCCCTATCCTGATTACCAGAAATGCCGTCAACCTCATCAACAAGAACAACCTTTCCCCTAAAAAACAAAGACTGCTGCTTCAAGGCATTACCCAACTTTTCATTAATCTGATCAGCATTACGAACATCAGAAGCATTAACCTCCACAACCTCAAGATTCAACTCCTTAGCCAAAGCATAAACAACACAAGACTTGCAGCTTCCAGCAGGCCCATACAATAAAGCAGCGTTCTTTTTCTCACTCTTAAAACCCTGAACAAACTTCTTAAGCTTGACAGCATTAACCTGCGGAATATCACAAATCTTTACAGGAGCATATTTCTTAATCCAAGGAATCATTTAAGCCAGTAAGATTACCTATTTTATATATTTAACCCGAAACTTATTTAAACACACCACTAATCAAGAACAATACCATGACAAAAGAACAACGTGAGGAAGGCATCAAACAATACAACGAAATACGCGAAAAAGCAGGGCTCCCTACATTAGAGGAGTTTGAGAAAGAATTTGAGTACAGATTACAGGCACCTGCAATACCTGCAGTAATAGGAGTATTGATGGACAGGCTAGGGCAGTGTGCAAGCCACATAGAAATAATCTTCCAACCAGGAAGAATGGCAGATGCAATAGAATCAAAATTCCATAGTGAAGAAGAGAAAAAAGAACTATTTGACTTCTACAAAAAAGTATTATCAATGGTTCATGAAGTGCATGCATCCATGTTTGATGGAAGAGACGCAAGGCTAAAGGAAATAAAAAAACTATACCCTTTCTACACCAAAGAAGTCAAGCCAGTAATGAAAAAATACCTGACCACACAGGCAAAAGCATGGCTTGAGGAAGAAAAACCAGAAGCAAAACAATACTTTGGATAAAAATGACCCTTCCGAAAAAATACGAGCCGCAAGAAGCTGAAAAAAAATGGTCAAAATACTGGGAAAAAGAAAAAATCTATGCGTTTGATCCTAAATCTAAAGCAGAGATATATTCAGTAGATACGCCCCCCCTTACTGTTTCAGGTAAGGTTCATGTTGGTCATGCTTTTTCTTTTTCTCAGCAGGATTTTGTTATAAGATTCCAAAGAATGCTCGGCAAGAATGTATTCTATCCATTTGGCACAGATAATAACGGCGTAGCAACAGAAAGACTGATCGAGAAAATAAGAAAAGTAAAAGCAAGAGACATGCCAAGAGAAGACTTTGTAAAAATATGCCTTGACGAGCTTAAAAAAAATCTCATTCCTACATACATAAATGACATGAAAAGGCTAGGACTAAGCTGTGATTTTGATATATTCTACACAACAATAGATGAACACTGCCAAAAAATATCACAAAGAAGCTTCATAGAACTCTATGAGATGGGCAGGGAATACAGGAAAGATGCTCCTGCAATGTGGTGCCCTGAATGCGAAACAGGAATAAGCCAGGTAGAATGCGTTGACAAAGAAATCCCGTCAACATTCAATGATATCATATTCAAAGTAGATGACAAAGACCTTGTCATAGCAACAACAAGACCAGAACTATTGCCTGCATGCGTAGCAGTATTCTATCACCCAGATGATAAAAGATATCAACCGCTAAAAGGAAAACTAGCAAAAGTCCCATTATTCGATATTGAAGTACCAATAATGCCTGACGAAAGAGCAGACCCTGAAAAAGGAACAGGAATCGTGATGTGCTGTACCTTTGGGGATCAGACAGACATGGAATGGCAGAAAGCACACAACCTAGAGATAAAAGAAGCAATAACAAAAGACGGCAAGATGACAGAACTTGCAGAAAAATACGCAGGAATGGACATAAAAGACGCAAGAAAAGCAATAATGGATGACATGAAAAAAGAAGG
>Ga0180431_10002031_pt1 | contig 27487 bp, 33 predicted proteins | sample SS_ome_11_FD_132459 | JGI IMG/M metagenome (GOLD analysis project Ga0180431, IMG submission 132459) | Hypersaline lake sediment archaeal communities from the Salton Sea, California, USA - SS_1_MS_1 metaG | ecosystem: Environmental > Aquatic > Non-marine Saline and Alkaline > Hypersaline >... | reverse complement strand
TGCATTGTGACTGTGTAATTGCCAAATTCCTGCAATGTGAGTGTGTATTCTCCAGTTACTTCATCTGTTTGAACAGTTTCAGTCGCTCCGGATGGACTGGTAATTGTCAGGGTACACATTCTGCAATCTTGAGCAATTCCACCAACTGGCTTTCTCATAGTTCCAAAGGTAACTGTTTCTCCATAGATGTATCTTGGTTGTTCACCACGAGCAAAGGTTGGACTCTTAATGAAAATCTCATATTCTACACATTCTTTATATCCTGGAGCGCCTTCACAAACTGCGTTCCCACTACAGTTTGAATCATCTGCACACATTTCTTCTGGTATTGGCGTACATGTACCATATATGCTTCCATCGGCGATCTTGCAGTACTCAATAGTTTCATTACAATCTGCATTACTGGTACATGCTGGCTCACATGTCCAGCTGTCAGGATCGCACATATCTCCTTCATCTGGACATTCCGGACATAAAGGAACCGAACCATCTGGAGTGGATTCAAATCTTACATTGCCCGGTATACATTCCCAATATTCAAATGAGCCACCATCCTTCTGGCCACAGAACGAATAGCACGAATTATTCTCGCTGTTGCATTGTTCGTGCTTTCCACAATCATATGGATCATCACATCCTTCTGTGCAGATGTGGACATCTGGAGGCTCGCTTCCAATACAGCCAGCTTTGCCTGGACAGGTCGGTTGAGTTAGATCACAATACTTTCCTTGTTCACAATTGTCATCGTGTCCTTCTTTGCAACCAGGAATACAGGCATCATAGTAAGGCTCACAATAATAATTCAAAGGACAGTCAGAATCAGTATCACATCCGTTTTTACAGGCATTATCTTCATTGCAATATAGGCCAGTCGGACAATCCGAATCCTCATCACAATAAAGTGAATTGCATGAACCTCTTCCTGATTCTATATAAGTAACACTTGCAGGAGTCGCAGCACAATATCCATTGGATCTACAATCAGAATCTCTTGTACAATGTCCATAACATGCACCAATGTATATCATTTCAGGTGCATTAGTTCGACCTTCACAATAAACCGGATAATCTGAACATCGAACAGAATTTGAACCACAAACATAATTATTCGGACAGTCAGTATCAAATTCGCAGTCTAGGAGGATACATGCACTTCTTACACAATCATATTTGATTGGATACATCGGACAATCAGCATCACTCAAACAAATGTCTGGCCCAACACACTGAGCGCATGTAATTGTAGTCTCTATGGATTCTGGATAATAACCAGACTTGCTGACATGGATCCTTATTGGGACTCCGCAATGGTCAAACACAACCTGCCCTGAGCCGTTTGTTGTTCCAGAGAAGACATCTGCAAGCGTATTTTTCTCAAATACAACAACGTTTGCATCTTCAACTCCCGATCCACTATCAGTTACATTGATGACTGTCGGAGTACTACATCCTCCTGCATATGCTTCAACATTGAAGTGATCCGGGCTTGTGCCATCTCCTGAAGATCCTCCGCCTGGAGCTGCAGTTGAGTTGAAAGTCACAGAATCATTTGCTGAAATATTGTTTCCGTTTGGCGGCGCGCCTACAACTGAAACATCATTAGTATGGTTGCCAACAGCGTTCACGGTTACATTATATGTCAATTCAAATGAGCTTCCAGGCGCAATGGTGGTAAATGAATTCCATCTGAGAATCTGTCCAGTAACATTATCCGGAGTAGTGCTGGCAGCTACAAAAGTCACTCCAGCTGGCAGGATGTCAAGTATGCTGACTGTAATGTTTGTTGTTCCGTTGTTTGTAATATTCACTGAATATGTAACATTATTCCCTTGCTCAACAGTTGTCTGATTTACAGATTTATTCAAAACAAAGCTTGCTGGAACTACTGATGATACTGCATCATCTGAATCAGTGACATTGTCCCCATTTGGCGGGACTCCTGTAACTGATGCATTGTTGGTATAATTTCCAATTGAAACTCCAGTAACATTAAGGTAGATCAGTGTACTTGCACCTGGTGCAAGCGGGCCGGCATTCCAAGTCACATTCTGCCCTGCAACTGATAATGGAACAGGAGTCGCCTGGACATAAGTTAGTCCAGTTGGAATTTCATCCAAAACATAAACAGGATTCAGGGTCGTATTTCCTGTGTTTGTTACATTGAGCAGATATTCAACTATTCCGCCAAGAGAAGATATTGCCGGAGTGATATCTTGCTTGTCAATTGAGTTATTTGAGTAGTAGATTGTTACATTATCACTATCCTGGCCAGTTAAATTGCCACTGCTTGCATTCGCAGTGTTTGTCAGGTCTATTATCGGAGTTCCAGAATCGACAATACCAGAATCAACTGTTGCATTAACAGAAATAACTGTTGATGCAGATCCTGCAAGTGGACCGACATTATTCCAAGTTATATTCTGTCCATTGACAGAATCTTGGGTTGGCGAGGCTGATGAGAATGTCAAACCTGCTGGTAGGAAATCACTAACAGCAATAGTTGAGAGTGTCGAAGTTCCTGTATTTGTAATAATGATGTCAAATGAAACAATCCCTCCTGGAGAAACTGGATTTGTTGTCTGGTCTGTTTTTGTTATTGAGAAATTGCTTGTGAGATTTACAGTTCCGTTTTGGAGTATTGCATAAACGCTTGAAGGTTTGTGGTTGTGCAATGACAATGTATTTGCTGCAGTATTTGGAGTATCATTTAGGGCCGTTGCGTCCCATCCAGATGCATTGTATTTCCAGATCTGGAAAAGGCTCTCATTTCCAGCTCCAGGCTCTGAATCTGCCCAGTGCCATGTGATCGTATCAATAGTGTCCATGTATGTTGGTCCGAATCCAGTTGAAATGTTTACAAATTTTTGGCCAAAGCTAGTAAGTGGCGGGGCCGGAGGGCTTGCTGCCCATTTGAGGCCATATTCTGTATTTAATGCTAGGGTGTCATGGAGACTTATGTTCGTATAATTGTTCATGGTTCCTGAAGGCTCAAGCAGCAGTGTATTTGTCATATTAAAGGAAAAAGTCGATAGTGCGAATCGATTATACAAGTATATGTCAAAGAATGAGTTATTGAAGAAAACACAATCAGTAAGGCTGTTGTTTGTTGATACTCTGCTGGTTCTAAAACCAAATGTGTTATTGTATGCCCTATCACCATTGAATGTATTATTGTCTGCCCCCAGATCCAAGAAAAATCCGTTGCCATTGTCATGGGCAGTGTTTCCAATGAATACATTGTTGTGCTCACTATAGATTTCGAATCCATTGCTAGGGTTGAATCTTGCTGTGTTGTTTCTGAATGTTGAATTGCAGAATGAAATTGGCGAGCTGGTAATCTCAAACCCAATCATTGAATATTCTGCAATGTTGTCTGTGATATTGTTATTCGATGAATTAGCGAGCCTGAACCCAGCATTTGTATTGTTGGATGCCAGGTTTCCTGTTACATTGTTATAATGGTCATTTGCTATCTGGAATCCGAATGATCCATTGTATGCGCTGTTATTCAAGAGAGTGTGGTATGAAAATTCGCTTGAAGGGGTTGCCACAATCTTATATCCTGTTGTTGATTGATATGCGTTATTGTTAGTGAGTGTATTGAATGAAGAATTCATGACGTAGAATGCATTTGTTGTCACTCCGCCTCCATATACGTTGACGTTGTTCACGTTGTCTGATGCAGTAGTGTGGAGGTATACTCCATTATCATATAATGCTATACTTCCGCAGTTCTGTATTGTGACATTTGTGTAGTTTACTGAATTAGATCCATTGACAAGAATGGCTGCAGAATCGACAGTTCCATTGTCTGTCATATTATAGCCATTGCAGTCAAGGATAACATCTGAAGAAGCTATTTTGATGCAGGCCCAACTCAGATCAGAAATTTCAGATGCATCTACAGATGCTCCAACAAGGTTTGTATTGAGCATGTATGTGTCCGGCGATGAAATCACAGAACACGAAGAAACAGAAGTCAATGCAAATGACAAACCAGATAAAACACAAAGCAATAACATTAATTTCAAACTGCGCATGAGATTTTGAGCCTCCAATCATTTAAAACTCTTTCTACTTCTCCCCACTGCCAGCTCTTCGTATAAAATTAGATGACCTGCATAAACTGATTCAGCATTATGATGAACAGTATAAGCAATATCACTCCGGAAAACAGATGAATGTGCTTAATGTATTTCTCCTTTGCATCTCCAATCTGCTCTACTGTAGTCTTTCCATGGTATATTGCTACTGTTATGATAATCATGGGAAGAACGAAGAATAAATTGTATAGTAGGAGATAAGCTACTGTCTGAAGTGTTGCTGCTTGGGAGATCATGCCAAGAACAACCAGATATGGTCCTGATGAGCATGGGATCAGGAATAGCGAACACAGTACAGCTGCGATTGCAACACCTGCTGGTGAGGTTGCATTCTGTGTTGCTTTCTTGACATGCGGACGCAGGAACATCGGCATCTCTACAGCAAGGAAACCAGGTTTGTAATTCACATATGCATTGAATTCCATGATAGCAAGCAAAAGAGCACCTACAGTAACAACGCCATAAAAGAGAGTAGAGAGCCCAAATGCAGTTATTGCCTTCATTATCCCAAAACCAAAGAGCATGTACATAATGAATATCACTGCTGAGAATATCAAGCCTGAGACGAGAGCTTCCTTCTTGCCTTTGGAATAGAGAACCGCACCTATCAAAAGAACCATGACTGCGATTGTACATGGATTTATCGAGTCTACAATGGCAGCGCCAATAAGAACAGAAAGAGTCATCGGGACAGTGCCATTTTTCTCTTCGATTGGATCAATTTTGTCATTTGTTTCATTTGTCTCTATGCTCTGATTGTCTATTACAAGATTGCTGTGGGAAAAGACTCCTTGGGGGCAGTTTCCTATCTGACAAGCTTCAAACAGGCTTTCCCATTGTGCCTTTTCCAAACCACCTATGATCATGGTCCTGTTTTCAATGATTGTTGTCGGAACCCCGCCCGAATTTATGTCCTGTCCAAATCTTTCGTATTCTGATATGAACACTGATCGCTCTTCAGTATTGTAGTATACTTCGTGTTCTGCTATTGTTAATTCATATTCTGGATCCAGTTCGTTGAAAATCTGTTCAGTTGCCTTGCAGTGAGGGCATCCCTCACCATAATAAAAGTCAATATCAATTGCAAATGAGATGTATGTGAGCAGCATTAATGCCAAAACTATCTTTTTCATGAACGAGTTTCACCCTTAAAGAAATTTAATTATTTATCTTTTTTACAGACACAGTTTTAAAAACATTATGAATATATATTCATTATATGGTGCGTCCAAAAAAGTGCAGGAGGGTTATGGCTGAGCCGGGTGTGACCTATTTCAAGCCAAGGGGAGTGCCCCTGAAGACCCTTGAAGAAGTTGAACTTACTGTCGAAGAGTTCGAAGCAATAAGGCTCAATGACCTGGAAAAAATGAAACAGGTCGAAGTTGCCAAAAGCATGGGAATTTCGCAGCCAACTCTTCACAGGCTTCTTCAGTCTGCACATGAAAAAATAGCAGATGCACTTGCATGCGGAAAAGCCATCAAGATACATGGTGGCGATTATCTGATAAAAAGGTGAAAATTTATGCCGGGTGGAGATGGAACGGGCCCAAGATGGGCACAAACAAGATGGAATTGTAGAAGAGGATTTGGAATGGGTTTTGGCCGCAGAGGCGGCTTTAGAAATGCTGGCCAAAGCCAGGATGAGCTGGGGGACTTGAAGAGCTATGCAAATGAGCTGAAAACAGAGCTTGAAGAAGTAAACAGAAAGATAGAAGAACTGGAGAAATAACTACTTTCTCCGTGCTCTTGATCTTTTTCTTCTTGCTCTTTTTTCATTAGAAATGGATGATTTACCTCTAGTTCTTCCTTTAGATCCTCTGTGACGAGATCCTCTACTATCACTTCTTCTTTGTTTTTTTGCAGGCTCATCAGGGCAATATAAATTGATTACTCTTCCGTCAGAACCCATACGTCCTGTCCTTCCAACCCTGTGAAGGTGGGTTTCCTTGTCCTCTGCACGGTCATAGTTTATTATGAGGTCCACATTGTCAATATGAAGTCCTCTTGAAGCTACATTTGTTGCAATCAGTATAGATAGTTTGTCTCTTTTGTATCTCTCAAGCATCCGGAGTCTGCTTGCCTGAGGCATATCTCCCTGGATCATTCCAACTCCGCGGTGCCCCTTGTTGTCAAGCTTTTCCTTTATTGCGGTGACTCCTCTTTTTGTCCTGACAAATACAATGATCTTTTTTCCATTGTTTTTCTTTAGGACTTCGCGAAGCTTGGCGAATTTCTCTGAAAATGGGACTTCAATTTTCTCTTCTTTGATGGTTGATACAACTTTCATCTCGCCTATCTCGACCAGTTTTGAATTTGGCAGGTATTTGTCTGCAATTGATCTAATGCTGCCATCAATTGTTGCTGAAAAAAGGAGTGTTAACCTATTGCTTTTCAATTTGCTCAATATCCACAGGACCTCTTTCTTAAAACCAAGATCAAGCATATGGTCTGCTTCATCAAGGACTACTGCATCAAAATCCGCAAGATTGACTTTTCCTCTTTTGAAAAGATCAACCAATCTTCCTGGAGTCGCAACGAGAACCTCATGCTGCTTTCTTATGTCCTTGATCTGGAGCATGATATTCTGCCCTCCAAATACTGCATATGACTTGACCTGGGGTACCTGCCCAAGTCCCCGTAGCTCAGCACATACCTGGACAGCAACCTCTCTTGTTGGAACAAGTACGAGCGCTTTTTTCGTTGCTCCTGAAGATATCCTTTCAATCAATCCAATACCAAAGGCTGCTGTCTTTCCTGTTCCGGTCTGGCTCCTGACCATCAAATTCGTTCCAGATATGATCTGGTTTATTGTCTTTTCCTGAACTTCTGTCGGTGTTTCATATCCAAGTGCCTTAATGGATTTGAGTGTTCTTCCAGAAAGTTTCAAATCTGAGAATTTCATAATTTACCTAATATGGATGGGCTGCAACCATCTTAAAAATAGGGGCAGAAGCGTAACTGGCCTTTTATCCATAGAGTACACTAACTTTTTCCAATGCTTCTGAGAATTTCTTAACCTCATCAAGTGTGTTGTATATGTATGCGCTTGCCCTGACCGCACCGCCAGATGCTCCGATTGCTTCAAGCCCTGGCTGCGCGCAGAAGAATCCGCTTCTAAGTGCGATATTCTCCTTATCAAGCATAAGTGCAACATCATGGGGCTTGCCGCCTTTGAAATTAAATGAACAGACCGCACCTGCCCTATCAGCCTTGCCATATACAGTTGCGCCTGCATCTTTTATGGTTGAGACAAGTGCATCTGCAAACTCCTTCTCAAGGCTCTCAACATTGTCCATTCCATAATCTGAAAGATAGTCACAGGCAGCAGCAAATCCGATAATCCCTGCATAGTGCTGGATTCCTGCTTCAAACCTTGTCTGGTCTGTTGCAGATTCTGCCTGCTCGATGCTCGTTTTCATTACTGTTCCGCCACCTACGATGAATGGCCTGAGCTTTGGAATGTCCTCTTTTCTCATTGCAAGTGCTCCGATTCCGGTTGGCCCCAGCATTTTATGTCCTGAAAAACAGAGGAAATCAATATTTTCTCCTTTCAGATCAGTTTTGTGATGCGGAACGCCCTGCGCACCATCAACGCATATAAGAGCTCCACTGTCATGGCCTAGTTTTGAGAGCTCTGGAATATTGTTTCCCCCGCCAGTTGTGTTGTTCCAACTGTTTGTAACTATAAGGGCACATTCCTTGTCAATTGCATTTTCCCACTTTTCCATTCTGACTTCTGCATTCTCATCACAAGGGAGAATCTCAAGATCTATCTTGCCCTGGTCCCGCAGCTTCATAAACGGAAGCAGGACTGAATGATGTTCCATTACAGTGGTGACTACTTTTCTTCTTTGTGAAAAATCAAATGAGCCTGCAACAAGATTCAATGACTCGGTCGCGTTTCTTGTCCACACAAGGCCTTCTGGATCAGCATTTACGAACTTTGCAACTTTTTCCCTTGATTCATCCAGTTTATTGTTGGTTTTTCTGGCAAGCTGATGGGAGCTTCTGCCTCCGCAGGCTCCAAATTCAGTATAATATTCTACAATCGCATCAATAACAGTCTGCGGCTTCAGAGCAGTGCATGCATTGTCAAAATAGATGACCTCCGGATGCTTTTCCAACATCGGAAAATCTGCTCTGATATCTTTCATCCCATCTCACCATCGATTATCTTTTCAAAGTCTTCAATTGGTTTTGGTCCTACAATGGCATTTCCGTTGACAAAGAATGTAGGAGTTGCATATATGTGAGAATCCTTTCCCTGCTGGATATATTCCTCCAATTGTTCTACAGTTTCATTATTGTCATAGCACTGGTTAAATGCATTCATATCAAGTCCGGCATCCTCTGCAAGCTGTTTTATTGCAATGGTGCCATCTGAAGTGCAAACTTCCTGTTGCTCGAAAATCTCATCCTGAAGCTCGAAATGCTTTCCCTGTTTTTCTGCACAAAGAACTGCAACTGCTGCCTCATAGCTGTTCTGATGATTTGGAAGTGGGAATGGCTTGAACACATAATAAACAGAATCATCGTATTTCTCCAGCAGTTCATCCATTGTTGATTCTGCCTTCTTGGTATATGGGCAGGTAAAGCATCCAAATTCCACTATCGTGATATTTGCATCAGGATTTCCGGCGACAATTCCATCAAAGTTGGTCGGAGCAACAAGATCAGTCGGCTCGCTAAATCTTCCATAATCTCCTGTCAGGTCATTGATAATGCAGGCATTGACTGATCCAGGCCCATCACAATTGCCGTAATAATAGAAATTATAGAGGCCAAAGGCGCTGTAGACCATGCTTCCTAAAGTCAGGATAACAAAAACCCATGATATCATTGTAAAGTGTTTATTGGTAAAGCGGGCAAGGACAGGTGATACCTTCAAGACTTTTGAAACAACTTCTGCCTTGATCCTCTCATCCATTCCAGTATCACAGGGCTTGAGCATTATGGTTCGAAATACGCATCTGAATCCTTCTTTTGCAAGAGGCCTGTATTTGGCTGAGAAGATTGACATTACTGCAAATACTATGAATGCTATAATACACAATACCATGAAATCACTCTATGTGTGGAGATATCAACTTGATTGAGCTATATGAAAGCAAAAAGGTTAATATTGCTCCTATTAATGCTGCCGATACCGAAGCAATGTATGGGAGGGCTATGAAGAGCGGAAGTGCATAATCCGGAATCGGGGCAGAATAAATAGGGGATTCAAGTTCAAAAAAACCAAGATTAATTGCAACTCTCTCAAGGCCATCTGGGGATGCTGATGCAAAAGGAAGCAAAGCTGCAATAACTAAAAACGATATCCCTGAAATGCCAATTGAAATCCTTAATGAAGGAGTTTTCACTCTATTGAAGAACACTCCAATTAATAAGACTGCCAGTAATCCCTCTCCTATCCCAATGATTGAATGTGTGATGACCATTGCCGGAAGAACCATTCCAATCAATGCCGTTCCGCTCAATGCCAGTTCTATTGATGCGATGGCCGATGCACAAACTACTGAGACAAATGATGAAACTACTATCTGTGCATTTCTGCTTATCGATTTTATCTTTTGTCTGATAATTTCTGCGCTGTAGACCCCGACAATCGCCATGTTGAAAATATTTGCTCCAAGTGCAAGCATTCCCCCATCTCCAAAAACAAGTGCTTGGACAAGAAGTACGCACGTCATTGCTATTACGGCTCCGTCTACCCCCAGGATAAACAACGCAACGGATGCTCCGATAAGGTGTCCGCTTGTTCCATTTGCTATTGGGAAATTAATCATCTGTGCCAAAAAGATGATTGCTGAAATTGTGGCTATTGCGATTACCTTTGATTTTGTGATTTTTCGTTGTAAATTCCTTAGTGAAAGTAAGATAGGAATAATAGAGAGTATCAGTAATAAAATACAAATCCAACTAGTGAGAAATCCATCTGGCGTATGCATGAAGCTCTATCTTCAACTATATTTATTAAACTCTATGGAAATGCCAATTCATTTATTTTTAAATTTCTGCTGAGTAAACAGTTCATGTTGCGCATAGAGGGTGTTCTAAATTCAAAATCCTATCTTATTCTCGGAGTTGGAAATGTGGACCGGGGCGATGACGGGGTTGGCAATTATATTGTGTCAAAGCTGGAGACCCCCCACAAAATCGACTGTGAATTTGCTCCAGAGAACTTTACCAGCAAGATCAGGCGCATTAATCCGAAGGTCATCCTGATTATTGATGCTGTTGATTTTGGCGCAAAACCAGGAGATACCATGTTTACTGAAGCTGAGAATGCAGACCATGATGCCTTATCAACACACTCCCTTCCTCTCTCATTTCTATGCAGGATGCTTCCGGAGTCTAAAATCTACCTCCTTGGGATACAGCCAAAAAGCTTTGAGAGCATGACTCCTGAGCTCAAAACAAGCGCACTGTCAATTGCAAAAGCTCTCAACCAGATTCTAAAATAGCTTTTTAATTGTTGATTCGGTATCCTGTTCTATGAAGTTATTCCTTGCAATCATGCTTTTCCTTCTTGCAACTGCAGGAATGTTCTTCTTTCTCTTCGAACAACCGGCTGTTGATCCATCACTGGGTTTTCCTCTTGTCATGATCGGAATACTTTCCATCATTGCATTTAGCTGGGCAGGTCTTTTCCAGAGATCAATTATAGCATATGTTGTTTTTTCAACAATCATCCAGAGTGCTTATTTTGTTCTTGATGCAGGCTCTGCAATCATGATCGGCAAATCAGTCTGGTTTGCATTTATTCAGGCACTGAATTTTACGATAGCAGGAGGCCTGTTCATGATCGTCTTTGCTCTATTCTATTCTGCCATCAGGAAGAATGATCTTGTGGATTATGCAGGCCTTTATGAGAAAAACAAGTTCCTGGTTTTTGTTCTGTCGCTAAGCTGCCTTTCCCTTGGAGGAATGGCCGGATTCAATATCTTTGTAGGGGAATTTTTGCTCTATTCATTCTTATTCGAAGTTCATCCAGCACTTGCGCTCTCTGCAATCTTTGCCGGCCTTGTGTGCTTTTTGTTTTACTTTAGGATCTGCTATACTCTTCTGGTTCACAAATCTGATAAGACGATCCATGTTCCTTTTATAGTAAAATTAATCGCAGGAGTTCTCGGAACTCTTGTCGTTGTCCTTGGAGTGGTTCCATACATACTCCTTGAGATACTGGAGGCAGTAATATGAAGAAAAACAAGCTTTATCTAGGCGGAGAAGACCTTGATGTCAATGAACTTGCTCCAAGGGATTTTTCTGAGTTTCTAACTGCGCTGCTAAAGGATATTTGGGGGAAAAAATGAGCATCAAAAAATCACCATGGGTTAGTTTTTTCAATGCCGGCGGGTGCAATGGATGCACCCTTGAAGTTCTGGCATGCACCAATCCAAGGTATGATGTTTCCAGATTCGGAATCGAGATAAAAGCCAGTGCCAAACATGCTGATGTTCTTGTTGTTACTGGCATTGTAAACAAGCAGAACAAGAGCAGGCTTCTCAACATATATGAGCAATTGGCAGAGCCCAAGAGGGTTGTGGCAATAGGAGCATGTGCGATTACTGGAGGAATATACAAGGATTCACATGCGCATGCAGGACCTGTAGACAAGATAATTCCGGTAACGGTATTTGTTCCAGGATGTCCGCCAAGGCCAGAGAGCATAATCAAAGGGATAATGGAGGCGCTCAAATGAAAAAAATAATCCCACAGTTCAAAAAAACAAAATCAGAGAGGCTTGTTTCAATCTCCTACCTAAAGGAGGAGGAAGGCGTTTTCATATATTATCATTTTGCAAATAAAACTCCAAAGTTCCGTGAGATAAAAATAGAAATCGGAAATGAAAAAGAAGTTGAAAGCATAATAAGCATCCATCCAAATGCAGCAATCCTGGAAGGAGAAGTAACTGAGATGTATGGGATAAAATTCCCTGGAAACCCGTATAGCGGCAAGAGAATATTCCTGGAGGAGAAATAATGCACAAGACATGCCTATTTCCAATCGGACCCCAGCACCCTTCATTAAAGGAGCCTTTATTTCTGAAGCTTTATGTTGAGGGAACTACTGTCAAGGATGCAGTGTTTGATCTTGGCTATGCCCATCGGGGGGTCGAGGAAAAGCTTGAAGGAAAACAGGTTGACACTGCACTTCACGCAGTCCAAAGAACATGTGGTATCTGCTCACAGTGCCATACTATGGCATTTCTCAGAACAGTCGAAGGCTTTGCAGGTGTTGAAATCCCTGATCGTGTTGCGCTTCAGAGAGTCATTGTAGCAGAGCTTGAGAGAATACACTCCCACATGCTATGGGCAGGGGTGATGATGCATGAGCTTGGCCTTGATACTCTTTTCATGTATTTCATGCGCGAGAGGGAAAAAGTTCTTGATGTGTTTGATGAGCTGACCGGAAACAGGGTTCACCACTCTTCTGACCTTATAGGAACCTCAAAAAGAACCTTCAGTGAGGAAAATCTCGAATTCGTGCTAACTACCATAGATAGCATCAAAGAAAACCTGGTCAGGTACAGAAAGACAGTGAATTCTCACGATGTTATCAGGGACCGCTGCATAGGAAAGGGAGTAATAACAAAAAAGGATGCACAGACATTCGGGCTTGTTGGTCCTGTTGCCCGCGCATGCAACATCAACAACGATGTCAGGGTCACATCTCCATATATGGGCTACAAGATGCTCAAGCTCAAGTCCATCATGAGAAAGGAAGGGGATGCGCAGGCAAGAACTCTTGTGAGGCTTGATGAGGTCTTTGCATCAATGGACCTTTTACGCCAGGCATGCAATCAAATTCCAAGAAAATCAAAGGTTCCCAAATATCCTGTAAAGAGGATCGCGCAGGGCTATGGGGCCGGCGCCTCAGAAGCTCCCCGCGGAGAAAACTTCCACTTCATAAAGGTGGTAAATGGAAAGACCGCAAGAGTAAAGCTCAGGACTCCTACGCTTGCAAATCTTGTTATGTTCCCTGAGGCAGTCAAGGGAGCAGACATTACCGATGTTCCTGTCATAGTCATGAGCCTGGATCCCTGCATCTCATGTATGGAGCGGGTTGCAGTAGTAAAAGACGGCAAGACTGAAATCTGGACCAGCCATGAGCTATTTAGAGGGGAGAAAAAATGCTAGAATTCGTATTGGCACTTTCATTCATTGTTATTTCAATCTTCTTTGCAGGTCTATTCAGAAAGTTCCTCGCAAGGATGCACAACAGGGTCGGCCCTCCGGTAATCCAGCCATTCTATGATATTATTAAGCTCTTTTCAAAGAAAACTTCAAAATACAGGAATCCGATTTTCCATGCTGTTCCCTATGCATCAGTAATTACTTCTGTTGTTATCCTGCTTCTTATCTCAACTGCATTTATACCTACAGTCTCTATATTTGATTTCGATTACAACTTTCTTGTACTTGGTTACCTGTTCATCCTGGTCGATACCTTCTATATATTCGGGGCAGTTGCAAGCAGAAGCCCCTTTGCCATCCAGTCAAGCATGAGGGAGCTCTTGCTTATGCTTGGCTATGAGCTGAGCTTCCTGATGGTGCTCGCAGTATTTTTCGCTAAAACCGGCATCCTGAGCCTTGCTGATTTTGATGTTGAGTTTGCGTTTATGCAGGCTCCTCTGGCCTCGATTCTTTTGGTACTTATCGGTTTTGTCATCGTCAGGATAACTCCATTTGACGTGGTCAATGCAGAGACAGAGATTTCAGCAGGATTCTTTGCAGAATATTATGGCAAGGATCTTGCACTTCTTGAAATAGCCGAATTTGCCAAGGATCTTGCTTTTGGACTTATGGCAGGATTGTTATTGTTTGGAAAAATGTTTGCACTTCCAGCTGCTCTTGGATTTGTTTTCTTCTATGCCCTTATGCAGGCAACATCTCCAAGATACTGTACATTCAGAACGGCCAAAATATTCCTGATCATTGCAATTCTTGCATTTATTGATCTATTCTTGTTGGTGTAATCTATGGGAATCCTAACCGATGTTTTGAAAAATATGTTCAGAAAGCCATTTACTATTGATTATCCCAAGAAGAAGAGTAAAATTTCTGTTCATTACAGGGGGAAAATCCATGTTGACCGGAAAAAATGCATCGGATGTTATCTTTGCCAGATGAATTGCCCGACCGGGGCAATTGTTGTAAACAAGAAAACAAAAAAGGCTGAAGTTGATCTTGGCCTGTGCATTCTCTGCAGCATGTGCGCCGAAGTTTGCCCTGTCAAGTGCATCTACTTTACCAATGACTATGAAAACCAAGTCCGGTCAAAAAACAAACTCAAACCGAAGAAGCGCTAAGACAATAGAGCTCCTTTTGCCTGTATCTCCTTATCTCGTCCAAAAGCCTTGTTTCCTCCTCATCTATCATATTTTCGTTCATTCAAATCACCAGTAATTTTCATTTTTTTATCTAAAATAAGCATTTCGCAGCCCGGTTCATTTCCGCGGTGATCAAAATACCTAAAAACATTCACAACACAAGATAATCATGGCAAGTCTTGCTGAAGACAACTATCTGAGGGCCTTATACGAAATTATTGAAAAGAAAGGATCAGCAAGGCCCAAGGACCTTGTTCGGGCTCTAGATGTTTCTGCTCCATCTGTAACTGAAATGCTCCATAAGCTCGCAGATAAGAAACTTGTCCATTATCAAAAACGCAGGGAAATCTCACTTACTGCAAAAGGCAGGAAAAAAGCAATTGCACTAAAGGCAAGATATCAGGTTTTTCTAAAACTGTTCAAGATGGCAGGCGTATCTTCTGCAACTGCATATGCAGATTCATGCCGTATTGAAAACCAGCTTAGTGCTGAGACTGTTTCTAAATTAGTTGAATTTATGGAGAGGCTTGAGAAGACAATGCTTTGTAAAAAGCTGTAGTTTTTGTAGTTTTCATTAACCAAAGGATTATAAACTATCTGACAGTTAAACTCCTCGGTGGGATCGTGAATTTATTGCGAACTTTAATCATTTTTGGAATTTTATCATTGTCAGTAGTGGGATGCGTTATGCCATCCTCCGAAGGTCCAGATGCAATTGCAGTCTGGCAGCACCAGGGTGACACATGGGATATATACTATTCCCTATGGGATCAGGATACGCTTTCCTGGCAGGTTCCTGATGGTAGCAAGTCAGCACCAATTGCAGTTGATGCTGGCGATGACCATGATCCTGATGTCTCATCCAATGAGAGATTTGCTGTTGCAGTATGGCAAAAAGAAAGCAATGGAATCTATTACTCTCTCTGGCAGAATTCTGCATGGACAAGTCCGAAGACAATAAGTTCTGGTTCTATGCTCACTGATCCAACAGTTGCAGTAGATGGCAAGGGAAATGCACTTGCAGTCTGGGTAAGCTCATCTAAAGAATTATACTCCTCATATTATTCCAGTTCAGCTGGCTGGACCACTCCTGAAAAACTGGATACAACAGGAATATCAAAATTATCTCTTCCTGAGCTTGCTTATGGTTCTGCCGGATATTATCTTGTCTTTACAGGAAAAGATTCAGCTTCCACCAATGCTTATGCAGCATCATATTCGTCAGCCGGATGGACAGCTCCAGTCCAGGTTGGCAGCGATGCTCTGCTTGACAACAGCGTTCCAACAGATCAGAGGACCGGAATTTCAGTTGCTGATACCAAGGCAGAAGTAACCCTTGTCTGGCCAGGATCAGATAATCAACTTTATTCTGTAAAACTCGGCTCCAGCGCAAAGCACTTTGCTGATGGTAAGATGCCTGATGTTTCTTATGATTCAGGAGAAATTGCAAATGGCGCATACACTGATGATGAAGACTTATTCCACCAGCCAAATGTAAATTCACCAACCAGCGAGCCGACTATCTCAAGTCTAAAAGAAAGCGATGACAGATCTTCATTGACATTCATAAAAGACCGAAGCATCGGCCTGGTGCTCTGGTGGACAAAAGTATCTCCACCTGGACAGATTTACTATTCATATTATGATGCCGGATCATGGAAAGGAGTAGATGTAGTTGATCCTGCAATCGGCGGAGTCCTGAACAGGAACCCTGCAGTAAGCCCTCTTCGAGAACTTAGCGAGGGCGAAGAGCAACCATACTGCGGTGATGCGGTAATCAATCTTCCATTCGAACAGTGTGAAGTTGGAATTCCATGTCCGAATCCTGCAGATTTCTGCAATCTTGCAAACTGCCAGTGTATTCCGGACTATCCTCCAACCAATGAAAGTATTGATTGTAGTACAAACACCATGGCCGGTCTTGTTGGCCTTTCACTTTGGGCACCTGGAATGATGTGCAAAGATGACTGTGCTGCAGTCTATGGAAAACAATACACATGTGACGCAACATGCAACTGTGTCAAGAAACCAAAGCCGCAAGCACTTTCATGTGCAGGCAATTCAGGACTGTTCGGTCCGGTGCAGCCGCTTGCTGCAGGCCAGATATGTACTGATGACTGCGATGTTCTTGGTGCAGAATACGAATGTGAGCCAAAGAGCTGCTCATGCCGCAAAAAGCAAGTTCCGCCAAAACCAAAGAATGTCTCATGTGCTGACAACAGCTGGACAACAGCATTTGGAGGCCAGTCTAAGTTCAAAGCAGGAGATATCTGCCAGGACGACTGCAAAAACCTGCCATTTGGTGAGAGTCTGGTATGTAATCCAGAAGCATGTGTCTGTGAAGAAAAACAGGTTGAAACAAGATACTGCGCCGGACATACTCAGGAAGTTGCCAGGACAGATAAGAACACATTCGATGCATCCTCAATGAAATGTGAAGACAACTGTGAACAGCTTGGTGAAGGCTATGAGTGCAATGTTGATTCATGTACCTGTACAAAGCCATACAAGGAAAACGTTGCCTGCTCTGGAAATACCATAAATAACATGAATCCGTTTGCTGCATCCAACAATACATTTGACCCAGCCACGCAAATCTGTACTGATGACTGCAAAGAGTACTTTGACATGAGTGAGGTTTACTGTAATGCAAAAACCTGCCTCTGCGAGCTTGCAACCACCTGTGCCGGAAACACTGAAGACACGGTGTATTATGGTTCAAATGCTTTCTCAGGCGGACAATGTATTGACAACTGCGAAAATCTTGGCAAAGGATACAAATGCGATGTCGAATCCTGTCTCTGTCGCAAGGCTCCTGGTGAGGATGTCTACTGTGCTGCCAATACTGATGATGCTTATGTGACGGATGCCACAGGAGCACCACTCAATCCATTTGACCCAAGCACCCAGCAGTGTCTGGACAACTGCAAGGAAATTTACGGAGAGAGGGCAGTATGTGATGCAAAGACCTGCTACTGCGTTCCTTCAGAGGACATAACAGAGCTGAGCTGCACTGCGAATACAGATCATGTATCTGTTACTGATGTAAACAACTTCAACCCGGCAGCAACACAGTGTCTTGATGACTGTGCCGAGTATATGGGATCTGAGTATGAATGCAATGCCCAGTCCTGTACGTGTACAAAGAAGCCAAAAACAGAAGTAAGTTGTATGAACAATGCACTTGACATTGCCTTCATCCTGAATGGATCAAAATCATATGATCCAAAGACCCAGATGTGCAAGGATGACTGTGAGGAATATGCGAAGGCCCTTGGAATTGGTCTTGTCTGCAATGCAGAGTCCTGCAAGTGCGAGCCTTCACTGACATGCGCTGGAAACACCCTTGACGGCATACAGTATGGGGAAAATGGATTTATCCCAGATCTCTACCGCTGCGAGGACAACTGCGAAAAACTTGGTGAAGGTTATGTCTGTGACATGAAAGAGTGTTTCTGCAGGCCAGAGCCAGGAGAAAAAATCTACTGCGCTGCAAACACTGATGAAGCGTACCTTGACGATTCCCTTGGAAAAACACATGAGCGCTTTGATTCAACAGCCAGGCAATGTGTTGACAACTGCAGGGAAATCTACGGCGAGAGTGCAGAGTGTGACATGAAAACATGCTACTGCGTTCCAAAATCCGACATTAAAGAGCTCAGCTGTTCTGGAAACACCGACAGCGTAATTGCAACTGATGTAAATAACTTTGATCCAAGCAAATCAAAATGCGTTGATGACTGTGCCGAATATGCAGGTTCTGAATATACCTGCAATGCCCAGTCATGTACCTGTGTTAAGGATTCCCGTCCAACCTGTTCAAGCAATACGATAGTAGGAAATGTCGGAGATCTTAATGTGTCATATGGCACAGACTGCAGGGATGACTGCGCCGAAGTATATGGAGACGGCTATAATTGCGATCCTGTTCTCTGCTACTGTAAAAGCAACAAGACCATTACCCCAAGATGCGGTGATGGCTATGTATCAACTGAATTTGTCCCAGGTGGCGGAAGCGAGGAATGTGATCCTGCTGCAACTCCAACTGGATGCTATGGATCTATGGTCTGCAATGCAGAGTGCCAGTGCGAATCAAAAGACATCGTAGTTGAATGTGGTGACGGAAAGATCACTGGTGCTGAGGCTTGCGACTGGGGAAGCACGGATACCAACAAATGCGATGCAGGTTACTACTGCAGTGCATGCGACTGTGTGCCTCTTGAGACAACTGCGGTTTGCGGTGATGGAAAAATCTCTGTTGAAATCGGAGAAGAGTGTGATGGAGGAAGCGTCTATTACAACAAATGTCCATCAGGCCAGCAGTGCAGCATCTGCAAATGTGTTGGCGAGACAACCCAGTGCGGTGACGGAAAAGTCATTGCTCCAGAAGAATGTGATCATGGAAACAGCTATACAGAATCATGTCCATCCGGAAAGGTCTGCTACTCATGCGCATGCGTGGATCCAGAAGACGTTGTAGAAGATCCATTCTGCGGAAACGATGAAGTTGAAGCAGGAGAAGAATGCGATGGTACTGATGATTCTGCATGTCCATCCGGCCAATACTGCAACTCCTACTGTGAATGTGAACAGGAATCACAGGATCTCTACTGCGGTGACGGAATAGTATCTCCTCCGGAACAATGCGAAGAGGATGATGATTGTGATGGAGATGCACATTGCAGTGGCTGCGCCTGTGTTACTACTACATACCTCTACTGCGGTGACGGTATAATCAACCTGAACGAACAATGCGAGGATGACCATGACTGCGGCAGCGGCGAGAGCTGCATAAGCTGCCAGTGCCTTGCACCTCCGGAAGTTGACTGTTCCTCATGGTGCAGTGGCCAGGGTTATGGTGAATCTCTGGGCGGATCATATGGAAGCTCTAGCGCATGTGGTGCTGCTGCAGCAGAAGATGTTGAGGAATGTACTGTGAAATGCGTCTACAGTAAATATGGTTCCTGGTCAAACCCTGCTGGAACCACCAGCTGCTGTTGTAAGGATGTGTATGTTGAATCATGCCCAATGTTTGGCAGCGGATGTATCTGTCCTTCTGAATCAGAGGTTGAAAATGTGATTTGTCCAGCAAATCAACCTTAATTTTTTATTTTTTCTAACAGAATCCGATTTGTTTAAGTACTTTTCTAAACCTAAAGGCTAATCCCGTTTTGTTTTGAGGGGGCTGGTCTCTCGGGTCCATTCCCCCTTCAAACTTCTTTTCATGATCATTAGGTGAAATATTATGTCAGAAGAATGTGAAAAAAAATGTGAAGACTGCGATTGCGAGCCAACTGAAGAAAAAAAAGAAACTCAGGCTTCTGAACCTCAAGAAGGTTCTGCAAAAACTGAAGAAGAATGCAATACTAAAGAATGCGGTGACGATTGCAAATGCGCTCCAATGGAAGAAGTGGACCTCACTGCCCTTGGCCCAGAGGCTGAAGAGCTTGGAGCAATGTTCGAAGAATTGAACACTCATCTTATTGATGCTATCAAAGTAAGGCAGAAAATCCTTGAGACTGCCCAAAAGCATGCTTCTGAGTCTCAGGAAATGAAAGAAAAAGTGGACAAGGTTCTAAGATCAAGACACCCTGTCCTGCTACAATTTGTTTTTGGCCAATAACTTTGGAGAAGAGTGGGAGGGGGATCCTCTCTCAAATTTCCCCCAACCCTGATGGCAACTTCGGGGTGAACGATCAGGCTGCCTGGAGAAATGCAATCTCCCTAGCATGCCCAACGAGCATATCAAACACTTTTTTATCTTCACTATCTAGATTTTCCCTGTATTGAACAAGGCTGTTTATCTTATTTTGTACATCCATCCAACCACCTCTTGTTAGTATAAAGAAGCCCGAATCGGGCTTCAACCGGTCGCAATCCGGGGAAACGTCCCCGACTATTTGAACAATCTAAACCAGCACAAACTTTCTTTATAAAGAAAAACCTGCACACCTCATTTCCGCGGTAAAATCATCTTTCCCTGCCCCTTTCCAAAATAAATTAAAAGCAGAACCTCCTAATCATTCCATGTCATTTATTATTGAACTTGGGACTCTTCTTGTAGCGCTTTTCCTTATTGCGCTGATCCTGAAATTCTTCAAAAAGCCACTGCTCATTGTATTGAATTCCGTACTTGGAATAATCACGCTCTTTGTACTCAATACCTTCCTCGGCCTCGGGGTTATAATCAACTTCTGGTCAGTTGCAATAGTGGCCCTTGGAGGGGTCGGAGGGCTGTTTTTTGTCCTGATCCTGCACTTCCTTGGAATTGCATTCTAATATAAATTTTCTCATCTATTTTCTGCTCTATGAGACTTATTCTGGTTATGTTATTGATGATTGCTGGGGTGTCTTTTGCAAACGATGCGCTTCCGGATGTACTGGAGGCTAGGGCAGATTATGTTTCATGCGACGTCGACTATGCAAAGGACTGGCTTTCAATGAGAGAGTCAAGTGGGGATGAAGAAAACGTTTCAGTCTTTGATTCATCATCTTATGTTGAAGATCTGGAGGATGACCTTGAGGATCTTTATGATGCTGCAGAAGATGGAAATAGATTTTCCTTTGGACTCAATATCCTTGAACTTGCCGGAGACTCACTAAAACTTATTGGTGAGGTTGTCAAAGATGCTCTTGATCACAAAACACTGGCATTCTTCTCCTGCGTTCGCGAAGGAGAGCCTTCACTTAAAGACGATCGTGCTGATTGCCGGGAAGAGGCTATTGACAAGGAAAAAGAGGCAGCAGAGGATTATGTTGAATTTGAGCTTGATGAGGCAAACGAGCAGATTGCAATTCTCGATGCACAGGGTGTAGACACTTCTGGCATGGAGGAGATCGTAGAGCATGGAGAGGAACTTATCGATGATATTGATGATGGATACTCCACATATGATCCGCAGGAAATCCGAAAGCTTCATCTGAGGCATTCCAGGCTTGTGTTCCTGTTCAGGGCAGAGCAGATGCTTGGCGTAATAAACTATGCAGAGCCAATAATCGAAGCAAGTAACAACGACAACAAAGAAGAGATTCTTGAGCGCGGAGATGAGCTTCGGGACGATGTTCAGGACCTTATTGAGGAATGCGAATATTCTGATGAGGTTGAAGACAATTCTGAATATGCGGCACAAAATCTCGAATGCTGGGATGATGGGCTGGATGCTCTTGAAGAATTCAACGACCTGAGATGGTTGATACTGGAGGGTGCATAAATGGACATTAAAATAGTATTATTGCTGGTACTTGGAGTATCCTTCCTTTTCTTTGGATGTGCTGGTAAAAAGGCAAATCCAGATGAAGGAGTGAAATATGATGAGATCGAGTCAACAGAGCCAGATGATCCTGCTCCTCCTGCCGAAGAAGCTTCGGATGATGATTCTACAGATGTAGAAGAAACAGAAGAGGATGGTTCGGATATGGAAGACGGGACCCAAGAGGAAGAGTCGGATGAAGAAGAGATGGGGGCAGATGAAGAAACAGAAGAACTTGCAGATCTCTTTGTAGTTGATACTGACAAACCTCTTGAAGGCGAAGGCTTTGATGTCGAATCTCCAGAACAGGACTGATTTGTATGTCTGAAGAAAAACAATGCCTTATCTGCGGAACAAAGCAATGCGATGATTGGATCGAGAGAACCAATCTTGCAGGAAAAAAAGCTTACTTCTGCGGACCAGAGCATTATCAGGAGTATAAGAAAAAAGCAGAAGAAACAGGAGTCTGTGAATTCTGCTGATTATTTTTTCTTTTTTTCAAAATATTAATAAATGTCAATTTCCATATTATTAACTAATGAAGAAGGAAAATATACTGAACAGAGGCAATGATAGCCTTGCTATTGGTGCAATCTTTGGAGTCAGCGCAATTGCACATCCGTGCCCTGCATGTATATTGTCCAGCACTGCCTTTTTCTTAAACAGCATCAGGGAAAAGATCAAGGATGATTGATATGGAGATAATAAGCGTTTCAATAGACCGCGATACCCTGGCTGAACTTGACCGGATCCAGGAAAAACTCGGCTTCAAGAGCAGGTCAAAGCTCCTTCGGGCAACAATCAATTCTCTTTTAAACGAATACAAGGTTGTTGATAGCCTAAAAGGCCACTCTGACAGTGTTATAACAATAACCTATGACGAATCAAACAAGGACCGCATCTCGGCGATCACACATTCGTTCCACGATGCTGTTAAAACCACAGTACACCAGCATCATCAGGGAGTCTGCATTGAAATTCTCATGGTCTGCTGTGATGCTTCTGTTACCAAGAAATTATTTTCAGAGCTGAAAAAAGACAAGGGAGTGCGTTCAATACACTGTTCTGTCCTCTAACACAAGGCTTTTAAACAAACCTGTCATAAAATATGTTTACGCTTTTTAATCAGCCGATGATATGAGGTGTAGAAAAAAATGGGATATGTAGATTTAGAAATACCAGAGGAACTTTTGCCACAGATTATGGAAATGCTCTCAGTAGCAAAGGATGGTGGCAAAATCAGAAAAGGAGTCAATGAAACAACAAAGGCAATCGAAAAAAGATCTGCCCAGCTTGTTGTAATTGCAGGAGATGTTACTCCTGAAGAGGTTGTTGTTCACATTCCTATGCTTTGCAAGGAGAATAACGTGCCATATGCATTCCTTCCAACCAAAAAGGATCTTGGTCAGTCAGTTGGCATTGAAGTTGGGACTTCTTCTGTTGCAGTTGAAAATCCGGGAAACGCTACTGAAAAACTTCAGGACATTATCAAGAAGCTTCCAAAGCCAGAAAAAAAGTGATCTGAATGAGTGAAGGTTATCCAGCTGAGATCGTAGAGATTCGTACTAAGACAGGAGTCTATGGCGAGATCTACCAGGTTCTCTGCAAGGTACTGAAAGGTCCTGATGAGGGCAGGGTTATTCTTCGAAACGTCAAAGGCCCTGTGAAAAAAGGCATGGTAATAGTTCTTCTTGAAACAGACCGAGAAGCCAAGGAAATCAGAGCCAGGTGAAAATAAATGGTCCGATGTTCATTTTCAGCAACTGAAATCGAAAAAGGAAAAGGACTGATGTATGTCAAGAAAGACGGCACCATCTACTACTTTAACTCCAGCAAGGAAAAGAAGAACTTTGTTGGGCTAAAGAGGGAAGGCAGGCGTCAGAAATGGACTATTGCATCAAGAGAGTTCAAGGCAAGCCAGGCCAAGAAGAAGACTTCAAAAAAGAAGTAGGTGAAATGAAATGGAGAAAACTCTTCTTCTTGTTAAACCAGATGCAATTCAAAGAGGATTGATAGGCACTATACTATCCCGTTTTGAGGCCAAGGGCTTCAGAATTTCCGGACTTAAGATGCTACAGATGTCAAAGGAGCTTGCAGCAGACCATTATTCTCATCTGGTCGATAAACCATTTTATCCAGACCTTGAGAAATTTGTCACTGAGCACCCTATCATCGCAGTTGTAGTTGAGGGCAAGGAAGCAGTTGAAGTTGTCCGCCTTATTGTGGGCCCGACAAATGCTTCAAAGGCTCCGGCCGGAACAATCCGCGGAGATCTTTCAAACAGCACTTCCAGAAACGTTATCCACGCTTCTGATTCAAAGGAGACTGCAGAGAAAGAGGTCGCGAGGTTCTTTAAGGACGATGAATTGTTTGATTACAAGTTCAATGTCATGGAATATCTGATGGCAGCAGACGAGTAATATCTTATTTCTTTAAACAAAAAACTTTAGAGGTAGAATTAGATGGAAAAGAAATTGTATGTTGGGAATATCCCATTCAGGCTTGGTGCTGATAAGCTCAAGGAGCTGTTTTCAGCTTATGGCGAGGTTAGTGATGTTTTTATTGTAAAAGATAGGAACACAGGAAGACCACGTGGTTTTGCTTTTGTTACATTTACTGATGGTGAGGCCGCAGATAAAGCTATTGCTGAGATGAATGGAAAAGATGTTGAAGGAAGAAACATTGTTGTCAGCGAAGCAAGGCCTCCAACAGAAAGAACACCAAGAGAGGAGTAATCTTCTCTATTTTCTATTTTTTAATACAAATCCTATTCCTACTGTGTATATCGGCATTGCAAGGTAGCGAAGCCCAATGTCTGTAAAGTACTTTTCTACTGTCATCGGGAAAAATCCGCCAAATACAAATAGAAGATCAATTGCAAGACTGATTATCATCCAGCTTATACCAAGAACTATTCCTTCATTCACAAAATCAGCCTTTACCTCTTTGAAATAATTGACTGCCAGGACAATGCTAGTCAAACTTCCGACTATGATCATAATTGTCTTGAAGAAGATCTGGTCGACAGTGAAATTACCATCTATATCAACAAAGAGGAAACCTGTTATGAAAGGGACCAGCCAGAGCAGGAATCCAAACAATCCGATTTTCAGGTATTTGTTCATGCACATTACCTATGGATAGCATCTGTTGATAGTCCTTGGGAACGGAATCGTGTCCCTGATATGGTCAAGGTTCAGCATCCATTTTACAACCCTCTCGATCCCAAGTCCGAATCCAGAGTGCGGAACACTTCCGTATTTTCGAAGGTCAAGATACCACTGATAGTTCTTGAGGTCTAGGTTCTGCTCCTTCATCCGCGCAAGAAGCTTATCATAATCCCAGATACGCTCAGATCCGCCGATTATCTCTCCATGTCCTTTTGGAGCAAGAAGGTCATTTGCAAGCACAACTTCCGGGTTTTTCGGGTCTGGCTCCATATAGAATGACTTGATGTCCTTTGGGAACTTTTCGACAAATAATGGCCTCTCCTGTTCTTTAGTTAGAAGTGCCTCTTCATCTGCTCCAAAGTCCTCTCCCCATTCCATTTTTCCGCCAAATTCATTTACCCTCTCTACTGCTACCTTGTAGTCTATCTTCTCAAACGGATCCCTGATCTTTTCAAGATCAAGAGGGTCCCTTCCGCATGCCTTGAGAATGTCCGAGTGCTCCTTGAGCATTTTTTCAACTGTATATCTTACCATGTTCTCCTGCAGTTCCATGTTCATCTTATGGTCATAGAAAGCCATCTCAGGCTCCAGGTGCCAGTATTCTGCAAGATGTCTCTTTGTCCTTGATTTTTCTGCCCTGAACGAGGGTGCCAGGACAAATACTTTTCCAAGCGAGAACACAAACACTTCTGCATACATCTGTGAGCTTTGCGTAAGATAGGCAGGCTCTCCAAAGTAGTCCATTTCAAACAATGTGCTTCCGCCCTCGCATCCTGATTTTGTAATAATCGGGGGCGCGACCTCGTAAAATTCCTCGCTTATGAAGAATTCCCTCAGATAATTGACAATGTGGTGCCTTGCCTTCATGATTGATGAAATCTTCTGCGATCTTGTCCAAAGATGGCGGATATCCATCAGGTACTCCTCGCTAAGGTCCTTTGCAATCGGAAACGGCTCTCCGCGTGAGATCAGCTCAAAACCCGTTGCCTGAAGCTCAAATCCTCCAGGGGCCCGCTCATCCTTTTTCACAGTTCCGCGAACCACTAGTGAGCTTTCAACATATGCATCATTTGAATTTTTCCAGTCTCTCTCAGATACCTTGTCCTTCTTGACAGTGACCTGGAGTATCCCGGTATGGTCCCTGATAACTGCAAAAACCATGTTTCCACTGGTTCTGTGCCTGTGGACCCACCCTCTTACTGTGACTTCTTTGCCTTCCTCTCTTTGAGCAAAAATAGTGCCAACGTTAGTAATCATGGTGATTTCTTTAATTCGCAACTAATAAAACTGTACTGTTTTTACTGTCTCATAGAACGATCAGCTTCAGTTCTTTCACTGACCTCATTGAGGATTTTCTCTCTTCCCTTGATGTTTCCGGTGCCGGCGCACATTCCAGCCATTTCGCGCGCTTCATTGAACATTCCAAGCTTTGCATATCCCATTCCGGCCTTTTCATAATTCTTTGATGCCTGGTCTGATCGAGCTTCCTCGCGAAGCTTGTTCCTCTCCTCCGGGCCATAGCACTCCTTGGTTGTACTGTATCTCTCTGGGCATGCCTTGAATCTCTGCACCAATTGTCCTACTCTTTCTTCCCTTGCCTTTGCTGCTTTGTGGTCCTGGACAACTGCGAATCCTGTAAAACTTCCTGCTGCCAGGAAAAGTGCTGTACTTGTGGCTATCACTGCCATTCTTGTTCTTTTGCCCATGATTAGAATGTATTAGAAAGTGTTTAAAAATATAACTATATGGTGGACAAAATAAAAGAAAAGAAAAAAATTACTGTGGCCAGTCAAACTTCATGACTTTTTCTTCTTTCGGGCTTCCATCTGCGTTTCTGGTAACCAAATGAAGTTCGGCATGCGTTGGCTTTCCTTCTTTCTGATATACAGATGTTTCAACAAGCCTGGTATCATTGCTGCCTTCCCTTGGCTTTAATGTGAATCCCCAGGTAAATGACTCTTTTCCTGCCCTCTCACTCTCCTCTGATTTCTTGACCATCATCTTAGGGTCCATCATAGTACCTGCAGTGACAGTAGCAGTAATTCTCACTCTCCAGTCTCCACTGGTTGCATTTGTTTCTTTAAATGCCAGATATGCATATGTCTTGCTTATCATATCGTCTGTTGATTCGACGTAGCCTAGCTGCTCGTATTTATAGGCCCCTTCTTTGGGCAATTTCAAAAGTTGTTCCATTTTTTCACCACATTTGGATTTCATCTAACCTTTATTAGACTATCCAATGCTGGTTATGCAACATTCAGATAAATAAAAATAGAGAAAAATAAGAAAAAAAATTACATTGCCTTTTTCTTGACGTCCAAGACAACTCCGGCTGCAACAGTCTGGCCCATATCCCTGATAGCGAATCTACCAAGTGGTGGATATTCTGCAAACTTCTCAATTACGATTGGTTTGAGTGGCTTGATTCTCAGAACTGCTACATCTCCGGTTTTAATGAAATCTTTGCCGCCCTCTGCTGGCTGACCAGTCTTGGGGTCCTTCTTTTCAACGATTTCAGTAACCTGGCCAGCGAACTGTGCCGTGTGGATGTGCAATACTGGCGTGTAGCCCACTGAGATTGCTGTTGGGTGGTTCAGTACAACGACCTGTGCAGTGAATTCTTCTGCAACT
>Ga0180431_10002030_pt1 | contig 27495 bp, 16 predicted proteins | sample SS_ome_11_FD_132459 | JGI IMG/M metagenome (GOLD analysis project Ga0180431, IMG submission 132459) | Hypersaline lake sediment archaeal communities from the Salton Sea, California, USA - SS_1_MS_1 metaG | ecosystem: Environmental > Aquatic > Non-marine Saline and Alkaline > Hypersaline >... | reverse complement strand
CCAGGTCCGCCACGATCTTCTTCCGCGCCTTCTTCATGTAGAGACCTTCGTAGCCCGGCGCGAGCGCGTTCATGTGCCCTTCGTCGTCGAACACCATGCGCGTGTCGAGCCCGTGCTCCTGCCACCACGCGATGTCGGTCGTGTCGCCGAACGTGCAGCACATCACCAGACCCGTCCCCTTCTCGGGATCGGCCTTCTCGTCGGCGAGGATAGGAACCTCGTGACCGAAGAGCGGCACCGTCGCCTTCTGACCGATGAGGTCGCCGTACCGATCGTCGTCGGGGTGCGCGAACATCGCAACGCATGCCGGAAGAAGCTCCGGACGCGTCGTTGCGATCACGATCTCCCGGTCGCCGAGCGTGAACGCCACATCGTAGAAGACCGACGGGTGCTCGGCATCCTCGACCTCGGCCTGCGCGATCGCGGTGTGACACTCGGGGCACCAGAGCGTCGGCGCCTCCTTACGATAGATGCGGCCCTTCTTGTACAGGTCGATGAACGAACGCTGCGAGATCCGCTGCGATCGGGGATCGATCGTCGAGTAGTCCTGGCCCCAGTCGACAGAGAGGCCGACGGTGCGCCAGAACGTGCTGAACTCCTTCTCGTACTCCTTCGTGAGCTCGAGACACATCTCGACGAACCTTTCGCGTCCGACATCGGTCGCCTTGACGCCGCGCTCCTTCTCGACGAGCCGCTCGCTCGGGAGCCCGTTGTCGTCGTATCCGAACGGGTAGTAGACGTTGTATCCCATCATCCGCCAAAACCGCGCAACGACCTCGGTCTGGACGTAGCTGAACACGTGCCCGATGTGGATGCGGCCCGAGACCGTCGGTGGCGGGGTGTCGATGCTGTAGATGGGACGGTCGGAGAGGCGGTCGAACTTGAAGACGCCCTTCTCCTCCCAGTACTGCTGCCACTTCGGCTCGGCCTCGCGTGGCTTGTAACGCTTCGGAAGTTTGCGCTCGGGCTTGTCCATCGGGTTTCCTTTCGTGCGCGCGTTCGGCGTGTGTGACGCTCACCCGCATGGGATCACATCTCCACGCAGGTCGAGTTCGCTTCGGAGCGTTCCGCCCCGGCATACAAAGACCCTCTCGTTCCCACACAGGAACGAGAGGGTCTGGAAGTCCTCCCGCGGTACCATCCTGCTTCCGGCGTCGCGCAGCGAATCGGGAATCGGTGATACATCCGCTGTCCGCGCGCGAGCCGGCGCTCGGTTGGGGCTATGACGGGCCCGCCCGTCCGGGTCTACTGAGTTTCGCCGCGTGTCGGGCCCCGGCGTTCCAGGTTCCGACGGCGACCGACGCCACGCTCATACATGCGTCGAGTCGTTCAACCCGGCGGCTCCGGAGCGACCTTCGGCCGACGCGACACGGGACTCTCCCAGCCTCGGAGCCCCTCTCTCGTGAGCGCGCTCGACCTACTCCTCTCCTTCGCAGCCTTTGGCTGACCCGGCTATCGCCGTATCAGCTTCGCCGAAGCGGGGCAACGCCCCATTCGGCTGTGTCACCCAGCATGCAGAAGGCGCGCCAGCGACTTCTGCCAAGCCGATGGGCCTCGCCCATCGGCCCTACATCATGCCGCCCATACCACCCATTCCACCCATTCCGCCCATGCCACCCATGCCGGCGCCCGGAGGCATCGGGGGCTCCTCCTCGGGAACCTCGCTGACGAGCGACTCGGTCGTGAGCAGAAGCGCCGAGATGCTCGAGGCGTTCTGCAGCGCGGCGCGGACGACCTTCTTCGGGTCGACGACACCGGCCTTGACCATGTCAACATACTCGCCGCTGTCCGCGTTGAAGCCCTCGTTCTTCTTCGCATCCTTGACGCGCTGAACGATGAGCGATCCCTCGAACCCGGCGTTCTCCGCGATCTGGCGAAGCGGAGCTTCGATGGCGCGCTTGATGATGTCGATACCCATCTGCTCGTCCGGACCGTCGGCCTTGAGCTTGTCGAGCGCGGGGAGCGCTCGGATCAGAGCGACACCACCGCCCGCAACGATACCCTCCTCGGCCGCCGCGCGCGTCGCATGCAGCGCGTCGTCGACACGGGCCTTCTTCTCCTTCATCTCGAGCTCCGTCGATGCGCCGATCTGCAGAACGGCGACGCCGCCGGCGAGCTTCGCCAGACGCTCCTCGAGCTTCTCACGATCGTAGTCGGACGACGACTCCTCGATCTCACGCTTGATCTGCGCGATCCGCGACTGGATGTCGGCCTTCTTGCCGGCGCCCTCGACGATGGTCGTGTCGTCCTTCGTGATGATGATGCGCTTCGCCGTACCGAGATCGGTCAGCTGCAGATTCTCGAGCTTGAGTCCGAGGTCCTTCGCGACGAACGTACCGGCGGTCAGAACGGCGATATCGCCCATGATAGCCTTTCGACGGTCGCCGTAGCCCGGGGCCTTGACGGCCACGGCCTGGAGCACGCCCCGAAGCTTGTTGACCACAAGCGTGGCAAGCGCCTCGCCCTCGACGTTCTCGCAGAGGACGACGAGCGGCCGGCCCGACTGCGCGACCTTCTCGAGCAACGGGACGAGGTCCTTCATGTTCGAGAGCTTGTCCTCGAATATCAGAATGTACGCGTTCTCGAAGACGGTCTCCATCGTCGTCGCGTCCGTGACGAAGTACGGCGAGATATAGCCGCGGTCGAACTGCATGCCCTCGACGACCTCGAGCGTGGTCTCGATGCTCTTGGCCTCTTCGATCGTGATGGTGCCGTCGCGACCTACCTTCTCCATCGCATCGGCGATCATGTCGCCGATCGTGCTGTCGTTGTTCGCAGAGATCCTGGCAACGTTCATGATCTCCTTGCGGTCGCGGACCTTGCGCGCGAGCTTGTCGAGTTCCTCCACGACGACGGCCGTGGCCTTCTCGATGCCGCGCTTGACGTACATCGGGTTCGCGCCGGCGGTCACGCTCTTGAGACCCTCGCGGTAGATGGCCTCGGCGAGCACGGTCGCCGTGGTCGTGCCGTCGCCCGCGATGTCGCTCGTCTTCGACGCGACCTCACGAACCATCTGGGCGCCCATGTTCTCGAAGCGGTTGTCGAGCTCGACTTCCTTCGCGACCGTGACACCGTCCTTCGTAATGCGGGGCCCGCCCCACTTACGATCGAGGACAACGTTGCGGCCCTTCGGGCCGAGGGTGACCTTGACAGCTCGGCTGAGCTGCTCCACGCCCTTCAGAATGGCGTGTCGGGCGTCCTCACCGTACAGCAGATCCTTGGCCATGCCGATTCTCCTTTCATGACGAAATGCCCACTCCGTGGGTACTTTCGCGTGTCACACATACTGATTACGAACCTATATGATAGTCCGTCGCCCTGACTCAGGCAACATCAATCAGGACGCGTTATGTTAGCAATCACGAGGGTCCGAACGGGCATGAGAGCCTTCCGGAAGACCACTGGAAGGCATCCCGGCCGAGCTAGAACGCCTGCCCTATGCCGAAATAGAGGTGCGTGCGACCTGTCTCCGTGACCGGGGCGACGGCGTCGAGGCGGAAGACCCATATCCCGAGGTGATAGCGGACGCCGAGGCCTGCGCCGACGGAGAGGTTTCCGAGGCGGATGGCGGAGTAGTCGTCAAACACCTGGCCGGCGTCGACGATGGCGACTGCGCGGAAGGGACCCGGCGCCGGGACACGGAGCTCCGTTCGAAGCTCAACGAGTCCTCGTCCACCTTTCGCGCCGCCGTCCTCCCCGACCGGGCCAAGCGAGTTCCAGTCGAATCCGCGAACCGAGCCTGCGCCCCCTGCGAAGAACCGCTCGTTGACCGGAACACTGGACCCGTCATTCTGCGGACGGATCCACCCCGCCCGTACGGAGAGCGCGAGGACACGTCCCTCACGGACCTCCTTGAACCCGCGCCACATGAGCTCCGTGCGTGTGAAGTCGTTCGTACCGCCGAGGAACGAGCTGGCCACCCGGAACTCCGCCCGCGTCAGCATCCCTCGGAATGCGTCGAGAACATCGTCGCGAGTATCATGTGTGGCGGCAACCATCACGTCCGTGGTGTAGTTCGTTCCGAGTTCCTCAGCATCCTCACTCACATCGAGGATGACGTTCCTCTCAAACCCATATCCGCCCTCGACCGACAGGAACCGTGTCAGGTCCTTCTTGAGGAAGGCGGTCCCACGCTCGCTCTCGGCAGTGAAGGCATCCTCGTCCCTGTAGTCGTACTCGATCGTCATCTCACCCGTAACCGGGAGCCCGATGAGCCAGTTGTCGCCGATGGTGAACCCGGCGTCGCGCTTGCGATAGCTGACGCCGCCGCCCAGGGACATCCACGTAGCGTTGCCCTGAACATTGCGGTTCGAGAACTCGGCGCTCGCGCCCGGTCCGTCGATGACCTCGTATCCGACGCTCGCTGAGAGCTCCACGCTCCTCCGCTCGGTGACTCGGACGTTCATCCTCCGCTCGGTCTTCCCGGTGTCCTCGCGCGCCGGCTCGATCCAGACGGCGTTGAAAAGCCCAGTGCTGTAGAGATTCGCCTGGCTCTCCCCCACCAGGTCCACATCGAACGGCTCTCCGACTTCGAACTCCAGCTCGCGCGCGATGACGAACTCGCGTGTCTTCTCATCACCCGTGATCCGGATCTCCGATATGCGCGCCGGCTCCCGCTCGACGATATCGTATCGCACGCTCACCGTTCTCGCGATGTCGTCCCGTTCGACGGTCTGCTCGACGCGCGCGTCGAGATATGAGTTTCTCGCGTAGTGCCCCAGGAGAGCAGACCGGTCGTCGGCCAGCCTTGTGCTGCGGAACGGGTCCCCATCCTCGACGGCGAGGAGCGCGCGCAGCTCCTCTGTTGAGAAGTCGTCGTTCCCCGAGATGGTCAGGTCGGTGACGCGCCAGCGCTCACCCTCATAGACCGAGACGAGGATCTCGACGGAGGTCGAGTCCGCGAGAAACGCCACGTCCTCAACGGCAAGATCCGCCTCGAGGAATCCCTGGGTCGTGTAGAAGAGCTCAAGGACGGAGAGATCGCGTTCGAAGACGTCCGGGTCGAATCGTGATATCCGAAACACGGAGCTCTCGGTCGACGTCATGTAGGGCTTCAGCTGGCCGGCGTCGAACGTCTCATTCCCGGAGAACGTGATAGCGCGGAGTCTCGGTCCGTCGCGCTCGGCGAGCATTCGCCTCATCGCCATCATGTCGGAGGCGTCATAGTGCGAAGACGCCTGCGGGACCAGCACGACGACGAGCAGAAGCGCGACGACGAGCGGAAGCAAGAGCAAGGGCGTTATGCTGTGGCGCAAGCACCTCCGTGCGCGGCGTGCGCCTCGGCCCACGCTACTCAAGTCTGATCCTGAACTTGACGCCGATGCCATGATTGCCTTCCTGATTCGCTTTCGTTTCGACAGAGATCTCGTCGGTGAGCCGCCACGAGAGCCCGATCGTCTGGCCGCTGAACCCGCCGAGGTCGGTCGTGTAGTCGACACTCAAGTTCCGCCCGAACCTCTTCCCGAGCGTGACCTGTGTGTCGGCAAGAGCCTGATCATCGAGCGACTCACCGCTGACTTCCAGCGTGTCGAGGTTGAGCCACCGGCGCGCCGTCGTCTCGGCAACACCGAAAAGCCCACCGACGAACGCCGATCGGGCCAGGGATCCGAAGCTCTCGCCCGAAGAACCTGTTCCGCTGCCGGACGTGAGCGCCCCCATCGTCTCCCCGAACGTCAGCAGCGCGGCGATGTCCGGCTCCGAGAGCGGGGGCACACTCGTCAACTCGGGAACGACCTCTCCGGCGAACCCGCTGTAGCGGATCGTCACCGCATACTCATCACCCGATGAGCTCTCTACGTCGGCCCTTCCGGTCACATCCACGAACGGCACGCGTTTCCGCGGGTCGGTGTAGCGCACCGAGAAGCTGTCGAGCTCGAACTCCTGACCGAGATACCACAGACTGCCGCCGTCGGCGGTGACACCTCCGGACAGCGAGGGTTCCGCCAGCGTCCCACCAACGCGGACACCGCCGGTGAGATCCATCTCGGCGAGGTTGCTCCGCACCCGCACCGGTTGGACGATGTCGGCGGCCACGTCGAGCTTGACGTGTGAGCTAGCTCCCGGGGCCTGCTGCACGACGACGGCGCGGGGCCGCCTCGTCAACAGGTCGGCGAGACCGGCCTCGTAGGTGACCTCCGCCTCGTCCACCGTGACTCGTCCCTTGAGAAGCGACGCCGCAGCGGTACCGTTCCACCTGAGCCGGCCACTCGCCTTCGCCTCAGCCATCTCCTTCGCGGTCAACTCGACATCCGCGAACTCCGCGACGACTGAGAATCCGCTCGCCTCAGACACGCTCGTTTGCATCGAGCCCGTCGCCGAGACGGTGCCCGACCCGACCCGAGCGGATGCCTCCTCGATGGTCGCCGTCCCGTCGGCGCCGACGATCCGGATCTTGATATCGCGTATCGGCTGTTCGAGCTTCTCGAACTCGATCCGGCCCTCGCTGACCGTGACGGCGCCCTCGATGTCGGGGGCCTCGGGCGCCCCGCGCAGGTGGACGTCCGCATCGATGATGCCTGCGAGGTGCTTCATGCCCTTCGGGAGGCCTCGCGCGCGACTCAGTCGGAAGCCGTCCGCACGCACGGTGACATCCATCTCGCTGATTCCCGCGTACGTCCCCGGATAGAGCGCGGGCCCTTCCGCCCGCGCGAGCGGTACGACACCGCTCGCCGTCATCACGTGCTTCCCCAGCTGCAGCTCGGCCGACGTCAGTTCGAGAACGTATTGGTCCGCCTTTCCCGATCCCTGGAACGCGTCGAACCCCACACCGCCAAGCTGCGGCTCATCGAGGTTCCAGGTGAATGTGAGTTCAGGCGCACGGAGCGTCCCCCCGACTACGGCATCCGCCGTCAGCGTTCCGGTCACCGGCGGATTCGCACCCGGAGCCATCGCGCGCGAGATGTGAGCCACATCGAGATCCCTTGTGCTCGCGGTGAGATCGAGCCGGCCGTCGTGACTGACCCGACCCGAGACGTCGACCCTGCCCCCCAGTTCGGTTCCCAGCGCGCGCTGACGCATCACCTCCATGCTGAGCCCGTCCAGCTCCAGTGTGCCGTCGGTGACGAAGAAGCCGAACGTGTCGGCGAGCGCGAACGAGACGAAACCCCACGCCGCGCCGGCCCGCTCGAACCTGCCGGCCCCGTTGATCGACCCGAGCGAATCCGCCCGGCCCGCGATCAGCGCCGAGCCGTCGAGCGTGAACTGCTTGCGCCCGCGGATGCCCGGCAGGAAGCTGGGCCCGCCCTCGAAGACATAGCTCGAGCAGAGCACCGTGGCAGCGAACTCGCGGCCGGTATCCAGCGTGAAAGCGCCGGTCGAATCGCTCTCGTACGGCAGGCTCCCGAGGGCCGTGATGCGCCCGCCCACGTCGCTGACGCTGGCCAGCTCGAAGATGAGATCCGCCTCGTCGCTCACGGCATCGATGGCGATGTCGCCGATTCGGATGCCGTTGGCGACGAGACCGTCGGCAGTCATCGAAGCGTCGAATGAAAGCGCACCATCACGCATCGTGAGAGTGCCCTCGCCGTCGACGGTCCCTCTGATATCGGGTCCCGGCTCCCCGGCGTTCGCGATCGACAGCACGGATTCGAGCCTCAGGCTCTCAAGGAGAGCGCTGACATGTGTCCGTCCCGAGCGTGCGATGACGCCATCGAGGGTCATCGATCCGGGCGTGCCCGTGAGTGAGAGCCCGCGCACCCTGACCGAGTCACTGGAGGCCTCGACGACCGCGGGCGCCGTCAGTCGAACGCTCTGGTCGGCTGACTCGAGCGCGAGCGCCGCCAGTTCCGCGGTCAGGTCGAACCCGCCCTCGGGCATCGTCGCGAACGCGACTCTCCCGGTCGTGCGTCCGTCAAGCTCCATGGAGCGTGTCGGGGAGACTGCGAAATCCCCCGCGACCGCGAGTGAATCGAGCATCGCGTCGACCTCGAAGCCCCCGCCCGCGAGCGTCCACGTGCCCGAGGCATCACCATCGAACATCGAAAAGCGCCCTGCCATGTCCGACGGTTCGCCCTCTGCCGTCAGCGAGGCCGTCCCGATCGAAACGGGACCGAACGCCAGGCTCTCCGCCTCGGCGCGAGCCGTGAAGGTGAACCCGTCCATGGGGGCGTCCGACTCGACGATGGCGCGGAGGCTGCCTGCGATGTCGGCCGTGACAACGCCCGCGAGGGTGGCCGCAAGGTCGTCGACCACCGCGTTCGCGGACACCGACCCCATGGTCGATGCCGTGAGCGCTCCGCTGAAGTCGATAGTGGCGCCGCGCCCGACGAGCGAACCCGAGAACGCCCCATCACCGGCATCCGCACGGATGTGCGCGTCGCCAACAACGATCTCGCCACCGGTGTCGGGCCGCACGATGAGCTCGCGCCCCTCGGCGTCGATGGTGGCGACGAGCGACGCGAGATCCCCCGCGGTCATGCTCGCCTGGAACGCGAGGTCGGCGCTCCCGAGCATCGTAGAGCCCGGAAGCGCGCCGATGTCGATCCCACTGGCATTCCCGCTGCCCTCAAGCAGCGGAGCCGCATCGACCAGCACGAGCGAAGCCCGAGCCTCGGCACTCCCGCCGAGCGCGTCGAACGCCAGATGATCGACTGTGATGGTGTCCGCGGTCCCGGCAGCGTGGAGCGCCAGCGTCTGCGCGGCTATATCCGCGACCGTGACGGACGCTGATGTGATGACGGTCGTCCACTCGAGGTCCGTCCAGCTGCCCTCGAGCGAGCCCGATACATCGAGGAGACCTGTTGCGGCCGGAGCAGCGGCGGCGGCGGTGACCAGCGGGAGTGCCTCCCCCGCATCGACACGCCCATCGAGAATGAGCTGGAGTTCAGCTTCGGGTGAGATAGCCAGCGACCCGCTGGCGTAGAGCTCGAGAGACTCGCCGGCGCCAGCAGCCGTCGTCTCCCTCGCATCGTCCGCCGCCTTGCTGTGAGTCGTCGCCGGTCCCGCCGCGAGCGTCAGGCTCTCCAGGTCGACGACGTCGGCAACCAGACGCCCCGTCGCGTTCAGTCGCGCGTAGACGGTATCGGTCAACGTTGGATGGAACACCGGTCCGGCGGCGGCCAGTCGGACATCGAGTCTGTCCTGGTTTCCGGATGCCTCAACCTCGGAGAAGAGCACGTCGGCGCGCGTGCCCGCAGCATCGTCCGCGTAGCGGACGGTGACGTCGTTCAGATGCGCTTCGTCGAGCGTCCACTCCAGCGACTGGCCGTCATCGGCGATCGTCGTCGTGTCCCCCGACGCGAACCGCCCCCATCCCGCGAGCGCACCATCGTCGCCGACATCCAGCGTGACGATCGCGCCATCGATCGCCAGCTCATGGATGACGGGGGCGCCGCGCCTCAGAGACAGGAGGTCGTAGTGAACGGCGAGTGAGGCGGCGGAGAAGAGAGGGCGCGCATCCGGACCGGTCCCCTCGGGGTCAGTCAGCGAAACATCGGAGAGCACAAGTCGCGAAAGGGGTGAGCCGCCCACGGAGCCGACGCGGAGTTCGAGTCCAGACCGCTGTCTTACGACCCGCCGCGCCAGGGGCATGCCGACGCGCCAGCCTATCGGCGTCGCGACAACGAGCGCCGCGGAGACGACGATGGCGATGACGACGATGAGCAGGATCCTGGGACCGGTCCGCATCCACACTCCATGGCAGAGATCGTTCCGTCTACCGACGAACACAAGACGCCGGCTCAAGTCCGGGGGCCACCGTAGCTCCCTCGGACGGGCGAAAACAACCGGTGCATTGAGTCTATCACAAGGAAGGGGCGGCGTCAGGACGCGACGGAGACAGCCTGCTCGTCGGGATCACCCGACTCCAGATGGACGCGGAAGCGTACCGTGGAGGCATCGGCCGGAATGGGCGTGAGCCCGGCGGCGTAGCCGATCTGGTTGGACATCACATCGCCCGCGGGAACAAGTGATGTCTTCTTCGAGTGCATCCAGTCGTCGGTCGTCCATTCGACGGTGCCGGCCTCGCCGGCCATGATGCGGAGGATCTGCCCAGGCCGCACGGATGCCGCGGGATCCTCGGTGCTCCAGATGACGATATCGTCGGCGATCGGTTCGTCGAGCTCCGCGGGCGGCTCCTCCCCGAGACCGCGGTAGACGTCCTTGAGATGCGCGCGGAAGATGTGATCGAACATCAGCTCGCCACCGGTCGGCTGGACGAAGTCATCACCGAACCACCAGAACCAGTCGCTGCCCTCGGCACGGTAGATGGCCTCGAACGCCTCAGGATGTGTGACGGGTGTTGCACCCGATGCATCGAGGTGCGCGCGGACGCGCCCCAGAAGCTCCCACGCCCGATTCTCCTGCGGGGAACCGACCCAGATATTGAGGTCGTTGCCGTCGGCCGAGCCCATCTCGTCGATCCAGCTCGCGCAGAAGAGTGGGCGCACGGCGTCGAGACCGGCTGTCGGATGCGGTTTGACCCCGCGGCCCTTGTTCCCGTCGAGATACTCGGAGAACGTGACCGCCACGAGATCCGGATCGTCGTTGAGCCGGGCGTAGATGCCGCGGAGGAACGCCGTCCCGCGGTTGCGGTACGACCCCCACGCGTTCTCACCATCGAGGATGATGGAGAGCACACGTTCACTGCGGTCCTCGACCGCGTCGGCGAAACCGTGCCGGACCCACATCAGAAAATCGTCGGCGGCGCGATCGTAGTCCGCGTAGCCCTGCATGGTGAACCCGATGTCGTCGGAGAGCTTGGTCTGTCGGAAGAACGCCGCCACCTCGCGCCCGTCCTCGCCGATGCGGTACGGCCGGGCGAGCACCTCGGGGTCCTCGACCTGATACCCCCACTTCCCGGACCGCGCCAGCACGCCCTGGTCGGTGGCGATCCACGATAGCCCCGCGTCGGCGAAGAGCCCCGCAACGTGCTGCCCGACCGACCCCTCGGAAGGCCACATGCCGCGCGGTGGGCGCCCGAACTTCTCCTCGTAGAACGCGACGGCCTTCTGGATCTGCGCCGCGGCGTCCTCGGGATGGCTGAACCGCTCGGGAAGCGAGCAGCCCGGCGCATCGATCGTCGCGAAGTCGGTATCGGCGACGAGCGGAAGGATCGGGTGGTAGAACGGCGTCACGGAGATCTCAAGCTGCCCCGCCTCCATCATCTGACGATGGAGCGGCAGGACCGCCCGCATGAGCTTGTACTGCTCGTCGAGCACGTACTTCACATCGTCCTGCGAGAAGCGAACCGCCTTCTTGACCAAGCGGCTCACATCGACCGTCTCGCCGGTGACAAGCTCGAGCGGGTGATGGTGCGCATCCGACGGGAACCACGCGAGATTGAACCAGACCTTGAGGTCGGTGATGTCCTCGTCGGTGAACGTGCCGCGCGCGCGCCGGATGTTGAGCAGCCGCGAGTACGCCGGGTGGATGGTGATCTCGTTCTCCCAGCTCGCATCGAAGAACCGCGCGATGATGAAATCACGCTCCGCGTTCGTGAGCTTGGATGTCGGCTTGAGCGCGAGCTCCTGCCACGCGTCGGTCGCGCCGCGGTCGGTGTAATCCTCGAGCTGAACGATGAGCGACGGGACGAGGTTGATCGTCACGTGGACGTTCGGGTAATCCCGCACCATCGCCGCCATCGCGTAGTAGTCGCGGACGGCGTGGAGCCGCACCCACGGCAGCATGTACGACCCTCGCGGGTCGCCGTGCTGACGCGCGCGGTACATCGGCTGGTGCTGGTGCCAGAGAATGGCGACGGGGAGGCGGGGCTTGCTCACAGAGGACAGTCCTCGGCGTAGACCCGATAGTCGACCTCCGGGAAGATCTTGTCGCGCCACTCGATCTCCGAAAGCCACTTCTCGTCGATCGCGTTGTTCTTGATGTCCTCGTACAGACGCGTGAACCGTGAGATGTGATCGCGCGTCCGCTTGTGCGCGTACTCGGTCATCGTTCCCGTCTTCATAATGAAGGCCCAGTCGCTCGACTGCGCAAGCAGAAGCTCACGTACGGCCTGGCTCAGGCCCCTGAGCCTCAGACCCTCAGCGTCGGGATAGAGCTTCGCGAGTTCGGTCATCCGGAGCGACGCCCGGTGAAGATGCGGGTAGATGTAGTCGTTGGTGTCGTTGATCCACACCTCGCAGTAGCCCTTGTGACCCCAGCTCGACAGATGCGGCGTCGCGGTCTGCATCGGGGTGCCTGACTTGAGGATGTCGGTCGGCGTCGCGGTCTGCACGGGGCCCTTCGTCTCGTGGATCTTCCTCAGGAGTGATTCGAGCCACGCCGGTCCCTCGAACCACCAGTGACCGAAGAGCTCCGCGTCGTACGGTGCGACGATCACCGGCTTCTGTCCGAGCACGTCGTTGAGATACTCGAACTGGTGCTCTCTGTTGAACATGAAGTTGGCCGCGTGGTCGTCGATGAGCGCCGCTGCGACGTCCGGGTCGTAGAGCTCCTTGTCGCCAAGGGCGACACCCTTGCCCGTGATCTTGTGGTACTTGAGCCCCAGCATCTTCCGGAACCCGTCGGCGCCCAGATACGGTCTCACGTACTCGTAGTCGAGGTCGTACGAGGCGTCGCGGTAGAAGTCACGGTAGTTGAAGTCGCCCGGATAGCCCTCCTCCGCACTCCAGACCTGCTTGGAGGACTCGATGTCGCGGCCGAACACGGCGACGCCCGACGGCGTGATGACGGGGGCGTACGTGCCGAACTTCGGACGCGGCGTCGCGTGAAGCACGCCGTGTGAATCGACGAACGTGTAGCGGATGCCTTCCTCGGCAAGGTACTTGTCGACGCCCGGGAAGTACCCGCACTCCGGAAGCCAGATGCCCTCGGGCCTCCGACCGAGCGCCTGCTCGTGGTGCTCGCAGGCGATGCGGATCTGCCCGCGCACGGCTGCCGGGAACTGCTCCATGAGCGGGAGAAATCCGTGTGTCGCGCCGCACGTCGTGATGTCGATCTTGCCGGCGTCGCGAAACGCGCGGAAGGCTCTCGTGAGATCGAGACCGTACTCCTCGGCGAAGGTGTGCCTGCAGTCCGTGAAGAGCTCGTGGTACATCTTCGCGAGCTTCAGACGCGGCGGGTCCTTCTTGAGGCGGACGAGCTCCTTCTCAGCGAGCTCAACGAGCCCGGTGATGTGCTTGAGGTACCGCTCCTGGAGGAGCGGGTCCTGGAGCATCGAAACGAGCGGCGGACTCATCGAGACCGTCAGCCGGAAGTCGACGCCATCGTCACTCAGGCGCTGGAACCCGCGAATCAGCGGGATGTACGTCTCCGTGATCGCCTCGAAGAGCCAATACTCCTCGAGGAAACTCTTGTACTCCGGATGACGCACATACGGCAGGTGCGCATGCAGGACGAGGCTGAGATAGCCCTTCTCCATGGCTCCCTCTCGAAACTCAGTTGATGCTGTGGAAGGAGAGATGCACGGCGAGCCGGATCATCGGTCGCCCCCGCTGCCATGTCCCCACCCGCTCGACCCGGTCTCGGGGAGCTTTCCGGCGGCCCGCTGGTAGACGTGCCCCAGCGCGTCAACGGTCACCCACTCCTCGTCGATGACCTCTGACGGTCCAACGGGCGGCAGCGCGACGCGGTTCGACCGAGCGAGCACGAGAAACGCGCCGTCCGGCGCGAGCACGCCGATCTCCACCGCATACTCCCGCTCGACGCGGGTAACATTGATGTACCAGTTGCGTGCACCGTGTGCGATGTCTATGTCTTCGAACCCCGCGGGGTCGTCGATATCGGTTCCTGTCACATCATAGATGCGAAGTACGAGCCGGCTGGTCTCGAACTCCTCCTCACCGAGCACGTCGGCCAGCTCCCGGCTCACCTCGGGCGCGAGTTCCCAGTACGAATAGAGCCAGTACGGGTCGCGCACCATCAGCGTGATGATGTTCTCGCCGTAGCTCTCCGGGTAGGTGAAGTGCGCATCGAGTTCCGGAGACTTGTCGACCCCGAGGTAGTACTTCGCCGCCGTGACCCGCTGCTGCTCACCGTTCGACTGCTTCATGGTGAACGCGCGGATCGTCTTCGGCGAGAGTCCAGCCTTGTCGGGCGCGGCCGCCTTCTTCTTCGCCGCTGCCTTGGCAGTAGCCTTCGGCTTCGCGGCAGCTTTCTTCCTGGACGCTGTCTTCGACGCAGAAGCATTCGCCGTCTTCTTCGCTGCCGAAGCCTTCGGCTTCGGCCTAGCTGCTGCCTTGGCAGCAGCCGTCTTGCCGGCCACGCGCTTCTTCCTCTTCGGCGTGGTCGAACGCACGAGCAGATCGACGAGTTCGTCCTTCTTCATGGAGGAGTACCCCACGAGTCCGAGCGATCTCGCCTCAGCCTTGAGCTTGGCGACCGTCAGTCCTTTGAGATCCGACTTCTTCATCATCTCCCTGCTGCTTCGGCGTCCGGGGAGCACCGGCGCGGCCGCCGGATTTTCGTCCCCGTCGATGTAGTATGTTCCCGGTGACGGCTCATGTCAACCGCGCCATGACGATTTGCCGGCAGCGAGTCGGACGAGCGCCAACGTGGCCTCGCGAGGTCCCCGGAAGCGCCTGAACGGCTATTCATCCGGCTCCAGATTCGTCCCCGCGATCGGTGAGACCTCCCCCATGAACGCCTGGACCCACCCGTTGATGAGACCGGCCTCAGCATGCGCCTCGACGGCCTCATCCCACTCGGATGCGGTCAGCCGCCGGGCGATTCGGGCGTGCTCATGCGCCCGGTGGGCCGGGTAGAACTGGGACATCAGGCTGACGTGGGTCTCGGAGCCGAGGTCGTTCGCCACGAATGCCAGACAGTCGGCCGTCCCGCTGACGCCATCCGGCAGAACCAGATGCCGCACGATGAGCCCCCCGGTTGCGATCCTGCGCTCATCCATACGGAGCGTCCCCACCTGTCGCTGCATCTCCCGGAGCGCCGCCCGCGCCACGGTCGCGTAGTCGGCTGCGTCCGAGTAGCGCGCGGCGTTCGCGTCCTCCGCATACCTGATGTCGGCCAGATAGACATCGACGACACCATCCAGGAGCGCCAGTGTCTCCGGCAACTCGTAGCTCGATGTGTTCCAAACAAGAGGAACGCTCAGCCCCTCCTCGGCCGCGACCGCGAGCGAGGCGAGAATGGCGTGCGTGTGATGTGTGGGTGTGACGATATTGATGTTGTGGCACCCCATCGCTTCGAGGTCGAGCATCATCCCCGCGACATCGGCGACCGACCGTTCCGCGCCCTCACCGCCCTGGCTGAAGCGTGCGTTCTGGCAGTAGACGCACGACAGCGTGCACCCGCTCATGAAGATGGTGCCCGAGCCCTGCGTTCCGGAGATGGGCGGTTCCTCGCCGGGGTGAGACATGTGGCTGTAGACGGTGGGAAGCTCACCGGTGCGGCAGTATCCGAGTTCTCCCGCGGTGCGATCGACACCGCAGGCGCGCGGACAGAGCGTACACGCACGAAGCCGCTCCGCTGCGACAGCGGCGCGCCGCGAGAGCTCGCCCGACCGGGCGAGCTCGATATATCCGGGCGTGAAGTCCATCAGACCCTACAGAAGCTCCAGTACGACGCAGGTGAGATACCGGGTCTCGGGATGACCGAGGATCACGGGATGGTCGCGGCTCTGGCCACGCACCTCGATGATTCGTGCGTGACGGTCCGCTTCGCGGGCAGCGGCGACGAGCATGTTCATGAACGCCTCCTGCTCAATGAGATGCGAGCAGGTGCATGTCACGAGGTGCCCGCCGGGGGCGGTCACGTTCATGGCGAGTCTGTTGAGCGCGCGATACCCCTTGAGTGCCTCGCGGATCTTCTTGCGGCCCTTCGCGAGCGCGGGCGGATCGAGTATGACAAGCCCGAACTTCTTCGTCCCGCGCCCGACGGCGGCGAGCCGCTTGAACATATCGCCGTCGACGAACTGCATCTTGTCCGCGACCCCGTTGAGTGCGGCGTTCTGCTCCGCGAGACGCAGCGCGGGCTTCGATGAGTCGATGCCGGAGACCGAGGCGGCCCCGGCCACCGCGGCTGTCACCGACCACGCGCCGGTGTAGCAGCAGCAGTCGAGCACGTGCTTGCCCCTCGCAAGCTCGCGCGTGCGAAGCCTGTTCTCCCGCTGGTCGAGGAAGAACCCGGTCTTCTGCCCGTCGAACACGTCGACGAGGAACTTGAGACCGTCCTGTTCGATCTCGACCGGCGCATCGGCGCTTCCGAGGACGACGCGCTTCTCGATGGGAAGACCCTCGAAGTGACGCATCCTCGAGTCGTTCCTGAGCACGATGTTCTTCGGTGCGACCAGCTCGTCGAGTAGCGAGATGACATCCTCAAGACGGCGTTCGATACCGGCGGTCAACGACTGGACGGCGAGCGTGTCGCCGTAGCGGTCGACGATGAGCCCGGGGAGCATGTCGGACTCGCCGTAGATGAGACGGCCTACGGTCTCTCCCGGGTTCAGCTTCTCACGGTACTCAAGCGCGTGCCGGATGCGTCGACCGAGGAAGTTCCTCGAGAGCTCGAGCCGCCGGCGCGCGAGCAGCCGGACGGAGATGAGCGAGTTGGGATTGATGTAGCCCGTGCCGATGACACGCTTCGCGGCATCGACGACGATGACACTGTCACCGGCGGTGACAGCTCCATCGACGGATTCGATCTCGTTGCTGAAGACCCACAGGTGACCCGAGCGCAGACGCTTCTCCCCGCCCTTCTTCAGATAGACCGTGAGCGCTGGCTCTTTCACTCGGTTCTCCCCTCGTCACACGGCGCGAGGCGCCGAAAACGCCCGTAGAATGGGGCGTGCGGTACGCGACTTGCATATATCAGGACAACAGCGAGAGATACCACCCGACGGAGGGGAAAGCAACCGCGAACCGAGCGAAACGCACCGAAGAACGGGGCTTTTCGCGACGATCGGGCCTGCCCTCCCTGTTGCCGGCGGATAGGCTTCATGCCAAAGGAGACGGAATATGCAGAAGACAGCGCTGATTGCCCTGATGATCCTGGTTGCCCTTGCCACCCCACTCGCCGCCCGCGAGCACGTCACCGACGTCGAGCTGATCACCACGAGCCTGGTCGATTCGTATCCACCGGCCGACCGTGATCCGGGCGACCTCTGTGAGGCATGCAACAGCAGCTACCACTGGACGGTGGACAGCTGGCTGACTGGCAACGAGTCGTACAAGACGTACTGCGATCCGTCGAACTGCCCGGACTGCAGCGCCGGGTGGAAGCCCGTCAGCGTGACGATCTATCTCTACTGGGCCGAGGAGAACACCTGTCAGCTCACGCTGACCGCGGACATCGAGAACGTCGACCTGTCGAATCCCGAGTGTCCGGCGCCGGGCGCCGTCGTCGCCACATCGGACCCGGTCGTCGTCGGTCCGTTCAGCCCCGCCGGGCTCTGGGCCGTCACGGTCCCGATCCCGATCGACTGCCCTATCATGGACGAGCCGTTCTTCGCTGCGATCACGTTCGAGGACGATTGCGTGACGCTGCCCTCGCTCGTCACCGACGAGGGACCGTGCGCTCCGTGCATGAACTGGAACGACTGGGGCACCGGGTGGGAGGACCTGTGCGACTACGGGTTCCCCGGGAACCTGAGCATGTACACCACGCTCGAGTGCCAGGGGCCCAGCCCGGTCCAGCAGGCGACGTGGACGCACATCAAATCGCTCTACCGGTAAGACCACATCGGGCCGCGCCGTGGCGCAACGGCAACGCTCGAGCCAATCCCCCAAGATGGCTGGTCTGAATGGAGAGAGGCAGGTCGCGTTCGACCTGCCTCTCTTTGCGTTCCATCACCGGCGGCCCATCCGACCGCGCGGCTATCTGTGAAGCACGAACGACAGTCGCCCCTCCGCCGAAACGATAATGGCGTCCTGTGCCTCGAGTTCGAAACCGTTCGCCGTCACGGAGAGCGGCCCCGTGAGGTGGTTGATGCCGGCAGATGGTGTGAACGGCATACCGCCGACCGTGATCTCGTAGCTCTCCGGCGCCTCCAGCATGAGCTGGTGGAAGTCGAACTCGTCATCACCGAGCACGACCGCGGTCTGGCGTCCCATCACGTAGACATGCGTCCCGCCGGAGAACTCGATCTTGATGATGCGCTTGTGGACCTCGCGATGAGGATCGACCCTCGCAATGTGCTCACGATCGTAGCTCACCGTCGTGCTCGCGAGCTGTTCCGTATTGATGAGGAAGAGGGCGGCGTCCTCGCGCGTGATCTCGTCGAAGAGCTTCTCCGGCCCGGACTTCGTCGCGTCGATAAAGGAGGTGGCCTCGGCTTCGCGCTCGGTGTACCCGTAGCGATCGAGCAACGGCTGCACATCGGATCTTCCACCCATGTACTGCGTCCAGAGGACCGCGTACGGATCGACGCAGCGGTCGACCACCTGCGACCGCCAGTCCGCCCCCGCTCTGTCGAGAAGGTAGCAGACCGCCGCGCCCATGCATGCGAAGCGCTCGTTGCGGTACCAATCCAGCCCGCTCGGCTTGCAGAGCCAGCTCTTGAGGCAGAATGTGTCCTTCACCGATGGCGTCAGGAGGCTCTCATCCGCGGGGTCCACGTACTCAACGGCCAGCTCTCGCGCGCGGAACCGCACATAGGCGGCCATGCCGTCGCGGTACTCGCGGGCTCTCTCGCGATTGACGAACCCGCCGGTCATCCCGGCTCGCCGGAAGCTGCGGACGCTGACGAAGTCACGGATCAGTCCATCGACCGAATCAGGATCCGCGGAGATGGCCGCGAGCGCGATCTCACGTTCGATATCGGCGAGAGCGACATCGCGGGGCTGTGACGGCGCGCCGACGAGCGGATCGTCGGGAGCTCCCAGCTCGGGACAGTTTGTCTGGAGATGTGTCTTGAAAGCGGCCTCGAATGTGGCCGGGACGATACAGGTCGACATCTGGCCGGTGCTGATGAACGCTGCCGGCTCTCCTCCGACCGTGGCGTCGCGCTGCGAGATCCCGTCGCTATCGAGTGCTGCGGAGTGGACCGTGAGTTCAGGTGTCTCGAAAGGCTCGCGCGCGTACTCGCTGAACTGACGGATATCGCCGAGAAGCCAGCAGTCCGCCTCATCAACCAGAACGATTGGCGTCCCGGATATCGTCCACCCGGGCCAGAGTTCCGCGCTGAGTGGGTCGAGGTCGAGTGAGGAGTGAAGCTGAGCGAGGCAGCGGGAGGCGTCCGGTCCGGGCGCTTCTGCGCCCGCACCGGGCGGCGCCATCACGAGGAGGGCCGTCACGGCGAGCAGTACCCAGGTGCGCTTGAGCTCCCGTGTCATGGTAAGCATCCCCCGGCGCATACTCGCGCCAGTTCTCAGTCTAGGTCTTTCGGTGGGTGGCATCAAGCCCGGCATGCCTGACGCTCACATCTTCTTTGACAACCACACCCGCGATGAGGTTCCAGTCAATTTGGACGGGAACAGAAACCGGGGCCCTGTCCGGGCCCCGGTCCTTCGCCAGCCGCTCTGGTAGAGGCCACCGTACAGTGCGCGGACCGCACGGTCGCCCATGGTGAGTGATTGGACCTTCCGGCCCGGGGGGAGTCACTCCAGAAGCCTGGCCAGCTCCACTCTGATCTGTTCCGTCTGTCCTTCACGAACCACCTCAATGTCGAAACCCGTTCCCGGTTCGCTCTTCAGAAGCTCTCGGATGGCGGAGAGGCCCGCGAAGTACTCCGCCGGGATGCCGTTGATCGATACGATCACGTCACCGTCCGAAAGCCCCGCACTCGCCGCCGGTCCGCCGGCTGCCACGTGAAGCACCTCCACAACACCGGGCTCGCCCCACCAGATCTGGAGCCCGGACCGATCGAACGGTACGAACGTCTCAAAGTCCTGACCGCGCTCGAAGATGACCTCCTGCCGCTCGTAGTCGAGGTAGAGCACGAAGCGACGGAAGAGCGAGTTGCCCAGATTGCCCGAGAGTTCGGTCGATCCGAACGCTCCGGCGAGTTCCTGCTGCGGCACGCCGATGACCGGCCGGTCAACAGTGAAACCGCCGACCTCGATCGAATCGAACAGCACGGCCTTCTTGGCCATCCGACCACCCGCGCCGAACGCGACGCGGTCGTAGCCCTCACGCTCGAGCAGTCCGTTCGCCGCAGCGAACGGGTAGTGGAACGACTCGCCGCTCGCGCCCAGATCGACCGCCCAGCGGCCGACCGGTTCGCCGTCTACGTGCACGGGAATCGTGAAGATGTTCCCGACGAGCGACGCGTCGAGCGCCACGCCCTCACCGGCATACTCGAACAGCTCCGGGTCGTAGAGCGTCAGCTCCTCGCGCGCGTAGTCGACGCGTGTCACGAAGCGCGACAGGAAGTCGTACCCGAGGATGCCGGAGATGCGGAGGTCGCTCGTCTTCTCGAACAGCGGAGCGATGTCGAGGCTCACGCAGCTCTGCGGGGCGAACTCGACACCGGCCACACGATACGCGGGAAGTTCCACGAACGACACGGTGACCGCGCTTCCGGCGCCGGACCCCATGAGCTCGCCTTCCATTTCGAGCCCGAGGTCACGCGCGAACCCCTCGTCGATACACGTCGTGCTTGCGCCCGAGTCGAGAATCCAGAGCCCCTGGTGCCCGGCCATATCGACGAGGACGAAGATGTGGTTCTCGTGGAATCTCATCGGGACAATCTCGAACGGCGCGCCCGACGCGAAACGGAAGTCCCGGACGTCATCCGCCGGGGGCGCGAAGAGGGCCGGGTCGAACTCGTTCGCGATCTCAACCTCGATCATCCGGAGCAGCTGCTCCTGACCGGGTGGCTCGACAAGGGTCGCCACTTCGAACGGATAGAGAACGCCATCGACATTGCGATAGTCATCGAGATGCGTCGTCGCGACCATGTCGGGCTGGATGTCGCGTCGTCTGACGGCCAGGTATGAGGTCGCATCGATGCTCATTTCGATAGCGTCATCGTTGAGCGAGTTGGTGATGCGGACGATGTGGCACGGCGCGCCGTTGACATCATCCTCGCCGACATACTCGGCGGAGAACGTCTCGGAATCTCTGTCGAACGGTTCGTAGGCGGCGATACGGGCATCGAGTTCGCGTCGGAGGAGTGCGTTCTCATCCTCGACGATCTGAACCTTGCCGTTCGCGTCCTGCTGCCAGACGGTGGTCCCGTCGTCGCCACTCGTTTCGACGAAGACGCCCAGGTCGAGTTCCTGCCGTTGCAGACGCCCGGGGCCCTGCCATGTCTGAACGGTGCCGGTGAGACCGGCGACCTCGAGCGTGGCCAACGTGCGCATCCAGACCGCGGACTGCAGGCGATCCATGCCGCCCATCGCATCGGCGTACTGCTCGAGGATGTCGTACGGATCAACCGTCTGAGCCCGCGACGAGACGACGAGGGCGGAAAGAAGCAATACGGCTGTCAGACCGAGAATGAGTGAGAGCCTGAGCGCCTGCTCGCGGACATCCGCGCGCACGGTCGAGCGGGGCGCGCGGTGGCAGGTTTCATCCGAATGCGGTCTGTGGTGCCTTCTCATCCTGTCTCCTCATGTGGCGGCGCTGTGCCACCTGATCGTCCCGGAAGCGCCGGGTCCTATCTCTCGCTGGCACCCGCGTCCCGGAATCGGAATCGCGCCGCGGCCCGTGGGCCCGGCTCTGTCCGCGTGATGGTCCGGACGAAGTAGACGGCGTCGTATGCGTCGCTCGGGACGCACACCATGTCGACTCCCTGTCCACGCATCCGTCGCTCGCGGGCGAGCCAGCGCGATGCAGGGCTCCCCTGGGGAGCCGAGCGCAGATCGAGAAGCATGAGCTCCTCCCCCGCCTGCGCGATCGCCCCACCCAGATAGGTCGTATCGGTCGGCGCAACAGCCGCGGGGTCGACGCCGTCACCCTCGACGTACGCTCCCTGATAACAGACCCCGGCGATCGAGACGAGGTCGTCGCCGAGACGGTCGCTCACATGGTAGATCATGTCGACGAGCGTGCCGGCGAAGGCGTCGGGCATCGTAAACGGCGCACGGGAGATGTGCGCATTGTGCGCCCAGACGACGGCCCTCTGTCCCGGGAGGTGCTCATCGAGGATCCAGGTCAGGTTGTCGGCCATCGCGAGGTCGCGGATGACGCCGCCCTCTTCCCTCGACTGCGAGCAGTAGAGGTCATGCGCCGCCTGGCCTACCAGCACCTGGCGCATTGCCCAGTCGAACTCGCTGCTCGAGGAGCGTCGCACAAGCTCACTCCGTCTCGACTCCATGTACGCAGCCAGGTCCTCGTAGGCGCGACCGATGGCCTCGCGCCGCTCGTCAGTCGCGGCGGCATACCGTTCGAAGGTGACCCACCAGTCCCCCTCCGCGTAGAGCGAGAGGCCGAGCGAGCCAGTGTCGAATCCGTCGGCAAATGCGGGGTCGATCCTCTCGACATAGGCCAACGCATTGACCAGCCCTAGCCTCGGGGCGGTACAGTCGACGCCGAAGAACCGGAGCTTCGTCGCGTGTGATGGATCATCGTTGTACGCGCGCATCCACTCCACGAGTTCGAGTACCTCACGGGTATCCCATGCAAACCAGGCCGAGAGCTCTCCGAGGATGGCGGCGGGGTCGCCCTCGCCGCCCTGGATGTAGTCGTCCACGGCCTTCGCCTGGGCCATGCCCTCCTCGAAGACGATGACGGAGAAACCCATCTCCTCAACGAGGTACTTGATCATCCGGTGCTTGAGCTGGAACTGCTCGCTCGCATCATGCCTGCTCTCGCCGAGACACACAACCCGGGCGTCATCGACGATCCCTCGAAGCGGCACGAGGTCGCTCGACGCCGCGGTGGGCTCGACCGAGTCGATGGGCGAACCGTGCGTTGCGACCCAGTCGGCGAACTCCGGTCCGGGACTCCCGATCGAGAGATCCGAGCCGGAGCCGATTGCGAGGGCGACGACGAACGTCATCAGGCAGATTGCGACGCGCTTTCTCATCCCACTCCCTCTATGGCCAATCCCACCGGTGCAGCCGTGGCGGGCCCTCCGAGGCGATCCGAGTCGGATGCGCCTTGCGCGGCAGAAGACCCGCCCATGGCCTCTCGGGGGGAGTCCGAGCTTGAGAATGCCTTCTCGTTGTTCTCGCGGTCCGACGGTGTGCTCTCGTCGAACCGCTTCACGACAACCATCGTGAGATCGTCGGCCTGCGCCGCTCCCGCGGCGAAATCACGAATCTCGGTATAGACCTGCTCTTCGATGTCGCGCGCGCTCTTGTGGCGATGCGCGACCAGAAGCTCTTCGAGACGCTCCTCACCAAACATCTCTTCCTCGCCGTTCGTCGCCTCGGTGACACCGTCGGTGTAGAGGACGAGATCGTCACCTGTGTCGAGCGAGAACGTCCCCTCTTCATAGTCGATCCCCGGCATAACGCCGACGACGAGACCACCCTTGTCGAGGTACTCGCGCTTCCCGCCCGCCCGCAGCACGCACGGCGGATTGTGACCGGCGTTGACGTACGTGATCCTCTGCGTGCAGGTATCGAGTACGGCGTAGAAGAACGTGACGAAAACGCTGTCCTCGGTGTACCCGTGCACGAGCGTGTTGACGCGGCCGACGAGCTGGGATGGGGGAACGCCGCTCTCAGCCAGTGCCCTCACCGCCGCCTGCACGTTCGCCATCAGGATGGCCGCGGGTGCGCCCTTTCCCGACACGTCACCGATGGTGATCGCAAGCTTGCCGCCCTCCAGTTCGATGACGTCGTAGCAGTCGCCGCCGACCTGCTTCGCTGGGACGCTGAAGCCGAAGATGTCCCAGCCCGGGTGCTTCGGAAACTGCTTCGGCAGCAGTTCGGTCTGGATGCGTCGCGCGATGTCCATCTCGTGCTCCAGCATCGATCGCTCCGCGACCGCGTTCTCGACCTGTGTTCTCATCTGCTCGTACATGTATGTCATCAGTCCGACGACCAAGGCGACGGCGGCGTTGATCGTCGTCACCATGACCGCGTTCTCCATCTGGTAGAGCACGATGAGCGGATTGACCAGGATCGCGACACCGCTGCCGATCACTCCGCCGGCGATCAGCATCACGATCGCGAGCGGGAAGCGAATGTATCCCGGGAAGCCGCTGACCCTGGGCAGCACGAGCTTCACCGTGAGGACGGCTGTGAAAACTGCGATGTTCGCGAAGACCACGCTCATCAACACCAGCGACCGTGCCGCGCCGCCCTCGGCGCCCGAGAAGAGCCTGATCGCCAGGCCGATCCCGAGCCCCGCGGCGCTGGCCGCGAGCGCCCACAGGAGGACTCCCTTGAGACTGAGTCTCCCTGATGTTCCCAGGAACGAGGTGCCGCGCGTACCTGCGCTCATTGTCCTATTCTCCCAAGGTTCCGGGGAAGACACTGGGAAGTGCGTTGTCGTCGGCGGTCTCGACAGGCTCGAAGGCCTGCTCGAGACGCGTCTCCTTGCGCTGCAGAAGCGCGCCGAGCCCGAAGAAGATGATCACGATGCCGATGAGCGTTCCAAGAACCGGGATCGCTGTCAGCAGATAGACGATGACAAGACCCAGAAGCATCGGCGGGATCGGCGATGTCGTGAGAATGCGATCACCCCGCCGGAGGACCCAGCTGCCGAGCCAGATGGCGAAGTAGAACTTCGCGATGTAGAGAGCGATGAGGTACGCCAGCGCGAGGACCATGCTGAGCGGGATCGTGATGATCAACACCACTGTGATCAGAACGATGATCGGGATGCAGATGTATGCCACGAAGCCGATCCCGAGGCTCTTGAGAGCCCGCGTGCGGATCTTGTTGGCGGTGTTGCGCGCGTGGTCCTTGGTCAGCGCAACGATGATGACGCCGGCGATGATCGCCGCGAAGAACTCGAAGATGTGCATGGCCAGGCTGAACATCGGACTGAAGTCGAAGTCCACATCCTTGTCGACCTTGGGCTCCCTGAACGTCACGCTGCCGAGAACGATCCCGTCGGCGATCTCTATCCGTGCGGGGCCCTGGTAGACAAGGTCGCCGCCGATCTGCGCGCGGTCCGCAAGGACCAGACCGCCGTCTGTGAAGAGCTCGGCGTTGCCGTCGATCTGGCCGGTCATGGTGACCTCGCCGGCGCCGACGCGCACGTTGCCCTTAACGTGACCGTGGATGGTCGCCGTGCCGGCACCGAGGAGGAGGCTGCCCTCGATGACAGCTCCCTCTTCGATCAGGACATGCGCAGCTCCGACGAGTACGTCACCTCGCACGACGCCCGAGATGCGAACGTCCGATGCGAACGCACGCATGTCGTCGCCGATCTCACCGGTGACGGTGACCTTCTCGGCAAAGCACATCAGATCTTCGGTCACGGTCCCGTCGATCGTGATCCTCTGGCAGCCGACGAAGACGTCGCCGTCGATCGTGCCGAAGACATTCATGCTCTGCGTCCAGAGGTACAGATCGTACGAGTACGTCTCGTCCGCCAGGACCTCAAAGGTCTGGGACTGCGCAAAGCTCATGGTGTGAGCGATCTGGACGCTGGTGCCGCTGGCAGGAGTGTTCGATTCATCGATGACGTCCACTGGTCCGTCACCGAGGCCGATGCCGTCCGCCGCAGCCGGGGCCACGAACCCCACGAACATGGCGAGTGCGATGAGCGCCATGAACGCCGCGATGTTCCGGTCCGCCTTCATGTTCCTTCCCCCTGATGTCGGCTCCCTCCGGAGCCGTTCTGGTGACTCCCGGGTCCCGTCGCCGCCCGTCTGGACGGGGGGACTCCTGTTGTATCTCACAATGCCTATGATATGGATAAACCGGTCCGACTCGAAGGTGACTCCCGCCAAGCGGCATCTGCTGTGGGCGAGATGACATGAGTCGGCGGTGAACTGCAGGCGCGGAAAAGGCCCATGTGGCGCCCCGGAAGGCCCGGAGCCGGGCATGTTGCGGCGGATCGAGTACTACGCTACCAGGGAAGTATCTCGCGGAGCCGGCGGGCCCGAGCTCGGGAGAGCACGACCTCGGTCTTCGCGTCGTCCGCGACGACGACCTGGTACTTGCCACCGAACCACGGCACGATCTCGACGACGTGGTCCAGATTGACGATGCTCGAACGGTGGGTCCGGAAGAACGTCTTCGCGTCGAGCCGCTGCTCGAGCTCCGACATCGTCATATTGATGAGATAGCGGTCGCTCTTCGTATGGACGAACACGAGTTCGTCGGACGCCTCGACCCAGACGACGTCGCCCGCATCCAGAAGCACGATTCGCTTGCCCTTCGTCACCGGCAGGCGGTTGAGGCCGGCCGGCTGCACGAGCTCCGCGATCCGACCGATGGTCTGTTCGAGTCCGATCTCCTCATGAAGAAGATCGCTCGCGCGTGTCAGCGCCTCGGCGAAACGCTCCTTCGTGATCGGCTTGAGAAGGTAATCGATCGAGTTGACCTCGAACGCCTTGATCGCGTACTCGTCGAACGCCGTCGCGAACACAACGAGAGGCACCTCGTCGAGCGACTCGATCACCTCGAACCCGTTCATCCCCGGCATCTGGATATCCAGAAGGACCAGGTCGGGTCTGAACTGCTTGATGCTCTCGACGGCCGCGATCCCGTTTCCCGCTTCGCCTATGCACTCGAACTCCTCGTGCCCGGCGAGCAGGTCCTTCACACGCGCGCGCGCGAGTTCCTCGTCGTCGACGATCAGCACTCTGATCCTGTCCTCGCTCACGAGTCGCTCCGTTCTCCATGCGCCAGAGGGATAATCAGGCGTGCCGTGGTGCCCTCGCCCTGTCTGCTCTCAACGGTCAGCCAGTCCCCCGCGCCGAAGTTCGTCCGGAGACGGTCGCGGACGTTCCGAAGCCCGTAGCTCTCCAGAGGCAACTCTGAGAGATCGAACTCCTCCGCACCGACACCGTCGTCGGAGATGAGCACTGTCAGTCGGCCATTCCCGACGGCTGCCTCGATACGAACCAGCCCGCCTTCAACCTTAGGCGATATGCCATGGCGGACCGCGTTCTCCACGAGCGGCTGGAGGATGAGCGGAGGTACGCTGATCTCCCCCGCGCCGGGCCCGACCTCCTGCTCCACGCGGAGCCGGTCACCGAACCGAGCGCGCTCGACGTCGAGGTACGCATCGACGAGCTCAAGCTCGCTCGAGAGCGGTACGCTCCCTTTCTCCGACGCAAGCAGCGTCTTGCGGAAGATGCTCGCAAGCCGCTCGAGCGTTCCCTGAGCAGCCTCGGGGTCGATGGTCGTCAGTGCTGAGATCGAATTGAGCGCGTTGAAGAGGAAGTGCGGGTTGATCTGTGCCTTGAGCGCCTTGAGCTCCGACCGTGCGGCGAGCTCGCGCAGTCGCTCCTCGCGCACTCGGTTCGCGGCGAGTTCCGCGTAGGTCTGCTCGATCTCGTCACGCATCCGCTCGTAGTAGTAGACGATGAGCCCGAGGACCACGGCGCAGAAGCTGTCGACCACGATGACGATGGCGGCCATCTTGCCCTGGTATAGAATGAACACGGGATCCGCGAAGATGACGAGACCCGACCCGAAGGCGCCGCCGGCCAGCAGCGTGATCACCGCCAGCGGGATGTTGATGAACTTCGGGAACGCCGCGTAGCGAGGGAGAACGAATCGCGCGGAGAGAACCGTCGCGAAACCGACCGCGTTCGCAAAGAGGATACTCAGACGGACCGAATTGGGT
>Ga0180431_10002025_pt1 | contig 27526 bp, 20 predicted proteins | sample SS_ome_11_FD_132459 | JGI IMG/M metagenome (GOLD analysis project Ga0180431, IMG submission 132459) | Hypersaline lake sediment archaeal communities from the Salton Sea, California, USA - SS_1_MS_1 metaG | ecosystem: Environmental > Aquatic > Non-marine Saline and Alkaline > Hypersaline >... | reverse complement strand
GCCATATTCAGGTTCAGCAAGCAGACCGCGAGAAGCAGAAGCGATAGGTAGACCGCGAAGTTAGGGACGACCTTTGAGCCGTAGATCGTGTTGATAACGGGGGTTGAGATCGCGACTGCGGCTACAGAAACTCCGACGACCCAGTAGAATACGCGCTTGACTAGAGGGTAGGAATCCTTTCCCTCCTTGGCTACGGCCCTGGCAAGCGAGGTGTGAAACCCAAACATGGCGAAGACGGAGATCAGTAACACTAGAGATAGGCCTAGTTCGTACTTACCGAGGACGTCAGTTCCAAGCCTATTCTGGATCAGCACCTTGGCCGCAAGCATGATCAGACTGTTGACTACCGTACCCAGGTAGACGATCAGCCCGTGTTTCCCGGCGGCCATCAATTGAAATCGACCCTGAGTTACATGGGTTCTGTTAAATGGCATCGAGATCTATGGGGAGGATTAGGGAGCAGGTTTCTGGTAGGCAGCGGATTTCGTAGCTAGATATTTCAGGTAATTACTGGCAAGTTGATCGGATATTGAGACTTAGGAATGGGTCCCACATTCTGGTACTGTCGGGCCTGGTTATGGCCGTCTTGGCCTTGATCCTGTTTCAGCCGGACAATCTAGAGACCACGAACGAGGCCCTCACCTATCACGGGTATTTCGAGGTTTTTGACTTCTTCATTTCCAGTGTCTTCGAGGATGAACTCCGATCAAGTCCCAATCTAACGGGCATCGATTGGACCGACAACTCGGCCCACATAGGTAATGCCGCGAGCCAGTCAAACGTGATTGCGGTTCCACACGTTGTCGAGGATCCCTGGAGCTACTTCTACGATCCCGATTATCTGGATTCCTGTGTCGAGAACGATCTTGATATCATACTCTATATTCACACCCTAAGCAAGTATGTGTATTTCTATGACCCCCGCCCCTGTTCACGGGAGGACCGGATGGATTTGCTCGTCGAGTTCTTCCGGATATACGAAGAGAGGTTGAGGGACTACCGAGATCGCATCGTCGCCATCGACGGCTACGACGAACCGTGGGTGACGCCCCACAATGTCACGCATGAGATGCTATTCGATATGGCTGATTCTGCGCGTAGAGTGTTCTGGGACAAACCGGTTATGGTCATGTTCCATCGTCAGGGCAATGCTTACCAGTATGTACATCCGAATGGTACGATAGTCAAGTACGATGATTGGGCCGGGGATATGCCCGGAGCGTTTGATATCGTAGGTGTCGATCCGTACTTCTACTCATATCACGATGACAAGGGGCCTGACTATCGTCAAACAGGCAACACCCAGATGGTCGAAAGCGACGTCCTATGGGCCCGTGACTTCGGCAAGCCGGTGATTCTGGTGGGTCAGGCGTACGACCCGGGGGCGTCCATGTTCTTCGACAGGGACAATGTTGATCCCAGGCTCAGCATACACGATGGCTTCGAGGATTGGGAGACCGGCGAACCTGGAGGCTTTGGCTGGTCTGCAGGTCCGGGATTCGAATCGACGCAATCGTTGGCATACGCCGGCGACAGGGCACTGCTAATGTGGTCACCTAACTCCGAGGCATCAGCGGTTTTCGAGTTTGAGAGGGTGAATAGTGTGGAGATTAGTTTCAGGATATATGTAGACCCGGCGGGCGCTCCATCAACGTGGTTTGCTTTGGGTGACGAGACGGGTTTCCCGATCAGGCTCGGCTTGCAGGGAAGGGACTTGCTGATAGATGATGGGACAGATGTTGAGATTATCAACAGATCGGTGGACATGGAGCCCGGCAAGTGGCATTCGATCCGAATCAGCGGAAACGTTGATGCGAACAGATGGAAGACATGGATAGACGGGGATATTCAGACTCGCCTTCCGAATGCCATAGCGCCTTCAAGTTTCAATCGCTTCAGCTTGCTGGTTACAGCCAGCTCAAACAGGGTCTGGATAGACGAACTGCGAGTGGAACGGTACTGGTCGCACATACCTCCAAATGAGGAGGACACCAGACTGTACTACGAGGTGGCGAGCAATTATCCGGAGGTTATCGGCTTGATGTGGTGGAGTTACCCTCACTCCTTCGCATCCCACCTGATCGGCGAAGACGGGGAAAGACTACAGGTGACCGATATCTGGAATGTTCACAGGGAGATCTGGGAGCTGATTGATTGAGTAGCCGGGGAGCCGTGGTGGCCTGGGTGATCCTCTTCACTTTCTCTGCAGTTTGTCACGGGGCAAGGGAATTTGAGGTGTTCCCTGGCTCGGTCGTGAGTCCTTCGCTATCCTCGCCGAATTGCATTACCTATCATCCAGCGGGGTTCTGGGTGGTTTCCGATACCGGTAACGATCGCATTGTGCTGATGAATGAGGACTTGACGATCAGATCTGAACTCTCAGAGGGACTATCCCGTCCCAGGGGGGTTGCGGTTGATCTCGAGGGCAGGATCTGGATATGCGACAGCGGTAGCGATCGGGTACTGGTAGTCGACGAAGACCTGAACGTCCTCCAAATCCTTGGCGGGGCAGGAAATGGACCGGGTGAATTCGACCTCCCGTGGGGGATATCCTCGATGGGCGACAGGGTGGCTGTTTCCGATTCTCTGAATCGTAGGGTCCAAGTCTTCGATCTGAATGGTTCGTGGGTTGACACTTTTGGATCGCGTGGCACTGGGCCGGGTGAATTCGACGCCCCCCTCGATATCTCCTTCGACTCGCGGGGGAGGATCTTGGTCGTGGACAGTTATCTAGAGGCCGAGGGTTACGTCAGGAGAGTCCAGGTATTCAATCACGATTACTCCTTCAGCCATGTTATCTGGGATATTCAGAACAGGCTGCGGTTTACCCGCCCCGTCGGCATAGGTTTAGATCCAGGTGACAACGTGGCCGTTGCGGATTTCATGGCAAACAGGATCTATCTATTCGATGACAATGGCACGCACCTCGGAGGCATAGGCTCGGTTGCCGATCAGCCTAATCTCGTGACCCCCTATGATGTTGCATTTGCAGAACTGCCCGATGGTGAGATCATGATGGGTATTGTTGAGAGGGATCCTGGGAGGGTTCGTACGGTTCTATTTACCATTCCCGAGGTTTCCATGCTCGCAGTTCTTTCGCTACTTACGGGTTTTGTATGCACAAGTGCTGCCCGTATGGGCATTCATCCATGACCTGCTGACGCCCCTCGGACAGAGCCACAGATCCTTTTCCATGAGAAGAATGGGCGGGTGAATGGCAACGAGGAGTCCGGATACGGATCTCAATGTATGCGAATGGGATGGTAATGACGATTATCGCCTCTCGTGAGAATGCTGATATCGGTTCTGTCTGCAGGACCGCGAAGATAGGATTTTTTTGTCGGCTTGAGGACACGGATACAGGTCAGGAGTTCCTGATGGGCAGCACTGCCAATATCTTGCAGGTCGATGTCGAGGACTGGTACATGGATCTCGATATCGGATCATGGGATCAGTATGAAGATAGGATTGTGGAGGCCACAAGTCGTCTTCTTTCGATACTGGAAGAAACAGGCAACACGGCTACATTCTTCACCTTAGGCTACGTCGCCGAGCGGTTTCCCGATTTGCTGGGCAAGGTCAGGGAGCATGGCCACGAGATCGGGTCGCATGGCTACGGCCACAAGCCTCTTCAGGACATGTCGCCAGCCGAGTTCGAGGAGGACGTGATGAGGTCCAAGAGGATAATCGAGGACCTATCAGGGCAGAGGGTCCTTGGTTATCGGGCGCCCTTCTTCACCCTAACTGAAGGTACCGCATGGGCTCTGGACATAATCGAGAGATGCGGATTCGTCTATGACTCCAGCATCTTTCCGGTGAGGACTCATCTCTATGGGATGCCTGATGCTCCCCGCTTTCCGTACCGGATCTCGTCCTCAAATATTAAGAAGGATGATCCCGAAGCTCATCTTCTTGAGTTCCCTCTCTCGGTCTTCGTGCTTCCCGGTATCAGAAGGAACATTCCAGTCGCGGGAGGATTCTACCTGAGGCTTTTCCCCTACGAGTTCCTTTACTATGCGATCAAGAGGATCAATGGGGCGGATGAGCCAGCCGTATGCTATCTGCATCCGTGGGATCTCGATCCCGGCAAACCGGTCATAGATGGGCTCAGGTGGTATCACTATTTCCGTCTGAGCGCTGCGGAACGCAAACTGAGAAAGATGCTGAGGGATTTCAGATTCATCTCAACGAGGGAGTACATTGAACAGTAGTGACACCAAAGCTCGACGGTACTTCGGCGGCGAGGCTGCTGATGATTTCGATGCGATCTACGACAATGAAGGCGGCTTGCTGACCAAGTTCATCAACAGGTTCTTCAGAAGGGGGATGAGGGAGAGGGTCGAGTTGACCCTTCACGAATGTGAAAGGAGGGGTGGCAGGGCCCTGGACATTGGCTGTGGGTCTGGTAGGGTCTCGATAATGATCGCGAAGAGGGGCGTGAAGGTGGTTGGGGTGGACTACTCCCAGAGGATGATCGAACTCGCCAAGGGATACCTGGAGGAGGAGAGCGAACATCTCGGAAGGGACATAGACGTCAATTTCATCACCGCGGATTTCATGGGCGATTATGACCCCGGTTCGAGTTTCGACGTGACGATCGCTCTGGGCGTGTTTGACTACGTCAGTGACCCCGTACCGTTCCTGTCCAAGATGAGGAGATTCACAAAAGGGGCCATGATCGCAGCTTTCCCGGACAAGCACGCCTTTCAGATGCCTCTGAGGAAACTGTGGCTCTGGAAGAGGGGATGCCCGGTGTTTTTCTACTCATCAGACGATGTCAAGAGACTGTATCGGGAAGCCGGGATCGCAGACGTTGAGATCACAAAGGTATCGGCCGGCTTCTATGTTAGATCCGAGGTTGAATAGCCTGGAGAAGTGGCGTGCCAACTGGCCGGCATTCGCAGGTGCAATGGAATCACCTTGCGAGGTGAGGCCCAAGCAAAGCGGGCTATGTCAAGATTCTACCAAAGACCTTCTCGTACCTATCTGCCAATCTTCTCCAATCGTAGGTCATCGTTGATCTCAGGTAGGCTCTACGGGTCCGCTTCAGGGTCGCCTTTCTGTTCTCCAGAATCTCCAGGATGCCAGATGCTATCTGCCCAGATCCCTCTGCGTGGACCACCAGGTCACCGTACATACGAACGACTTCAAAAAGTGCGGTCGATATTATGGGCCTTCTACATGCCGCATATTCATGGATCTTTAGGGGAAGAGCCGCCTCTGTAAGATCATTCCTCAGGAAAGGTAGGAGACATACGTCCATGGACGCCATCCATCCTGGTACTTCCTCGTAGGGGACCCTCCCAACGAACTCGATCCTATCCTCCAGGCCGAGATCGTTTGAAATCGCCACCAACCTTTCCCTTTCCCGCCCGTCGCCCACAACAACAAGATCAACGCCCGGTACCAGTTGAAGGCTCTTGATCGCCGACTCAAGATCCACGAAGAACTCAAGAACTCCAACGTAGCCAACCGTCGGAACTGAACCGGGTTGCCGTTTCACTTCCCGGAATCTCGAACCATCGACACCATTTGGTATCTGGTGAAATATCGTGGAGTAGCACTGTGAATGCCGCCTGAGCTTCTTCCCTATGGCGACTGATGCATCCGCCACCCGCAGGTTGAAGGTGGTCACCAATTCCCCCACCCAGCGGAGGAGCCTCTCGACAATGCCGGACATCCCAGTGTACCTGGAAAATGCGGGAAGGTAGTCCGAGTAGTCGAAGATAATCGGGGTGTCCGAGATCTTCGCCACGATGATGGCCGCTGTCCCTGCCGAAAGGCCATTCGTTACCACAAGTTCGATCTCCTCCCTCCGCATGACGGCGAGTATCTGAACCATCTGAGGGAGGAAATTCGCAAGATAATACGTTAGCAGACCCCCGCTTCTGAAGTTCCTTATACGATGGATCTCGTCCCCTTCGTTTCCTCGTATCGGTTGCCCACCCAGGGATATGTGGATAACGTGTGTCTCATGCTGCCTCCTCCAGAATCTTGTGAAGTGGTGTATCCTGTTCTCGAGAGCGGTGAACCAGTCAACGCCTGGCACGATCAAGATTCTCATACGCATCATCTTCAGCCTTGCCTGACGGCTATCGGCGGTTCCGGGCACTATCCGCAGCTCCGTGACCTGATGGTGCGAATTCGCCGGCATGAACTTGAAACACGGGGCAGGGCTCCATTATCCCTTTCCAAGATGCCGGTGATGTTCGACGTTTCAATGTTTCTTGTGGCAATGAGACACCTATAAAGCTGACCTTGAAGTGAACCCGAGATTCCCTGAGTTCCCGGATACGGTACTGCGTGAGGAAAGTATGACGTACTTGAGTCCCTGAATCTATCGCTCACCTGGATCCAAATGCTGAGTACACGATCTTCCCCCCTACAATGGTTGACCAAACGTCAAAATCCCTATCCCAGATCACGAGATCGGCGTCCTTGCCGGGCTCAATAGAGCCCTTTGTGGATTGCATCCCGATTATCTCGGCCGCATTGTGACTGGCCATCTTGATTGCAGTATCCCTTCTGCAGCCGGTGAATCTGGAGAGCCGCTCCAGTATCGAGTTCATCCCTAGAGTCGTTCCAACGAGAGTGCCATCCTCGTACCTGGCAGAGCCCTCCGAGGATTCGTACTCGAGACCATCATAGACATACCTCCCATCGGGTAGGCCCATCGCCCTCATTCCGTCCGTGATCGGCACTATGCGATCGTCGCCCATAAGGGCCAGTGACCAGCGCACCACGGCCGGATGTACATGCACCCCATCTGCGATCAGCTGAGCGGTTACGTCTGATTCAAGTATGGCTAGCAGGGGCCCGGGTTTCCGGTGATGGATCTGTGGCATGGCATTGAACAGATGGGTGACGTGTGAGATCCCCTGTTCAAAGCCCGAGATCGTCTGATCATATGAGGCATCGGAGTGGCCGAATGACGGTAAGATCCCCCTGAGAGTAAGCTCGGCTATGACCTCATCATTACCTGGGATCTCCGGGGCTAAAGTCATCATCTTGAGCTTTCCCCTGGACAGTTCAAGTATCCGGTCCAGCGCTTCCTTGCTGGGTTTGCAGATACTTTCCTGTCTGATCATCCCCCTCTTCTCGGGCGAGATAAAAGGGCCCTCAAGGTGAAGTCCCAGTATGGCGGCACCTCCCAGATCGCGCCCAACGGCCCTTGAGGCTATCTCGATGTGCTTGTTATGCCCATCAGGTCGGAAGACAGTCGTGGCCAGGAGACCGGTCACCCCGAAGCGAGCGCACGTCCTCGACATGGTCTGCAAGGAGGCCCAATTCGCGTCGAGAACATCGGCCCCCCCGGCTCCCTGAACGTGAACGTCGACCAGTCCGGGGGTCACGACCCGGCCACCAGCATCGAGACATTCCGTGTCTCCAGCTCCATCGCCTATACTTGCGATCTTGCCTCCAGCCACGGTGATCGAGGAGATTTCGGCTTCGGGGAAGAGAATGCGGCAGCCCTCTATCGTCAGGTCGGGGTACACATTGGCTTGAGCATCTTCCGGGGATTTATCTGTTCCGATCGTCACTCTCCGGCATGCGATGGCTTGCGCCAACTCCTCAATACGGGGAGAAGAGGGATCACTGGGGGTCGGTTGATCTCTGGCTTTCAAGAATATCTCTGAAGGGTCCTGCGAGGGATTCAGGTATCAGACCCCAATCTTCTGTTCCTCAGGCCTAAGCCGGATGCCCGATAGGGAAGTGGTATATCCTGACCCCCGGGGCCGTATAGATCCTATCGAAGGGAGGGAGGGGATGCGCAGCATAATAGCGACTATCGTAGGTTTTCTGCCTTGGCACGATCATATCCTCTTCACGATTTGCGCGACTCTCCAGATACTGCAGCGAGCCGTCATATGTATCGAACTTCGAGAAATTCGCCCCACGGTCGAAGTCAGCCCTCATCACCTCAGAGATCCAATCGCTGGCATAGATGTAGTTATAGTAGTAATATGATTCGCCGGTCCCGTCCGTTGCCATGCCTAGGTAGAGCCGGCCCAATCTGCTTAAGGACTGATTGATGTCCCCTGCGTAGATGTCAAGGCTCCTGAACTTGAAGGGCCTGCCTGCTAAATCCAGCCATCCTTGAAAGAACCACCAGTGTATGTGGACGTCATCAGACCCGAATGCATACAGGGCCCTGGACCTGACCCAGTCTGCCATGATCATCTCTCTCCGGGGGAGTTTCGGACCACTAGCATTCTCGGAAACGCACAACAGGGTGTTCTCCATCCAGTATCTCAATGCGGGAATCTCGGTGGATCCGTACTCCTGTTTCCAGGGGAGAAAGCCCTCGCCGTTCTCGATCGGTACCACTGAAACGGCGAGCGGCTGAATCACTACCAGCGTCACGGCCCCCGGTATCACCACCCAACTATAGCCACTCAGATACGACAGGCGACCTAGGGAGTCTCTCATCAGCATCAAGCCGAGGACCGAGAGCAGGGCAAAGGGCAAGATCAGGTAACAGTTGAATCTGAAGGGGTAGTACTCGACCTTGAGGAAGCCGGATGCAAATACCAGGAAAACAATCCATAGGGAGAAGACCAACACCGGATCGAACTCCAGTTCTCGTTTGTCCTCGCGGAAATGGGATTCGTAGTACCTCTTGAATAGCCAGACAAGACCGAGGGGTACAGCTAGCGTTTGGATAACCCCAAAGACCAAAGGATAGCCCGCCGGACTCAGGGCGATACTCAACCTGGGCGGAGGCTGCTGGGTGATGTCTATGCCGTAGAGTGTGAGCATGACCTGATACGCAGCAGTCCAAGCGGCAATCCCTCCGACCAGGGCAAGAATGAGCAGGAACGCTATTCGCCGGGGGTTGAATTCGGATCCAGATGCCTTGACCATGAGTTTACGGGATAGGACGATCGCAAGGGCCACGCCGACGGCCACGAACGACAGATAGTGGATCCTGGATACCGCCAGAACCGCTAGCACCATGACTAAGGTCAGCCTCTTTCGTTCCGTATCTGCCAAGAGACCCAGGTATGCTACAAGGCAGAACAGGAACAACCCGAGCATATTTGGTATGGAGACCGAGCTGTACTTCAGGAACGCTAGGGAGAAGACGACCATGGCGGTGGCTGCGATGCGAATCTCGACGCGCTTGAGGAACCTGCCGAAGAATAGGTATGCTGGGAAAACGCTAATCGAGCCCATGATCAAGGGCAGGTACTTCGTGAGGACAATGAGGGAGAGACCGGAGGTTGCTGAAAGCATTTGAAGCAGCATGGGATACCCGTTTGGATACTGCCCGAAGGCCCGCGTTTCAGATCCTGGGAAATCGAGTCGGCCGGCTTGACCGATGGCCGACGCCCAGCCCACAAAGTGATATGGATCACTGGTTGGGATCTGATCCCAAGTCAAGACGAAGTAAAGCCTCACCATCACAGAGAGGGCCAACACTAGAAGCAAGAGGGTCCACAGTTTTCCCTTCCGGGAAGATAATCCAGCCTTGGCCATCTCTGCACTGTCCTGCGTCGCATTGTCCTTCAACGGATATTAGAAAAGCGTTTCCTAATGGAAGGAAGGAGGTTAGGTGCATAATGGGAAAGCTTTTTTCGATCCATCGGCAACTAGCATGTCGTTGTCAGAAGTACTGATGTTCCTGGCGAATCCATTCAAACCCGACCTGAGGGTCAGGCGGGAGGCCCTATCCCTCTCCGCTGCCGGACACCGGGTCAGGATCCTCGCCTGGGATCGGGAATGTAGCTCGCCCGAGGAGGAGGAGATCGAAGGTGTCAGGGTGACGCGATACCGGATCTCGGCTCCGTATGGCGAGTTCCTGGGCCTAATTCCCGGATTTTTCAGATTCTACCTCGCGCTGCTACTCGAGTCTATCGGGAGCCGGCCTCGGGTCATCCACTGCCACGACCTGGATACGTTGCTCCCGGGGGCGATGGTATCGATCCTGACGGGTGCTTCACTGGTGTACGACATGCACGAGTCCTATCCGGACTTCATCGCCACATTCTCCCCCGCCGTACTGGTTTCGTTCCTGCGGTTCATAGAGCCCCCGCTGATCAGAAGGTCGGACCTAGTCATCGTCACCAGCACCGAGATAGGGGCCATAGCCCGAAGGGCAGGTGCCGAACGGGTGACGCAGGTCCTGAACTGCTTCGACCCCTTCCCCGAGGACGACAGGGCGCGGGATCTGTCTGATTCGCTGACAGGGGGCACCGACTTCCTGGTGGTCTACATAGGCGGGCTCTTTCCGGGGCGGGGACTGGAGGAGATGACCGAGGCGGTTTCCCGGGTCGAGGGGGTGACCCTGTTTCTGGGCGGCTACGGGCCACTGGACGGTGAGCTTCGGGAATTGGCGGAACGGCTTGGAATCGGCGACCGCGTGGTTTTCGGCGGCGAGATCGACCCGTCGATGGTCCCGGTCTACGATCAAGCTGCCGACCTCCTCTTCGCCCTCTACAGGGGGGTCGATCCCAATAACCTGCTCACCATACCCAACAAGCTCTTCGAGTCCTTTGCCTCCGGTACCCCGATCCTCGTTTCGGATCTTGGGGAGAAGAGCCGGATTGTGAAGGAGCAGGGAAATGGGCTGGTGGTTGATCCCGACGATATCGATGCCATAGTGGAGTCGATCAGGTCCCTGAAGGAGAACGCAGATCTTCACTCCTCATTGCGGAAGGCTGCAGTGGAAAATCAGGGGAAGTACAGTTGGAAAGAGATGTCGGAGAGGTTGATCGAGGGGTATTCAGAGATCCTCGCCGAGGCTTAGCAGTTCACCCAGTTTGTCGTGGAACTCTTCCATACTGTACAGCTCGACTATCCTCCGCCTGGCCTCGCCGCCGATGCGTGACCTCAGCTCCTCGTTGTCGAGCAGCCTGCGAAGTTCCGCCAGCAGAGCCTCCGGTTCCCGGGGGGGTATCAGGATGCCCGATCGACCGCTCTCGATTATCTCATCGTGGGAGTCGACGCCCTTGGTTGCGATGCAAGGCAGCCCAGCCGCCATCGCCTCCCTGAGGGCGAGGGAGTGGCCTCCGGCGAAGACCTTGGGGAAGACGAATATGTCAGAGGCGGCCAGATATTCGGGGATTCGCTCGCTGTAGCCCACGAACCTGAACTTCCCTGGAACGCGGGATTTGGCCATTCTCTCGTAGTGCTCTCTGAGGTTTCCGTCGCCCACGATGAGGAATATGGGCGGCCCGTTATCCTCTAACCCGGCTGCGGCCTCTATCAGGTTCTCGAGACCGCTTTCGAGGTGGAGACGCCCTACGAAGGTCGCCACGAGACGGCCTGTAAGGGATAGTTCTCGTCTCAGGGCCGCCCGCAGCTCCCCGTTTGGCCTGTAGATATCGGTATCGATCCCTATCGGAAAGGTCAGTATCCTGGGCGTATCCTCCCCTCGAAACAGACCCCTGATCGAGTCAGCTACATCCTCCCCCGGGGCGTATACGGCCGAGGATCTGCCGATCACCAGCTTCGCCACGAGCAGGGAGATGGTCCTCCAGGCTGGAACCAGGGGGAAACCGAAGTTCTCCCAGTAGTCCGGTTTTGAGGAGTTCTTGACGAACCCGTGGTCCGCGGTTACCACCGGAACTCCGGTGATAGCCGAGGCGACAACGGATGGCAGGCCGCTGAAGAAGGAATCCTGGCAGAAGATAAGATCGATTTCCCTCCTCCTGCAGGTCCTCACGATGTTCAGGATGAATGGTAGTAGCGGGAACGAGAGGGGGCTCGGAAGCGGCATCTCCCCTATATTGTGGATCAGATCTCGATCGATGTGTGGGAACTCCCGACTCGATCCCGGCCGGGGCTTGAGAGCCGAAACCATACAATGGTGTCCACGGCCGACCAGATATGGGATCGCCTTGTCCATGAAGTCGAACACGCCACCGTGGGTGGGGAAGACCCAGGTGGTGAAAAGAAGCCTCAACTCGGATAGAGCCGAGGCGATCCACTCTTAATACTTTTTCAAAAGCCTCCGCTAACAGATGAGGAAAAAGTAGGGGTGTGGGAGGATAGATTTGGGGGGAAATCCGCCTACTCGGACTCCTTGGACTTCTTCTCCCCGCCCTTCTTGCTCGATTTCTTCGTTCCCTTATTGGCTGTGTTTCTACTCAGTACCGCCTCGAACGAGGAAACGTTGAGTTCGCTGCCATCCTCTCTCTTCGCAGTTTCGGTCGATAGCTTAATCTCCTTGTAATCTATGTCAGGCAGGAAGCGATTCTTGGTCACTTCGCAGACGTCCACAGCTGTGCTGATGGCTCGTCCCCTCGCCTTCACGACAACTTCTTCGGCATCGGTCGCGTTGAACTGCGTAACAATTGCCAGTACATAGTTCATCAGCTTCTTACTGCCGATGAACACTGTGTTCTCTTTCATGCTTGTACCTCCGTTTGCCTGTTTCTTGTTTCGAATCTGCCCGAGACTAGATGTCTCGGAGGTCTAACACTTGATCTGGAACTTAAGTTTGTTTCGTATCCGGGTTCTGTTCATGGTCGGAGTGCCCGCGATGGCCCAAATGGGCGGCCACGAGGCCTTTTAGGCCGGGCCTACCCCGATATCATGTACCTGAGTATCGCGCCGAGGCCGCCGAGGGATTGCAGTTTATGTCCCGCCTCGTGATCGGTGCTGATCATGAAATGCTCGCCAGAGTACTGCTCGGTTAGATTGATGAGTTCGTCGGCCCTCTCCCTATTCTCCCGAAGGAACTCGTCGGTCACAAGCAGTGTCTCCACCGCGCCGGATCTAACGGCATTCTCCACATGGTCGGGACCGTATGTCGCCTTGCCCTCCTTCCCGATCTCCTCCAGCAGCCTCTCGACCTGGGTCAGCTCCATGGTGACACGGCTGGATTGAACCAATCGCTCAACGGCCCCCCTCCGAATCGCCTCGTAGATGCCCGGTGTACCGGGGGAGAAACATGTCTCATATGAGAGCTCAATCCCCTCAAATCCCCCCTCTTCGTCCACGAACTTTTTGAAACCGGTCCTGGTCAGTTCGGGCCCCGCCACGAGCACGTACTTCAGCTCTTTCGACTCCGATATGTCGGAGATGGTCTTCATCACCTGGCTGTGAAACCTCCTCTCGGCCGTCTCCCGGGATCCCTTCTCCCGTTTCCCGGGTATGTTGTAGGACAGCGTGTTGAGGAAATCCACCCCTCTCTGCCTCACGATGCCGAAGCTGGCCTCCCCCTCCTCCAGGGCAACGACCAGAACGCTCGGCCGTTTGCTGTCCTTGACGGCCGATCTCAGATTTCTTATCTCGGAACTGTTCCACTCTCTGACTATCGAGAACTGGGTCCTGGGCTCGATGTTCAGGCTATGGTAGCTGCCGACATCCACGCCCCTCTCTATCCTCCCCAGCAAGCGGACCATGTTCACGTATTTGTGGAGCTCGACCTTCTCGACCCGAATTCCGAGGAAGACCGGCTTCTTCTCACCCCTCTCGGGCCGGGCATCTTCGGTATCGATCTTCTCCCTTCTGAAAGTCCTCGCGAGGACAAGATCGCCGGGCCGAACGGTTTTGTGGATGGTCCACAGGTCGTCCAGGTTGTCGATCCTGAGCTTGATCTTGTCGTTTCTCAGATCCATCCTCAGGATCTGCAACCGCTACACCCTCTTTGTCAGGGGCTCGATGTCCGTAACCGTCAACCCCTTCTTCGCTGCCAGCTCCCGGGATATGACGAGGACGCTGCCATCCGTCCTCGGGATCTTTGAAGGATTCATCATGTACCATTCCATATGGGTGAACTTGACCGCGATAAGTGGCCGAGCGCCCGCATTGTCAGAGTACCGGCACAGATCCCGTACCTGCGCATCTGACAGGTAGACCTGGTTCTTCCTCGTCGTCTTGCACTCTATGGCCAGTATGTTTCCCTTATGACACGCCACGATGTCCGGTGTTGGAAGCGGCTTTGCTCCGCTTCCTGCAACCCTGACTGCGGCATAGCCTCTCTCATGCAGCAGATCAACCAGCTGCCTCTCGTAGTTGATGCCCCGTCTTCGGTTGCCCAAGTTCTACACGCCTTGAACATCATGGGTATGAAATGACTAATATGTATGACCGTCGAATCAGCCGTAATCTAGAAACACGCGGGCCTCGAGCTGGAGGGTGACCCACAGATCCGTTGGCCTGGGAGAAGATCACCCCTCTTCTTCGCTGAGCTAGGATCTGGAGTCCCCCGACAATCCTACCTAGGAGAGCCATCCGGATTGGGCGAACGTGGGCAGCTACTGAGCTACTGAGCAAACAGATATCAGTCCTCGTGGAGCCCCCGGCCAAAGAGGGATCCATCTGGTTGAACTCGCCCAGATTTCGGTAAGGCCCGTGGCCCCGAAGGATCTGGAGGAGGTCCTTGAGATAGAGGAGACGGCTTTCCCAAATCCCTACCCACTGGGCTATCTGAGATTCCTGGTGAAGCGGAATCCCGAGACCTTCCTGGTTGCCGAGAACGACAGGGGCATCGTTGGCTACGTCATAAGCGACGTAAGGCACGGAAACGAGGGGCACATAGTCTCGATAGCCGTGAGGAACGATGAACGAAGGAGGGGGATAGCTAGGCTTCTGATAAGGACCGTCGAGGGGAGGCTCGAGAGGGAAGGCGCGGATTTCGTTTGCCTCGAGGTGAGAAGGAGTAATCAGCCAGCCATCAATCTTTACAGTTCACTTGGGTACAGGACCACCGGTATCGCCTCCAGATACTATCGTGACGGGGAGGATGCGATCAAGATGACGCTGACGAGTCTGGCCAGGTCTAGCTCTCACGGGATCGGCGAGGCTCGATAACGTATATCCAAGCCGCCGCAACCACGATGAGCAGGATGAAGAAAAGGAGTGTCAGGAACATCCTGCTTCGGCTTCCCTTCTCGGGGTGAGGGTCGACATCGGCGGCCGAGTTCCTCCAGGTTGTTATGGTGGAGTTCACGTTGCGGCCCTCCTCCATCATCGTGTCGGAGAGCTCCCCCAGTTCCTCATACAACGCCAAAGCCTCGGACGCACTTCCGAGGGCGTCCTCGATATTCCCCTCCGCGGCGAGCGTATTGGCCTCCTTGGAGTGGCCTTCCGCCCTGGTCCTGGACTCGATGAAGCTGGTGACCGATACTGCCGAATCGGCGAAGTCCTCGAGGTCGGATATCTTCATCGTGTCCCCCTCTACCTCGGGGAAGAACCAGAGCAGTTTGACGGATAGAGATTGGCCGGAGCCTAGCAGGATGGGTTCGAAATCGTCGTAGAGTCCGGCTTCTTCGTATGGCTTCAGGCCGAATACCACGTGGTCGTCCTCGCCCGAGAGGAGCATACAGTAGGGTGCAAATCCCTCCGCACCCTCGACCGACAGGACCTTCAATCCCACTCCGGCCATCATGTCGTAGCTGTACTCGGAGAGGGTGGCCACCCCCAGCCAGTCCCTCTGATCCAGGTCGAACTCCATATAGAGCATTCCGGGCAGCACGCTCTCGTCCCACATGACTTCCGGGAGCCTGTAGACCTGATCCGTTTCGTTGTACCACTCAGTAGGCAGTTCCCGTTCGGGGTAGATCAGATAGTCCCCGGGCTCGAGCTTGCTCTCGGGAAGGCTGATGCCCCGGTCCTCGAACTTGGTCCCGAGCGAGAACGAGGTCTCCAACGGGAATGGGAGGTACTGTGCGGTCTCGCCGTTGGTGACGGTCACGATCTGCTCGATCGCCTGATAGTCGTCCACGACCTTGAATCGGCAGTCGACATCCAGGGTGCCGTTGAGGTGGAAGGACCTGTTCAACCAGAGGACGGTGTCGCCGGGGGAGTAGCTGTAGGAGTTGGACCAGGAGACGATACCATCCTCACCTTCGTTTTCCCACTGAAGATCGCCCAAGGGAACGGCAGCGGGATCGAGAAGCGCGCTTTCAGGTGAAACCACCCCTCCGATGCCGAGAAATGGTATCCTGGTAATCGGGTCATCCTTGATGAACTGAAGTGCGATTCTTCGCATGACCTCTTCGTCCTCGACCTTGATGGAGACTATCTCGGTGTCCCAGGTCTGCGTCTGATCTATTGAGGCGGTTGAGATCCTGGCTGGCCCGCTGACGATCTGTAGGTCCAGGTCGCCGACGACCACGTGGTAGGATTCCTCCCAGTAGAGGGTATCGCCATCGGTGGACTTGAGGGAGTAAGGTGCCCTGCGAACCTCGGCGAAGGAGTGAACCGCGAGGGGCGTTAGCATGAATATGATAAGGGATAGGTGCAGTGTGCGTCTCAACGTCGGGCCTCTTGGAGAACGTTAATAAGCCGGTGGTGGGCTTATTAATCTTATACCATGGATAGAAAGCTTCTTTTACCCGTTATTTTGGCTTTGGGGGCCGGAGCCACCTTAATCGTGGCTATGGAAAACGGTGCGAAGGTCGTTGTGAAAAACGAAAGCCTGTCCCCCTTTTCAGGGCGCAATGCATTCGCTCACGTTGAATACATGGTCTCGCTCGGGCCCAGGTCGATCGGGTCCGATGCGCTGGCGGAGACGAGGGAGTATATCGGGGGGTATCTGAGAGACCTCGGACTTGACGTGAAGGTGGATCGCTTCCAGGCCCAGTACCTGAATGAGATATACGAGATGGCGAACGTAATAGGCGTGATCCCAGGGGAGGGCGAGGGGCCAGTCATCGCCATCGGGGGGCATTACGACACGAAGGAGATACCGGGGGCGAATGACGGCGGATCGAGCGCCGGACTTCTGTTGGAGATGGCCAGGGCGCTATCCGATCAGTCGCTCGATCACACCGTGTGGATCATCTTCTTCGACGGGGAGGATACTGGGGACAGCCCGGATACGATGTTCTACGGAAGTCGCCATCTCGCCGATTCACTGGAGGCCAGAGACGAGTTACCGGGGTGCCTGATCGTTCCGGACATGATAGGTGACAGGAGATTGAGGATAGCGCGGGACGGCAATTCGGATGGGGCTCTCTCAGATCGGATCTGGTCGAAGGCGGAGGAGATCGGATACGGCCGACACTTCACGGATGGGAGGATCATGGTTTTGGACGACCATATTCCATTCATGGCCGCAGGTGTCCCATCATGTGTCCTCATAGACTTCGAGTATGGACCTCTGAACTCGTACTGGCACACGGAGAATGATGACCTGTCGAAGATCGATGAGAGAAGCCTGAAGGCGGTGGGGGACGTGATCTACTCGGTCGTTCTCGACATGGATACCGGGAAGATCCCAATCAGGTGACCTTGACGCTGTTGGGCCCGAAGCTGCGAGTCAGGTTGCCCATGATCGATTTCCTGACCGACTTGTCGGAGAAGAGAAGCTCATACTGCTTGTACCCGGCCTGACTCGGGATCTCCTTGAACGCGAAGTGCGGGTATCTCTCCTTCATCCTTTCGAGAAATCTCTCCACGGATTTGGACCTGACCCTCGATCGGATGGAGATCATGGCCCGGCCGCCGAGCTCCTTGCACAGGGATTCCAGCGCCGGGGAATGGAAGGAGTAGACAACGCTTCGTCCCTCTTTGCCGATCCTCTTGACGAACTCGTATCTCTTCACCAGCAACGAGAAGACGCGTTTCTCGTACAGCGTCAGCCCCTTGGTGGTGAACTCGCCATCCATGTATTCCTTGGCCAACCTGGATATTAGCTTGAAGGATTTCGTGTCGGGGGAGGGGAGCATGGAGATCTTGTTGTCGGGGACCTTGACCCTCTGGACCTCCTCATGAGTCTCATCTTCGACCCCTTGCTGCGGCGCCGAGGGCTTGGTCTCGGATCTGTCCAGACCCTTCAGGATATCTTTGAGGAGTTCGTTGAGGCTCTCGTTCTCCTTTCTGACCTCGCTGAGCATTGTCTTGAGTTCGGCGAGCTCTGACTGAACCTCGGACATCTCTCTCCTTTCAACCAAGAATCCCTGTTTGGTGAGCAGGTCCGATACTTGACTGAGCGAGTCTGATGAGAAGGGGATCTTCACTTCGAAGGAGTCCTCTCCGTTCTTCGAGAATAGGATATATTCATCCAAGCCATTGTTGCCCCCTGTGGGCTCCCTGAATTGTGAGCATTGGCGTGATCTTGATTTCCCTTATTAATCTTATGTAACCGAAAAACGCGCGTACACGTTACAGGTAAAAAAGTAACGAATAATATCCTGTGACATCTAGGGTAATTAATAATGACTAATAGAGGCTAAATGTTTATGAATAAGAAAGCCGTTTTCGCCGGCTTCCACGGACACCAATTTTCGGCCGTCCACGAATTTCGGAATCAAATGGAATACAGTTAAACGGCATGATGTAGGTACAGAAGCGGTGGTAGGTGGGGCTATGGATGTCAAGGAGGAACTCCGTGACACGCTTATCGATTTCGTCAAAGAGGGCAAGGATCCTCTATCTCGAATAATCGGACAGACGGACGCGAAGAAGCAGTTCCTGGCTTCGGTCGTTTCCGGTCACGACATAATCCTCAAGGGTCCCAGGGGCTGCGGGAAGACGACCCTGGCCAAGGAGATGGCGCGACTGCTGAATCCCGTGGACGTTGTCGAGGGGTGCGAGTTCAACTGCCAGCCGGATCGCATCGCCTGTCCCGTGTGCAGGAATCGCTACGGCTCCAATTCAAACCCCGGCAAGATCCCGACCAGGAAGGTGGAGGGGCTGGAGAGGTTCGTTCGAATCCAGGGCAGCCCGGACCTTACCGTGCAGGACCTCCTCGGCGATATCGATCCAGTCGCGGCGTTCAAGTACTCCCCCACGGACTACCGGGCCTTCACGCCGGGCAAGCTCCTGAAGGGAAACAACGGGATTGTGTTCTGCGACGAGATAGCCAAGATGCCACAGCGTCTACAGGGGGCCTTCCTCCAGGTACTGGACGAGGGCAGGGCCACCATCTCGGGCTACGACCTGGACTACCCGGCCGATTTCCTGATGATAGCGACGTCGAACCTGTCGGCGGAGTCAGGGGACGTCCCGCTCATCGACGTTCTCCTGGACAGGGTGGATGTAATAGAGATGTCCTACCCGAGCAAGATCGAGGAGGAAGTCACCATAATAAGAAACGAGAGCAACGACCTTGGGGTGGAGGTTGAGGATCGGATGATCGAGGCCTTGGCCAGGTCCAGCCAGGGCACGCGAAGCGAGGGTACGGCCTTCCAGGCGGCAAGTGTCAGGGCGAGCATAAAGCTCTACGAGAAGACCCAGGCCTACTCGCTGCTCCGTGGGTCCAGAGTGGCGTCGACGAGGGATGTGTACGATGCGATGTGCTCTGTCCTTCCGGCTGCCACAGGCGTTTCGCCCGAGTCGATCAAGAAGTTCGCGCTGGAGATACTTCACGAGTTTGGCTGGTATCTCAGATGACAGAAGAAATGGATCTCATCGAGAGGATGAATGAGGCGCTCTCAGGGACACTGCTCTCCGATTCCGAGAAGGCCGACTTGATCGCCGCGGTTCTGACCAGACGGCCGGTTCTAATCATCGGCCCCAGGGGCGTGGACAAGGAGGAGGTCGCAACCGGGATAATGAGGGTGTTGGATATCCAATACACGACGGTGAACTGCTCCGGCAATCTCCGCAGGGCGGACCTCTTCGGCGATGTTGACCCCCTGGCGGTGAAGAAGTACGGATATTCCGACGATAGGTCCTATATCCCCGGGGTACTTGAGAAGGCCGACGGCGAGGGTATCCTGCTGAGAGATCTGGACAAGATCAGCCCCAAACTGGCCCAGGAGTTCGCGGATTTCCTCGATGAAGGAAAGGTCAGGTTGCCCCACAGGGAGGCGAAGGTCGGCCTGACCGTGATCGCGATGGCGACCTCGTCGGATATAGAGCCGAAGCTGTTGGACCGGTTCCAGACGGTCGAGGTTTCCTATCCGCAGGATCAGGGTCAGGAGAGGGAGTACATCGCTGCGAGGTCCTCGATCCGCGGGGAGCTACCCGGTTTCATCCCTGGAATCGCCTCGAGGTTCCTGAAGAGAAGCAGATCTCATCCCGACCTCGAGGAGGGGGCAAGCACCAGGGCGGGTATCAGGTTCGTGGAGAACCTCTCCTCCTGCAAGGAGTTGTCGGGAGAGGAGCCGACCGAATCGGACTTCTACAACTCGTGCTACTCTTCATTCTCACACTCCGTCAAGTTGAATCCCTTTTCCTGGAAGACACCGAAGGAGGTTTCCAGGAACATACTGCAGGATGTCTTCCGGGACTCCATGGAGGAAGGCGAACGCGGCTCGCCGAAGAGGGGGCGATTGAGCCGTTACAGGATCCCGATCCTGGCGGTTTGCCTGGTCTCGGTCTTTGGCTTGGTGGCGTTCACGATGATGGCGAATGTGGACCCCGTCCCGGATTTAGAACCCAACAACACCGGGGATCTTCCGGAGTACCTCACAAACACCACGCCCGAGGAGGCCGGACAGTTCGATCATATAGAGGTCCCGGAGGATGTGCTTGAGGAGATATCTAGACAGACGAATATGGGCTCGGGGACGGGTCTCAATACCACTTTTGACAACGGCACCGATCGCCTCTACATCACCGGCCCAAACGGGACATACGTTTTCGAGCGCTACACCGAGTACCTGAATACAACCTACGACCGCGAACCCGGTCCCCCCACCCCGGATGCAGAGACACCCTCGATATTCGACAACATCTCACCCCTGCTCCTGGTCGCGGCCTTCAGCGCGATCGCGTTCCTCTCGACGTTCGTGTTCGACTACCTTGACCTCGGGGGATGGATCAGGGATTCCAGGTTGATGTCCGGGCTCAGGGAGAGATTCGGAATTCGCTGGGAGCCGCTGACGCGTCTGTACAGAAACATCTCGGAGGAGGCCTCCTCCCTCTCCGGCAGGCTTGAGGGGGAGTCGCTTGGCAACGCGGTGAAGGAGATATCGACCGCCCGGGATGAGCTTCATGCAGAGAAGGGCGGAAAGGCCTCGCTCGAAGATATCGCGGGAATTGCCATGCGGGAGAAGGATCGTTTCCCGACCCTGGCATCGGTACTGGGGGATTCGGAGGGAGGTTCCTCCGAGCCCCAGAAGGAGCTCCTCGACTCCCTGCAGAGACATCTGGAGAGGGAGGGTCTGGTACGAAGATCGAACGAGGGGCTGGACTTCACACACCGCGTATCGAAGTTCCTGATGTCAGACGTCGACGACAGGATACTCAGCAGGGTGAACGCCGCCCTGCGAGGGGTTTCATACGAGGAGCTCCCGCCGCTCCCCAGCTCGGATGTGAAGGACGTCAAGAAGTACCGGCGGGGAGACTCCTACAAGGACATAGCGATTCGGGAGACGATCCGGGACGCCATCAAATCCGGGAGAAACCACGTTGAGAGGGATAACCTCTACGTCTACGAGCGTGAGCCCGAGAGGATGGAGACGGTGGCCAGGAGCGACCTTGACGTCGTGGTAGTTCTCGATCTTTCCGGCAGCATGGCCTACAGGGATAAGCTGTGGTACGCCAAACAGGCAATCGTGGTAATGACCATTATCGCCGAGAGGTACGGCGTTCGGGTCGGGGTTGTCGGGTTCCGGGATCTTTCGACCGAGGTAACCGACCTGGGTGAACCGCGGAACACGACGATAGCCGAGGTAGCCAATCTACTGCCCCGAGGGGGGACCAACATAGCCGCGGGGATCAGGAGGTCGATAGACCTTCTCGTTGGCGATATCGACGTCGGGAAGGGAGCGCCGCCCGCCCCCGAGTCCCTCCCTGGGAGGAGGAAGCAGGTAATACTGTTGACCGATGGAGACGCGACACATCCCAAGCCCAAGCAGTTTGCCTCCGAGTACGCGCGGAGGTGTGCCAAGCTCGCGGCCCGATACGGCATAAAGATATCTGTTATCTGCATCGGCGGCGAGGGGGATGGTGGCAAGGGCACATATTCCTACAATCCCACCCTGGCGAGGGAGATAACCGAGATAGGGGAAGGCCGTCTGTTCCTGGTCAAGGATATGAAGGACCTCTCCCCGGTCTTCGTCTCCGAGATAGACGCCCTGATGATCGGGTCAAGGGTACGGGAGACCGGCGCCGATGGGTTCGAGGGCGAGGAGGCCGGGGTCTCCGCATAGGTGGGATCGTGGCTCCGGATAGACTATCCCGGCACCGCGGCACCGCGTAACAGATTTATATGGGTCGGCGGCGCTACTAGGCTAGTAGATCTGAACTTGCGGGGCATTACGATGGAATGGAGTAACGAGGCCAGGGATTTTCTGCAGTCGAGGAGGGAGAAGCTGCCCGGAGATGCTGCGGAAATCGATAAGGCTATTGATCGCATTAGGAAGGATTCGGAGAAGGCGGCGGAGATCGCTGAGTCCGAGGTCGTTGAGAAGGACCATGTCAAGCAGGCCATAGCAGGGCTCCCTGAGATGGAGGTCGTGTCCGAGGGCTCAGAGGGCTCATTCGGCTTCGTGAAGGCGATAGCGATCCTTGGGGTCATCTTCCTTGTCGTCGGACTCTATACCGAGCTCTGGTACCAGGACAAGGTGAAGTACGGCGAGCAGCCAGAGGGGGATGAGGAGGTATTCATGCTGAGATGGATGCTCTGGGTTGGGATAATCATGCTGGTGATAGCCGGCATCGTCTTCGTGATCGGCAGACGTCAGGCCGAAGAGGAGTGGGAAGAGGAGTTACCCGCCGAGAAAGAGTTGCCGGCGGAGGAATGACGGGCACCATCTCCTTTCGTACCGATGACCCCGCCTGGCTCAGGGTGAACTATTAGAGGCACCGCGAGGGAGTAGTACGTATGCCGAATCCCCTTTCCCTGTACCTATTCAGTGCGGATTACTCATACGAGAGCAACGGCGATCCGGTCGTGAGGCTCTTCTGCAAGGACCGATCCAGCAGGAGCTGTACCGTATTCGTGAGGGGGTTCAAGCCCTACTTCTACCTGAATCCCGAACTGGAATCCGAGGACGCCCTGGGGGCTCTGAGGGAGGAGCTGTTGCAGAGGTTCAATCAGATAAGGGATGTCCAGATCGTGGACAGGTTCACCCCCTTCGGGTATCAGGATGAGAAGAAGAAGATGCTCCTCATAGTCGCCCAGGACCCGAAGAACGTGCGCGAACTCCGGGAGTCGGCCAAGAACTACGGCACCATCTACGAGGCCGATATACTGTTCAAGAACAGGTTCCTGGTGGACACCGGACTGAGGTCGAACAGCTGGATCAAGGCGAGGAGCTATCGCCCGACCAGAACCAACACCGTCTCAACCAAGAGGAAGCTGGAGACGATACCGTCGAACCTGGAGCTCGATGATTTCGACGAGCATCCTGAGTTGCGGTACCTGTGCGTTGACATAGAGTGCCTGGCGGAGAGCGGGGAGGGGATGCCCCAGCCCGAGGTTGACCCGATCATAATGATCAGCCTCAGTTTCAGCCAGCCGTTCGAGGGCAGGGACAACATGGTCCTTGTGAGCCGTCCGGTCTCGATCGAGGACACGCAGGGGATGGAGAGTGAGGAGGAGATGCTGAGGGCCTTCCTCGATATCATGAAAAGATTCGATCCCGACGTCCTCCTAGGCTATAACTCGAACCAGTTCGACTTTCCATACATCATAGACAGGATGAGGGGGCTGGGGATCAAGCCAAAGATGGGTAGGGCCGAGAAGAACAGCTACTACAGGACCTTCGGCAACAGCACACGGGTGAATATCACCGGCAGGGTCGTGGTCGATGTACTGCCGCTGGTGAAGAAGGACTTCGCCCTCAAGCGGTATGGATTGGGCGAGGTCTCGAAGGCGATTCTCGGCAGGGAGAAGCTCGACGTGTCCCATACCGAGATCCCCCGTTTGTGGAAGAGCCAGGGAAAGGGTTTGAGGAAGCTCATCGACTACTCCAGGAGGGACGCGGAGCTCCCCCTCGAGATCCTGCTATCCAAGAGGCTGCTCGATAGATACATCGCCCTGGCACAGGCGAGCGGCACCTTGCTGCAGGATCTGGTCGAGGCCGGACAGTCCATAATGATCGACAACCTCCTCCTGAGGGAGCTCCGCAACTACCATCGGGTCATGCCATGCAAGCCGGATGACGAGGAGACGGCGAGGAGGAAGCAGATCCGAAAGGACCTGGGCCTGAAGGGCGGGCACGTGCTCGAACCGGAGACAGGTCTCCAGGAAAACGTCGTGGTGATGGACTACAAGTCCCTGTACCCGACCATAATGATAGCCAAGAATATCTGCGTCTCGACGCTGAAGGGCGAGGGGTTCGTGTCCCAGGATGATTACAGGGGCATAGTCCCCAGGATCCTTGAGGAGCTTCTGAGCAGGAGGCTGGAGATCAAGGAGAAGCTGAAACAGGTGGAGAAGGAGGAGGAGTACAGGATCCTGGACATGACCCAGTGGGCGATCAAGATCCTGCTCAACAGCTTCTACGGTTACTTCGGCTATATCCGGTCTCGGATGTACGATCTCACGATAGCCAACACCGTGACCAGAACCGGTAGAGAGACCATCACCGAGACCAAGAGGATCATTGAGAAGCAGATCGATCGGGTCTACATAGCCGACAGCAAGGTCCTGCTGAAGGAGGAGTGCGACGGTCAGGACGATGCCCTCGAGGTGGCGCTGAGGGTGGTCTACGGTGACACCGACAGCGTCTTCGTCAAACTCTCCCCGACCGATGGCCAGAAGGTATCGATCGGTGAGAGTGAGGCATCATCCCTTGGAGCCAGGCTCGGGGAGATACTCACGAGATCGCTTCCACCCCCGATGGAACTGCAGTACGAGGCCTTCTCGCAGAGGGCACTCTTCGTGACCAAGAAGAGGTACGCCCTCTTCTGCGAGGGAAAGGAGCCCGCGGTGAAGGTGAAGGGTTTGGAGACCGTGCGCAGGGAGTGGTGTAACCTCGCCACCGAGGCCATGAAGGAGGTCCTCAAGCTTCTCCTCCGGCGTGGAGATATCGAGGCAGCATCCGAGTACATGAAATCCCTGATAGAGGATCTGAGGGAGGACAGGATCAAGCTGGACAAGCTGATCCAGACCCGCACCCTGAGCAAGAGGCCAAGCGAGTACAAGGGAAGGCAGCCCCATGCGGAGCTCTGTCAGAAGATGCAGAGGCGGGACCCGGCGAGCGCGCCCGATGTCGGGACCCGGGTACCGTTTGTGATCACCAGCGGATCGGGCCTACTGGTCGAGAGGGCTGAGGACCCTGACTACGTTCTCGAAAATGGGCTCACACTCGATCATGAGTACTACATCAGGCGTCAGATACTTCCCCCGGTACGCAGGATCTTCGAGGCCCTTGGATTTCAGATCGACGAGCTGGTCGCAGACTCCTCGCAACTGACCTTGCTCGACGCCTTTGGGGAGACCAAACCCAAGCCTGCGGCCGAGCCGAAGGTCCCCAAACCCGAGCGCTATCCCATCCTCGGCCACGATCTGGAGGAGTTCATCTGCCCGGGGTGCAGCGCCAGCTTCACCATCATGGACCTGTCGGAGTTCGTCTGTCCCGAGTGCGGGGAGGAACTCGACGATGATACCTCGAGTAGCGTCATATCCGAGATAATGGGGCTGGCGAGGGCTGCGGCCGTCAAGGGCGGGACCAGGGACTTCGTGTGCGGGAGGTGCGGAAAGACGTACAGGAGGATCCCGCTCAGCGGCACCTGCGGGTGCTCCGGCCAGGTGGTGCCCCGTTCGGTGGAGGTCGCCGTGGCGCCGCTCATGGATCTGGTCGAGGCAGCCTCGCCGTCGATCAGGAATGGATCGATCAACCTGCAGATGTCCATGATAAGGATGGATTTCGGCTCTATCGAGGCAGAGGAGGCGCCCCAGATGAGCCTGGGGGATTTCCTCTGACCCCGGACAGCATTTATTAGCGCATTTGCCGGGATTCTCGAAGAGTGTCAACATGCGGATGCTTCTCATCCACGCGGATTCAATGTCCTACGAGGTCAGGAAACCCACCAGGTTCGCCGAGCCGCTCCCCAAGGGGTTCGAGGGGGATCGGATGGAGGAGGTCCTGGTGGTCTTCGCCGCTGTCGAGGCCGCCGACGAGAGCGATGTGGGTTCGACCGTCGAGGATGCCTTGAAAGAGATACTGGACGTACTGGATCAGATCGGGGCAGAGAGGGTTCTGCTGTACCCCTACGCCCACCTGTCGTCAGATCTATCTTCCCCTGAAGTGGCGGTGAGTGTCCTCAAGGGATTGGAGTCGAGACTATCCGAGAGCTGTGAGGTGAGGCGGGCTCCTTTCGGTTACTACAAGGCATTCAACGTGAGCTGCAAGGGGCACCCCCTTTCCGAGTTGAGCCGCGACGTGGGACCTCGGGAGGCGGGGGAATCCGTTTCCCAGGCGCTAGAGAGGGAGGAGAAGATCGAGTCCCACTGGTACATCCTGACCCCCGACGGCGATCTGGTTGACATCCCGGATTTCGATTTCACCGACCACCCGAGCCTGAGGAAGTTCGCCGATTACGAGATCGAGAAGGCCCGGGCGGTTGACAAGGTCCCGCCCCACGTGAGGCTTATGCAGAGGCTGGAGCTGGTTGACTACGAGCCGGGGAGCGATGTCGGCAACCTCAGGTGGTATCCCAAAGGGACTCTGATAAAGAGGCTCCTGGAACAGCACGTCACCAACCTGGCCCGTTCACACGGCGGGATGGAGGTGGAGACACCGATAATGTACGATGCCTCCCACCCCAGCCTGAAGCAGTACATAGACAGGTTCCCGGCCAGGCAGTACAGGCTCAAGTCGGATCAGAAACGGATGTTCCTCAGGTTCTCGGCGTGCTTCGGGCAGTACCTGATGAAACACGATATGTCCATCTCGTACAGGAACCTGCCCCTCAGGCTGTATGAGCTGACTCATTACAGCTTCCGGCGGGAGCAGAGGGGGGAGGTCGTCGGGCTCAGGAGGCTGAGAGCCTTCACCATGCCCGATATGCACACCCTGGTCGGGGACATGGACGAGGCGGTTCGGGAGTTCCTCCAGCAGTACGACCTCTGTATCAGGTGGATGCGGGACCTCGGCCTCGACTACGAGGTCGGGATCCGTTTCGTGCGGGATTTCTACGAAAAGAATCGCGAGATGGTCCAGGACATGGTGAACCGGGTCGGTAAGCCGGTCCTGGTGGAGATGTGGGACGAGAGGAGCTTCTATTTCGTGATGAAGTTCGAGTTCAACTTCGTCGATGCCCTCGACAAGGCCTCCGCGCTGTCCACCGTGCAGATAGACATCGAGAACACGGAGCGATTCGATATAAAGTACGTCGATGCCGAGGGTCAGGAGAGATATCCTCTCATGCTCCATGCCAGTCTGAGCGGCGGCATAGACAGGGCCCTCTACGCCCTCCTGGAGAAGGCCTATCTGGACGAGAAGAGCGGCAAGGCGCCCTCCCTGCCCCTATGGCTTTCCCCGATCCAGGTCAGACTCTGTCCCATAGGCGACGGACACCGGGAGTTCGCGTCCGGCCTGGCGGACGAGCTCGAGTCGAAGGGGATCAGGGTCGACATAGACGACAGGACGGAATCCGTGGGCAGGAAGATAAGGGACGCCGAGACGGAGTGGATCCCCTACGTCATCGTGGTGGGGGACAGGGAGATGGAATCTGGCGTGCTGCCGGTAAGGATCAGGAATCCGAGGAAGATGGAGGAGATGAAGCT
>Ga0180431_10002024_pt1 | contig 27535 bp, 37 predicted proteins | sample SS_ome_11_FD_132459 | JGI IMG/M metagenome (GOLD analysis project Ga0180431, IMG submission 132459) | Hypersaline lake sediment archaeal communities from the Salton Sea, California, USA - SS_1_MS_1 metaG | ecosystem: Environmental > Aquatic > Non-marine Saline and Alkaline > Hypersaline >... | reverse complement strand
TTCACTATTTCCAAATAGCTTTCATACGACTCGTTTTCTGAGTCATGCGTTAGACATTTAACTGCAGCAACTACACGTTCTGAAAATCCCATTGTAAACAAATCGTCTATAGTCATATCAGTAATAGATGGACGAGAAGGACTTGTTCATAAATATCGAAATCAAATACATAAGGTGATTTAATGACAGAATATTTAACAGTTGATTTAGACAATTTGTATGGCGATGGATATTTTTATACAGAATTTGATATTGGTGGTGCGGGTCATGCAATAACAATTAAGGCAAAAGACAAAGAAAAATTTTTACATGCTTTTGCAGAAGAGTGGAAAGTTAGAGCACGAAATGCATTAGAAGTAGATGAAATGTTTGAGGAGTGATAAAATGAGACTTGAACTTGCAAGAGTGCCATATGGCAAACTAGACACGCCGATAGAAGACAGAGAATACAAAATAAGAGGACAACCTAATTGTCCTGTTGGTAATATTGAAGAGTGGAAGGATTACGCTAGAAATAACTTCTATACTAAATTAGCTATCTTTGATAAGGATGGCAATCGAGAAGTCGAGGTATAGAAAACTATATAAACCCATAAACTATATCCATCAATCATGGCATCAAACAAAGAAACTCAAAAACAAGGCAGGAGAATCTCAGGAATAAAACGAACATTCGAACAACCCAATGGACGAAAAATCGTTACATTGAAAAATGGCAAGATTATGCCATTGGCAAGATATCTAGTATTAAAATATCAAGGACCAATACCTGACGACCACGAAGTACATCACAACAATGGCGATTGCACAGATGACAGAATTGACTTATCAAACTATAGCGTATGGCACAAAGACTATCACAAAGAGTTTCATGCCACATATTTAGGTGAATAAATATGCCAGAAGAACTAGTAACTTTAAAGGCGGTTAAGTACGTACCAAGTTTCTTGAATTACGTACACGACTCGAAGCAATACGTTATATGCGACATAACGTATTTATGGAATGAAAAGAAACACACATACGTGCCTATATTGGCAGAACCATATGGAGATGATGTAGAATGTTAAGTGTAGAACAATATCAAGGGCTGGAGCATGTCTTATCAATTATCGCAGATGAATTAAAAGGCATTCGCGAAGAATTACATGATATGAATAAAGAAGGATTGAAAACATATCCACACACGGTGTATTAATATGCCCAAAGAGATTGTTGAAGCATTAGCCGATTATATCTCGATTGAAGATATAACAGGACACGCAGATGATGTCTTACAAACAATTACAGATAAAATCAATAAACTTAGAGACAACGATTGGGACGACCTCTATCTAAAAGACGATGGATGTTACGACGGATTTAACGTTAACATATATGGTTATCGAATCGAAACAGATGAAGAGTACGATACTAGAATGAAAAAAACGCAGAAACATTTACAAAATAAAAAGAATCAATTGAGTAGATTAGAAGAAAAATACAATAAATTAAAAGTAGAAATTGAAGAGGCGGAAAAATATGAATGATACAGGTTGGTATGAAGTATTCGGATTAACAAAAGACGATTATGCAGCTATTGAATTGGGTGTATCACGAGAACAATTTAATCCAAATCATCTATTGAGGATTAAAGGACATACATTCATGAAATTGGATGCAATGAATTAGACTGAAGCTGGGAAGGTTTTTTTCTTTATTTTTCCCCTTCCCTTTTGAATGAGTAGGCGAGGCTTTCTAGAGGCCACATGGCAAGGGCGTGGGACCGTATTCACGTTCGAGGGTTCAAATCCCTCATCGCTTATCACATAGGATAGCAGAGCTTGTATAGCGACAACAAATGGATACCTCACAGGGAGCAGTACACCAGTGAGTCTTATGCAACCTACTGTTATGGAAGTCGAAGCTCCTTGAGACTATAGTTCCGGATGATATAGGGTCTCAGAATGCCTGGGAGAGTTAATCTCCCACCTTTGTGAACCATCAATTGAATATGGCGGGGTATCCAAGCCTGGGAAGGCCCTATCGATGATAGGTGAAATGCTAGACGTGGCTACCTATAACCGAACTGTTGACGAACAAACAGGTATAAGGTTTTCGAGAGTTCAAATCTCTCCCCCGCTCCCATGCTGGTGTAGCCAAGTGGACAACGGCGCCAGACTAAGAAGTGTGTTCTTAGGGCGAAACTTAAGAGAGGGTGAAACTCAAACGTCCACGCGGAGATATCTGGTCCTTAGTGGTTCGCAGGTTCAAATCCTGCCACCAGCATCATTAACGGCGATGTGGTGTAATTAGCATGCCCAGATACTGGCGAATATTACCTATACGATAATGTTTGAGCTTGGCCAGCTGAGGTGTAGGCGCAAATCCTACCATTGCCGACATGGGCCAGTAGTGTAGTCAGGAAACACGCCTGTTTTGCAAACAGGAGACCTCGGGTTCAAATCCCGACTGTGTCCACTATGAAACAATATGATGATGACGAACCATGCGCTAAATGCGGTTCATTAGAGTTCGAATTAGCATGGGACGATATAAACAACGAATGGATATGTCATAATTGTATACTGAACGAAAGAGGACGACTTATGGCGTTAATTGAATAATAGGGAGTTGGCATAGCTTGGACAATGCGGTGGACTCATAATCCACAGACGGAGGTTCAAATCCTCTACTCCCTTTATGAAACAAAAAGATATGTATTGCTTTATGCCAACTAATGAGCAAAAAGCAAAAGATGAGAAACAGTTTGGCAAGTATACAGACATGATATGCCCAAATTGCGGTTTAGAAACTTCGTATTGGAGTGAAATGAATGCAAAATGTTGGGAGTGTCAGACAATACTTATTAAAATGCAGGATTGACAGAGTCTTGGCAATGTACCACGTTGCTAGCGTGAGGTACCATATGGTGCACAGGTTCGAATCCTGTATCCTGCGTAGGTGATTTAAATGACGTATTTTTGTTGTGGGCAAGCAATGTATGAAGGCTGGGATGGAGCATACCATTGTTCCAAATGTGGTAGACATACTACAGATGAAGCTGAATATGATAATTGGGCAAGCAGGAATATACTATGATGAATAAGAATGAAGCAATGAACTTTTATCGCATGGAGCGTCTATTGTTGATAATGTGTAAGAAAGATTTATTGAACAATGAAGATTTAGAATTTATTCTTAATGAATAATTGGCAGGGTGATGGAACCCGGGAACATGCCAGGCTTGAGACCTGAGGCCATCGTAATGATGTGTAGGTTCGAATCCTGCTCCTGCCGCTAAAAGATTTGTGCTGTCGCATGTAGTATATATATCTTTCTGTCTAACGCCAGAATATAGCCAGTATATGAAAAGGTATATAAACATATACCTACATAGAGGTGCATACAATGGATATCTTAATTGGCAAAAAGAAGGCATATATCTATTCAAATATAGCAATACAACAATTGAATACGGAACCACAGATAAAGCTTAAAGCTAGAGGACGTTCAATACTTACATGTGTTGACGCATTTGAAATACTTAAAAGAGAAATAGATAACAAGAGGCAATGGACAATCAAATACGTTATTGAGACTAGTTCATCGCAAATGAAGCGTAAAGAGCAAGACAATGAACGAGGAGATATGATTAATATCTCTGAATTAGAAATCATAGTTAATAGGACTTGATAGTATGACAACGAAGGTCGAGAAGAGTGGCTTACTTCCAATTGTTAAAGCATTGGTTGACGAGAATCCCGCAATTTCAGACCAGAAGGTCGCTAACAAACTAATGCGTGATTACAAAGATAAATTGGAAGATGGCAAGATAACTTGGTATGCAGTACGTAATGCCAGAAAGAAACTTGCAGAATCACAAATGAGAGAGTTGGCTGAAGCTAATCCTGAAACGGGATTGGTTGATTTAGCAACTGAACAATTCAATAAGATTCTAATGGAAGGAGTAGATAACGCAAAGGATATCTACGACGAGGCAAGAGATACTGGCGATTTAAAGATTGCATTACAGGGATTAGAACAGGTTCGAAAGAACTTAGTATCTATCAAGGACTTTGCAGAAAAGAATATCATACAACCACAACAGAATCTTACGATTAATGAACATCTAACTATCATATCGGACTTAAGGCAATTTCAAAAGTTCTTATGCCCGAATTGTCGTACGCGTATTAATCAGGAGCTGCTTACAGATGCCTGATTGGTCGACAATACCAATTGAGAATAGACCATTTAACATTAGATGTAAGAGACGTAACCATTGTTTGAATTGGGACATACATAATCCTGAACCATGTAGGAACTGTATGTACAATAGGGCAGAAGAACCAATAACTAATATCTATTTGAATAATCAGAAGCCTGACCATTACAAACCAAAATATGGGGAGATTGTGAAGTTCATATGAGTAAATATTCTTATTCCACATATGCTGTTGATTATCCCGTAGATGATGAGGGTAACACAGTTTATTTATTTGATTAGGGTACTTAATGTTAAGATGTACACAGGAGTGGCGAAGCTATCGTCGGGTACTTATGCGTAAGTGGTAATCGCATAGAATAATAATGTAGTGATTTATTGGAGGATATACTATGGCAGTTTTAGATAAAGTAAAAGAGAATGAAACTCTCGAGAAAGCAGTAGACTGGTTCATAAAGATTGGAACCGGCGGATTTATACTCGTTGGTGGGCTACTTATTGCTCAGAAGATATTCAATCTTACTTGGTCAATCAGTGGTAGCATTGGTCTTTAAACGGGCTAATACACCAAGCATAATATATTCTGTACAAATGTGTTTAATATAAAGCCACATGTTAAACAATATAACATTTCAGGCTAAACATTTTTCTGGATGGGAAATTTAAGGGAGCATCTCAGAAGAGATACCTGGGTTGTTTATATATGACACGTAGTCTGAGAAGGCACAATATACGATAACATGTGCGTTGACCTATCATTGAATAGGAAGGATAAGATGATAATTGTAGTAGGAAGATACCATAAGAACAAACGTAGAGTCTTAGGTATCATACATCTATCCTGATAATATTTTCTAGGTAGGGAATATCGAAAGGGCTACTCGAAGAGATACATGGGTAGCTTTTCTTTAGAAATTTGAGTCCTATCATTTGAAAACTTAATAGGATAGATAGAAAATTCTCTAGTAGTAGAGATAGGAAGGATGGTTATGGAAGAGATAGCCTGTTATGTTTCTAGTTCTTAGGAATTAGGCCTTCCTTATAACGCGCTTCAAATATTTTTCTACTAGGGGAAATATTTCTTATGGCCCTAACAATTTAATAGGGGCCCACATAGAATAGAACGATCGGGTGGTAAGATACCATACATCCCATAGCCTAATGGTAACCATAGGGGCATGGGGCCTATGTATCTCTATCACTGTCTATCGTCGCTTCTCGTAAGCGATTACGTAGGGTCGATATCCTATTACACGTACGTTGTGATACATGGATACCCGCAACATGTTTTACTGAGAGAAAATCAATTGAACAGGAGGCAGAAATATATGGGGGATATGGATTGGGGTATATGGACCCGTAAGCTATTCAAGGGGCTGGGGTTCACGGTACTAGTGACAGCCATTACCTACATGGCCACCTACCTCGAGGCCACTGAGGTGCCAGCTGAGTACGCTTTGCTAGTTACTTTAGTTTATACTGTGATGAAGCAAGCAGCGAACTTTATCAAGCACACGTATTTAGTGGAAGGGTAGGCACGCGCGCGTGGGGGGGTATCAGTTCCGAAAGATATTAATTTTTTTTCGGCAAAATATAAAGATTAGGCCTCTCTAGAAATTTATATTATTTTCAAATGTTAATAGTATTTAGGAAGCTAGATAATAATGAACATAAGTAAGATTCAATCAATTCAAATAGGGCCCCTTCAATATGGAGGTCGTTTTGTGGACGTCTTTAATAGTAGTCCAGAACACGAGTGGCCAGAGATAGCGGCTTCAATGATTAAGCACGAAACGCTTAATTCAATAGAGCCTTATGATAAATATTTCAGAATAAAAGAGGGCGACATAGTTCTTGACGTCGGATGTCACGTTGGAGTTAACGCAGCAATCTTCTCAACGAAGGTTGGACCGACGGGACGAGTCATTGCAATGGAGCCTGACTATCGAGCACTTGGTGCAGCGATAGCAAATAATTATCGATTTAAAAATATTGAGTATTTTCCACTTGCAGCTTGGAACAAAAAAGGGCACGAAGTAATTCATCTTCATGATAAGGCATACGGCATGAGTTGTATGACACATAAGTGGCTTGAAGAAACATACCCAATTATTGTTCGGACAGTTCGAGTGGATGACTTGATGAACGAACTCAATATTAAGAAAGTTAATTTCATTAAGATGGATATCGAAGCTGCAGAAGTTAATGCAGTTAATGGCATGATTCAAACTCTTCGAAAATGCGATGGCTTTTCAATCGCAGCATATCATGCATACAAACAAGATGACGAAGTAATCAAGACACATGAAATCATCTTACCACAACTTAAGAAATTACTACCAGACTTTGAGATTCGAATGTGGAATGCCAACGATGGCGAAATAATTTCAGGATGGCGAAAAGGCAATGAAGATAGGGTTATACAGCACAGCGCAGATACCGACAGCTCCTAAGCTCAAAGGATATGGGGGTGTAGAATATACCGTTGGAAATCTCGCAAAACGATTTGCAAAACATGGGCATGAAGTTCATTTATTTGGCGCAAAGGGCTCGTACAGACCTGACGGGGGAGTCGTAAATGAGTTCGAATCGTCTAATCCGAACGAAGCTATTCTCGAAAGAGAAATGTTTCAATCATTTGATAAGTCGCTTTTTGATGACTTAGATATCCTTCACGATAATTCGCATTGGCATTTTCCTGCAGCACTTGTTCCGGACGTACAGTATTGCTATACGTTACATGCGACAAGAGCAAACATGCAGGACTTTAAACAAGGCTATAATTATAATGGAATATTACAATGCACACATCATGCGATATACCAGAAGTGGATGACTGGTAACGAATATCGTGTATGTCAAGGTGGCATTGATATTTCACATTTTAAATTCAAGAAAGATAAAGGCGATAGATTACTTTGGTTGTCTCGTTTGTTTGAACCGAAAGGCGCACATCGAGCAATCGAAATCGCAGAGATGGCAAAGACACCAATTGATATTGTAGGTGGGTCATTCATCGATACGCCATCATATACAAATAAGATTAAACGAATGTGTCAGTACTCAGACTATGCAAACTTTGTAGGCGAAGTCTCTCAAAAAGAGAAGCACGAGTATTTGGAAAATGCGAAAGCATTACTATTTCCCGTCGAGCAGTTCTTGTCGCCTGCATCTATGGGTATCAGTCTTTGGATTGAAGCATTATGTTTAGTTCCATTAGAGGCGCTTGCCTGTGGAACACCAGTTATCGCATCACCAAATGGCATCATATCAGATGCTGTACATGATGGAATGACTGGTTATCTCGCAGCAAATGACAGAGATTTTGTCGACAGAATACATCAAATCGATAACATCGACCCACAGATGTGCAGATGTCGTGCAGAGTATTTTTCACTTGATAAGACAGCCGAAAGGTATCTGCATTTGTACAAAGAGATTATTGAGGGACGAACGTGGTAAGCAAATCATTGATTAGGTTACGAGAGTTAACAGATAATCTTCCTGAAACTCCATACGCAAACACGAAGGTGACATAATGCCAAGTGATAGTCTAGAACGACTTCGAGAATTAACGAACGATTTAGCTCATGAACTTGATGGTTCAGTCGGGCATATTCTTGATATGTTGAAATTAGTTTTGACATATGTTAATTCGCAAGTCATGATATTAGATACAGATAACAATATCATTTATACAAATCCAAAATGTGACGAATACAATAAACGAGTATACGGTAAATCGTTACGTTGTGGACATAAGTGGTATGAAGAAATGGGAATAGGAGAACCTGAAGAGTATCCGTCAAAAACAGCGTTACAAAAAAGACGTGTAGTTAAAACAAAATTCATAAGTCCTGTAACAGGGGTGACTATGACAGTTGTTTCAATACCGTTGATTAATAATGGAGAATCGGGAACGATATGTATTTATAACGAGGAGTAAGTCTTATGCCTGGTGGGAGTAACGGCGGTTGGCCTGAATGGGGTCGGCACGTATTAAAAGAGATAGAGCGGTTAGATGACGGACACACCGACAATGCAAAACGTCTTAACCAACACGATATTGACATCACTATGCTAAAAGTCAAGTGCGGGTTATTGGGATTACTGGCAGGTTCAGTACCATCTGTTATCACATTATTGATTACAATATTTTCAGCGTAGGTAATGTATTATGAGGAAGCAATATAAGCAGTGGCTTAAATATGCCACTGACCCAATTTCATTTACACGTGATATACTTCACTATGAAGTCAAAGACTTTCATGCCGATTGGTTAAAGTTTGAAATGGAAAATCGATATACCATTTTACTAGCACCAAGAGGACATGGGAAAACGACAATTCATAGTGTCGCGTATCCTATTTGGAAGTTATGTCATGACCCAAATCTTCGTGTCATGATATTAAGTAAATCATCAGCACTTGCACAACGTGTGTTAAGTGAAATCAAATGGCACTTCGAAGTTAACGAAGATTTAATAGAGTTCTATGGTGACTTAACAAATAAAGACGTTAAGTGGACTAATGAAGAAGTTATGTTGTCGAGGTCTAAGGATGTACCATTCAAGGAATCGTCCATCACTGCTAGAGGGCTCGATTCAGCGATTATCGGGGGTCACTACGAATTAATAATATGTGATGATATTATTGATGAGAAGAATACAACAACAGCACAACAACGAGATAAGGTTCGCAATACATTTGAAAAGGTCGTAAGACCAATGTTGGAACCGTGGTCTGAAATGCACTTCGTGGGAACACGATGGCATGAGTACGACATCTATGGGGAACTAATGGAATCGCGTTTGTTTAATGGACGTGTCTATGACATGATAACAAACGAACAAAAGAAAACGACATTGTGGCCTGAAAGGTTTCCGTACGAGTCAAATAACGCGAATCATATTACAGCTATGAGTTTGAAAGAATCGATGGGAAGCGTAGCTTTCTCGTTACAGTATAGGAATGACGTCAGCCAGTTCAGGAATGCAATATTCAAATCTGACTGGATGAAATATTATGTCGAACCACCATTAAAGACTAGAACTTTTATGGCGGTAGATTTAGCAATATCAGAGAAGGGTGACTACTTTGCGATTGTTGTTATTGGTGTGGATTCTAAGGGAGATATTTACGTATTAGATACATACTACGGGCACCATTCGTTCTTTCCACAATTGAAAAAGATTAAGTATTATTACGACAAATGGGAACCACTAAAAATTGGAATTGAAAACAATGCGTTTCAACGAGCAGTTCCGCAGGAATTGAAACGCAGGTCAGATGAGTTTGGTATACTTCCAATTTTTCCAATTAATACTACAAAAGATAAGATTACACGTGCACGAAAGGTCTCAGCTTTATTCGAGGCAGGTCGTGTGTATGTTCATAAAACAAAACACATCGAATTAATAGATGAAATCTTACACTTTCCAAAAGCAAGTGTAGCTGATGACGTTCTCGATGCTTTAATGATGGCAATCGACATGAGTGACGTCAGAGGTTCGTTCAATTGGCAAAGTGTGAAAAATTTGACTAGAACCGGAAGATATAGAGGTAGAATAATATGAGTGACGAAAATTTTTGGACTAATTCACTTCGGCGTCTAGTCGGTACAGACAATAAGCCAAAAGAACAGAAAACAAAACCGAAAGGTTATTCGGCACGAGCGAATGAACGTGTGACTGAGTTCTTTGCAGACAAGCCTCGCAACGTTTCGCATCTTGACGAAAATTGGAATATTTATTCTCAGTCAGAAGTTCCGTATGCTGCAGTGACTGCATTGTCTTATAATGCTGTAGGCGACTGGCGTGTACGTTGTGAGGACGAGAAATCGAGAGAGTATATTTACGATTTTCTTCGTCTAACTGATTTTGATAGCGTTGTTTTGGATGTTATCAGAGATTGTTGCGTTTTTGGAGATGCGTTCGTTGAGAAAGTATATTTCAGCAATGGCGATTTGGCTGAATTAAAATTACGAGACCCAAGAACATTTCAAATCAAGATTGATGCGAAAGGAGATGTATTGGGTTATGTACAAACTGTGAAGACTGGCGATGGTTCAAAAACTATTGAATTGAAACCTGAAGAAGTTGTTCATTATCAATTGTTTACTATCCCTCATAGTCCTTATGGGCTTGCTCTCATTGACCCTTCAAGGGATACAATGAAAAGAAAGACTGTAGCTGACGAGGGTATTACAGCTGCGATGGATAGGCACGGTTTTCCAAAGTATCACATTAAATTAAAAACACCTAAGGGTTACGAAGATGAAATACCATCGTCAACTGAGATTGACAGTATTGCATCTGATTTCAAGAACTTAAATTTAAAAAATGAGATTGTAACGTCTGAGTTAATTGAGATTACACCATTAGACGTTAAAGGTATTCAGAATGTTGAAGAATACTTTAATTATTTCCAAAGTTCAGTTACTTGTGGTGTCTTAGTTCCACAGGAAGTCTTAGGTCTTGGTAGTGGCTCAACTGAAGCAACTGCAAGAGTAAGACGATTAATGTTTGAGAAGCTAGTTCGTGGTTTCCAACGAAAGGTAGCTCGTACGACTGAAATCAATGTATTAGAAGAACTTGCTCCTGATAAGAAAGCACGTATCATCTTTGCAGATTCAGTACCAGAAGATGACGCAATATTAGCTGAAAGCATACATAAACTTATGCCAAGAGGCGACCCATTCGCAATCTTAACAAGAGATGAAATACGAGAACGTTTAGGATATCCACCAGTAGTAGTTGCAAATCAAAAGCGCAAAGCTATCTATAATAAATATGGAATATCTAGTAAAGCTGATGAGATGGAGCAACCAACGAATGGGACACAAGTCGACGACTTACAACAGACACTGAACAGGTATTCTAGTAAAGTTGAAGATTACTTGCGAGATTATGTTGAATGAAACTAGAGGAGCTTATTAAGGCTGAAGCTAAGCGTTTGTATAAGCAACTTAAACCTATTTATATAGAATCATATATCAAAGGCGCTCAAGACGCTGAGAAGGTCTTAAAGAAAGTCCTTGATTATGAAAGTCTATATGAAGAGGCTGTAGGTTACTATAACGAACAGGGAGATTGGATTGTCGACCAGTTTGCAGACGTTGATGCAGAGCTTTTACATACTAAATTGAATCTTGCTATTGCTCAAGGGCATAGCTTTAGTCAGTTTTGGACTAACGTTCAACACTCTGGAATGTTTTCTTACGATAGAGCAAAGCGTATTTATCGTACAGAAACAGCAAGAGCATACAATGAAGGTGCCTTAAGACAATACCATAAGGAAGGAGTCAAGATGGTTGATATACTATTAGGCCCAAATCCTTGTCCAATATGTTCTTCGTTTGCAAGTGCTAGCCCCTTTAAGACTGAAGATTTGTTTGGAGTGCTTCCAATACATCCAAATTGCGCTTGTGTTATGGTAAATTCGTCTGTAGTTCCCAAGCAATAGAAACCTTTATAAACCCCTAACCCTTATCTATGTTTATGACACAGGAAATAAGTGGCCTCATAAAAAAGGTAGGAAAAGTTAAGGCTTATGACAACTCAAACGCATGGGACAGAGAAATAACATTTGTATTTAAGTTCTTTATGGAAGTAGAAAATAAAGATGGAATTTATTTAGCAATGGTTACAGTCGACGGCGAAATGACTGAATGGGGACCAAGAATCAAGAAAGATGGACGAAGAGAAAAACCATTAATTGGAGATAAAGTTCGATTTACAACACATCGCATTCGAGAAGGCAAAGATGGAGCACGATGGTGTTCAGTTACATGGAACCAAGAATTTGAAATAACTTACAAATCAGAATCGGCACGACAAGAACTCGCAGATTTCATTGCACGCAAAAAAGCAGAACGCGAAGAAGCATATCAACAAAAACTCAAAGAACAAGAGGAACAAGCATACGAAGCTAAAGCCGAATCATTAAGTCGCCAATTCGCAGAAGAAAACGACGACAGAATCCCACAGGACGTAAGAGACGAATTTAATTCAGTCTTCAATTGGGATAGATTATTTAACGTCCTTAAACAAACACAATCACCAATTGATATCGGAGAAGCACCACACATGTGTCCACACGGCGGACCAAGAGCATGTGGCTGTCAAACACCAGGGAGTGGCCTCAGATACTCACACACTGGAGCATTATATGGTTTACCAAGAGCACACAGAAACTCAGTTATCAAAAAGGCACTTAAAACTAACTTAATTACAATTCACAAAGAATCTGATGACGAAGACTCAGTTCTTTACATCATCACAGAACGTGGACGACAAGTCCTTGAAAGTATGAAATAATCATACTTTCTTTTTATGTTTTAAAAAATAACACTTGTGTCAAATAATGGAATTAAATTACAAAAAGAAAAGTAACAATATCTTGAAGGACGTTATTTATCATGACGTCACTATTTTGAGTAATGGAGTATGGGACCAACAGGATAAAAAGTCGAGAGTCTTTTATCCTGAAGAGGTTCTACATAGGGATGCTAAAAATTGGAAGCGAAATTTCATTTACGCCAAACATACATCAAGGAAAGATGGAACGCCAGAAAGCGCTTTCAATATTGTTGGCTTTGTCGAAGACCCACATTACAGTAACTTGCGAAAAGCAATCGTTGCTGATTTGAGGATACTTGGGTCAAAAAAAGAAATAATTGAATATATTGACAAAGGCATCATACGTTTTTTGTCACCTGAAGTTTGGACAGATGACCATTACAGCTATACAAAAAATTCACGTATAGCGACAAAGTTGGATTTTAACGGTGTTGCATTAGTAGTAGACAATCCAGCATGTAAGGAATCAGAGATAAATAGACACAGAAAATCGCTTGTTAATTCAACCTAATGGTATAACATTAGGCTTACATTTAATTAACTCTAACGCCGCGTTTCGGCGCTACAACAGCGTATCGACGTTGCATGTTAAACAATAAAAGGAGTGAAGAATATGTCATGGATGAAAGAAGACATGCTTGAGGTTACAAGAAATCTCAAACTTTCAGGAACAGTTGAAGGAGATGCAAAGCATACTTTAACAATGTTTTACAGTCACCCAACAGTTATCGACTCATCTGGGTGGGTAACCACAAATTCAAACGGCGCAACTACATTAGCTGAAAGTGCAGCAAACAAACATGTCAAGTTCGCAATCGGTGGACTTAAAGAAGGCGACATCATTACTAAATATCGTCTTTTAGGTGGAACTACAATTGGAACTGCAACAAACACATGTGCAATTGTTTCTGGACTTTATAATGTGACAAAATCAGCAGGAGCGGCTTTAGTTGCAACATCTGTTGGTAACACAACTACATTAACTGCAGCATCAACAACTGCAATCGATTTAGAAGCAGACGTCACTGACACTACAGTTGCAGACGATTATCAGTATTTTGTTCTCGTTAAAGGAACTACTATGGCTGGTGCGTCAGCTGCAATCACTGGTGTTGAAGTTGATATTGATAGGATTGTTTAATTATGCCAATGCCGAAACCCGTACCAAGTGATACACAAGAAATGTTTAATTCACGTTGTATGTCAAATTCCACAATGGTGGCAGAGTATCCAGACAAAAAACAAAGGTTTGCTGTCTGCCAGTCGTTATGGGAAAATAAAGGAGATAAAAAGATGACAAAGAAGTCAGATACACCAAAAGCAACAGTTATCCAAAGAAAGGGTAGACGTATTATTGGTGGTTACGGTTCATTCGTCATGGTAGACTCTGACAACGATATGGTCAACAACGACGCTCTTAAAACTGGGCTAAAGAAATTTATGTCCAAGAAAAACAAAGATTATCGAAACATCATGTGGTCTCATGAAGGCATACAAGTTGGAAAGGTTATCGAAGGTTACGGAAAACACAAAACGCGCGTTGACGACAAAGGGCTTTACATCGTTGCAGAAGTTAGAAACGATATTGAGTCTGCAGATAGAATCTGGAATGCAATATTGTCTGGTGACTTGAATGCATTTTCAATTGGATTCGAACCATTGCAACGAATGAAACACACGAAAGAAAGTGGTGAACATTGGAATGAAATAACAGAGATAAATCTGTTAGAGGTATCAATTTGTGAGATGCCAAAAAATGCTTTATCACGGTATACGATTCTTTCAAAAAGTAAAAATGTTATAAAAGATGGAGAAGGCAATGTGATGACTGAAAAAACAAAAGTCAAAGCACCTGAGGACGAACCAGAAGACAATCCCGAAGACATGCCAGAGGATAAACCCGAAGACATGCCTGAAGATGAAACTGATGAACCTGAAGACGATGATGAGGAAACTATGTCCGATTCGAAAAGTAAGGTTGACACAATTATTTCATTGATTAAGGATTTGTCTGTGGACGAACTTGCCGAACTTAACTCTAAGATGCAACCACAAACAAAGAGTGAAGTTTCTATCGACGAAATACGAGACGAGTTAAAAAATCTTCAAGAGAAGGACGATATTAAAGGCATCGACTTATCTGAGTTAGCAAGATTAGTTACTTCATACGAAACTGGCACATCTGCAAAGTCGTACGCGTTACCACGAATTGCTGACGGTAAATTGGACTGGCATTCTGCTATTTCAAAATCTATTGATAACATTACTGAACAAATGAAAGATGTCGTTACAAACAAATCGAAGATTAATAACTTAGAACTCGAAATCTCAAGGAAGGCGGAAGAAGTGGAAAACGCAAAGAAAGAGGCTGAAGAAGCAAAACAGGAAACAGCACAGGCTGAGAAAAAAGTAGAGCAAGCTGTCGAAGAAAAACAAGAGGTTGTTAAAACAGCCGAAGCCGACAGACAGGTTCTCGACGAAGTACAAAAATCTATGAAGAGTCTCGATGAAACTCTTCGCAACTTCGACAATCGTTTAGAAAAGCTCGAGAAGGTGAAGGTAACTAAAACTGAAGCTACTGGACAACCTACTAAAGAGCAATTGTTGAATGATTATCGACCGTCAAATGTCATAGAAGATAGAGATATGGTAGAAATACAGGTGGAATAATGACTGATATAACGGCATTCCCAACAGCAACAAAGCGGATTCTCGTACATGGCGATAATTCATATACATTTACAGTTGGGTCTGAAGCAATTAAAGCTGGACAAGTTGTAGGTATTGCATCCAATGGTGGTGACTTTACAATAACTCCTTGTAATTCAGCTGATGCCGTATGTCCTATTGGTATTGCAGACCACGCAGCAAGTTCAACTGAAACACTTACCGTACATATGTATGGTACGGTGTGTAAAGTCTTTAATGAGGACGATACTACAGCTATTGAAGCTGGTACCGAACTCAAACAAGGAACAGTTGATGGCGCTGTATGTGCCGCAACGCCTGGTGGAGCAACAGAATATCTTGTGGGTATTGCACTCGAAGATATTCCAGCAACTGCAGCAGGTAGTTATGGTGGTGGAAACGCATTAATTTGTCCACATATCAATACTATTGCATAGGTGATATAAATGACAGCAATAACTGCATTCCCAGATAGACATACTATTTTAGAGACCGACCCACAAGTTGCAAATCTTTTAACATATACAGCATCTGAAGCTATCTACGCAGGGCAGGTTGTAGAGGTAGACCCTACAACTGGTGACCAATATGTCACACCTGGCGACTCTGATGATGCAGCACCAGTTGTTGGTGTAGCATTATATGGAGTTGCTTCATCAGGCGACCCTGTCACTGTAGCAGGCCCAGGATGTGTTTGTTACGTTGCAAACGAAGATGATACGACTGCAATCAACGAAGGTACTTATTTGACTTTGTCAGATAACAACGTTGGTGGTTGTGTCAAAGCAACTGTAACTGGTGCAACTCAATATATTGTTGGCGTCGCTTTAGAAGAAATCGCTGCTGATGGTTGGGGAAGAGCCTTAATTATGCCACACGAACAGGTGATTGCTTAATGACAAACGTGACAGTAATTCCTGACATCACAACTCGAGTCAGGGTACACGGAAACAACGCATTATCTTTTTATGCTGCTGAAGCAATTAAAGCAGGAGCCGCAGTCACAATTGATGACGACGGCTATGCACAAAATTGTAATTCAGGAGATGCAAAGATTCCTATTGGCGTTGCAGACTTTGGCGTAACCTCATCAGGTGATGAAGTTACAGTCAATACTATTGGAACGGTTTGTTATGTAGCTAATCTCGATGACACAACTGCAATTGGAGAAGGAACTACATTAGTAGCGACTTCAGTTGATGGTGTTGTTGCAGCATTAGCAGGCGGTGACGATTCTGATGAGTATGCACTTGGTGTATCACTCACTGACATTACCGGTGGCGGCTTTGGGCTTTGTTTAATACGACCTTACCTTAGTACGACAGCTTAAATTTTACGTTTTTATGTTTTGTTTCAATGTCCGATAAAAAACGAGGGATATTATGTCTGAGTTAAGAAAACTTTTAGCATACAATTTAGAACAAGATTCAACTGAACGAGATAGGGCTTTAAATTCAATGACTCCCGAACTTCGTAAACTTTTACAAACAGAAGGAGTAGAGTCAACGACTCTTATTCAAACAGAATTTTCAAAGACTGTTCTCGAAGGAGCAAAACCTGCAATGTCTGCTCGACAGTGGCTTCCACTCATTCGCATTAAAACTAATGCATTTGATTGGCCATTACGACCAGCAGCAACTTATGCTACTAAAGTTGGAGAAGGTGCAAGTTCACCTGCAGCAGAAATGGATTACTCAAAACGAACCTTCACTACTTACAAAATCTCACAAGCAGCAGAAATTTCCGAAGAACTTGTTGAAGATGGTCTTTATGACGTCATTAACATGGAAGTCGAGAATGCAGCACTTGCTTGCGAAATGAGATTGAACAGAGATGCAATTGATACCATCATGGATAATGCTGGTAGCAATGTCGATACAGCCGGCAACGCGTGTAGTGTAACATATCTTGCAGCAGCATGCAAAGCATTACAAGGAAATGGTTACAGACCAGATACACTTGTTATGGCATCACAAGCATGGTATGGGTTAATGACAGATTCAAATCTTGTCTATACAGCATATGCAGGAACTGACAGTACCTTAAAAACTGGTAAAGTCTTCCCTATTTTTGGACTTAAAGCTCACCTCTGCGATGTCGTTTCAAATGGAACTGCAACTTGGGGCGGAAGTGCCGACAATAAAATGGCAATGGTACTTGATTCCAAGAAAGCAGGTGGTATCGCAATGCGACGTGACCTTACTACTAAAAAGTTCGCTGATGTCCGACGTGACCTTCAAGGAGCCGTTGTGTCAATGAGATACGACGTTAACTACTTGCAAGCAAACGCGGCATGTACTATACAAGTTTAAGGTTATAGTGATGCTTACATCTAGAAATTCTGGAAAATATTTATCAGAAAAATACTACCAAACTAGAAATGTCGGGTTTACAGATAATCGGAATCTTTCAGATAACGATAAAGAGTATGCAGATATTGAAGGTGCGGAAGGTGGAGGACGCTTTGATTCACGTACTTATGTTTTACAATCTGTCTTTGAAGGAAGGCAGTATAATATCACACATAAAGAGAGAAGAGGTGACGACTAATGGCATACTCACCACAAATAGTAACAGAAGAAAAAGTTAGAACATTTTTTCAACCACGTTTGTCTGAGGATGAATATGAGTCACCCAACCTTCTCGCCAAAATAAAGGCAGTTGAATATACCGTTAACAAGAAATATGGTGTGTCTCTAAATAGTGATGACGAGGCAGTTGTTCAAGCAACTATTATGTTAATTGCAGCAAAAATTGGTTCTGAAGCTAGAGTTCAACAGAGGAGATTGGGTCTGACACGTGAAGCGTGGGTAACACAAAAAATGGCAGGCGAGGAAAGCGACCCATTCACAGCATTCAAAAAATGGGAATGCGAAGCAAAGGACATATTGAGAAGTTATTTGCCAGATGTTAGACAATGGAAAATAGTGAATCAATAAATGTTTAACGTTTCATTTCCAAATATAGCATCATTACTTGCTGTATTTGAAAACATCACTAAAGAGATAATGTCTAAAGGTATTGAACAAATAGCGCAACAGGCAAGAGATTTGGCGAAATTAAAAGCGCCTCATTTGACTGGTGCTTTAAAGCGTTCAATATATATGAACAAAGTTAACGACTATACATTTGCAGTAGGTTCGCCTTTATCGTATGCATGGGCTGTCGAATTTGGCAGTGGTATATACGGGACTGGCCCCGGTGCAAGTGGCGACCCAATACGACCAAAGCAAGGTTCTTTTTTAACTTTTCAAATTGGTGGTCAATGGGTACGTGTCAAATATGTCTTAGGACAACGACCTCAGCCGTTTTTGAGGCCGGCATGTGAAGAAGCAATCGCAAATGCGGATATTCAAATTAAAGCGACAGGAGTGACATAAATGTTTGACCCAAGAGAAGAAATCAGAGATATTTTACGAGCATATAAACCAGATGGGCAAAGTGAAGAAGGAATGATTTTTCATGACACACACGGTACTGAACATGAGATGGGCGTTTATCTTTGGGAAGAACAAGTAACAAATTTTGAGGAAGGCGGTAAACTTGGTTTATCGAATCCAATGATGATTTTGTTATCATTGATATCTTCTGTATCAGTTAATGCAAATATTGGTGCGACGAGACGAAAGCCAATTGCTTTAATCGACGCACACATATTTGTTGTTAAAGATGATAGATGGCAAGCAGAACCTGTTAAGATGGAGATATCTAATCAAATTGAAGATGCGATACGTGCCAGTCAAACATCTATATCTGGTTGTGATTTTGTCGAATGCATTAATGCGAGAGACTTGGATGCTCTTAAACAGACTTTAGGCGTCAGAAGAATCGTTGGCATGCGTGCTTACGGCAATATAAGTTAATGTAATTACGTAAGAAAATTATAAAGGTGACTTTATGGCATATACATTAGGTTTTCAGGGACAGATTGCGTACAAGGTTGAAACGACTTATGGTGAAGGTTGTGCATCTGACGACACAGTGCTTTTATTAGCAAACAATGTTCAAGATGTCAAACTGACACATTCAAGAGCATCATTAGGAGAAGTTCATAATATTAATTCTCCAGATATCAATGCGTTCGTAGATAGTACTAAAATGTATGGTATAACGACTACATACTTAGCTGACAGAGTTTTCTCTTCAACTGATTGTATTCTTTATCATGCAGTTACTCGTTCTAACGCAGATTTATCAAGTGTTGCATTTGAAGTCGGAGTTGGCAAAGACCAAGACACATCAACTTATTTCAATTTGAAAGGTTGTAAGGCAAAAAGCGCTAGCATCGAAGTTTCAGAAGATGGACCTGTTAACGTTTCAATTGATTGGTCTGTTAAAGACGTCGAAGTTTCAAGCTCAATAACAGTTACTGCCGCAGCATCAGCAATTGGCACACAACCGTGGAACTACGTTGGTGGTTCATTCAAGAGAAACGGAGCAGCAGATTGGGGTTACATTGTTGGCTCAGCGTCAATTACAATTAACAACGGTCTTCAAGAGGTTCGTGATATTGGAAACACGACAATCATAAACGCTATCCCTGGTATCAGAAGTTGTACCGGAACAGTTAATGTCTGTTTGACAGATGGTGGACTTGGATATTGGTCTGAAGTAGTTAATCGTTCAGCATATGATATGGAACTTTATTTTGGTTCTGTAGCAGCAAGTGCTCCAAAGATTAAGATAACAGGCGCAATTCTCAATAACATCGATGTTCCAATGGACTCATCTGCGTCAGTTGTGATGACATCTGTACCATTTACTGGTAAGATTCCGTCATTAGCAATCGCAGATTAATGACAGCAGTTAATAACGTTAAATGTTTACTTATTTACAGGAGGCAATTTTGTGGAAACAAAAGAAGAAGATGTTCAGATAGAACCTCAAACTGAGTTTAGTATTCCATTTGTTAATGGAGGCAAAAAGTTTGAAGTTCCTCTTATTACAGTATCAGACGTACGCGCAATGCAAAAGAAACGAGCAGCAGTAACAGATGCAAACGAAAAAGAATTAGAAGCAAGCGTTACATTAGCATATCAAGTGTTAAGACGCATAGATGGCAGTATCGTTGAAGAAGATATTATCAATTGGGAATATTCCGATTTCCTTAACTTCATACAAGGTCTTTGGGCTAAGAATGCTGCAAATTTTCGTGGAACGTTGCCGACATTAGCGCAGCAAATGGCAGCGGCAGCAGCTCAGAAACAGACGCAGAAGTAGTGCATGGTTTCGACAAGATGCGATGGCGCTTATCGTTTGAGTTTAAATGTCCGTTGTCTGAGATAGACTCATTATGTATGAACGACTTTTATGGTTTGTTTAGAACGATAAAAGACATGCATGAAGGTCCGAAAGGAAAAACGAGTATACGTAGGGCGACAAAAACAGAGATGAATTTTGTTGATAATTTCATAAAACAAAAAGGTGGTTAATATGGCAGGATTAGGAGTATTCGAAGCACTGTTTACAGCAAAGGATGGTATGACAGGGCCTCTAAAGACAATGACATCTGGTCTTGCCGGTATGACCACTCAAGGTCTCGCAATGGGTGCAGCATTTGCAGCAATGAACATAGGTATCACAGCTGCAATTGGGGCAATTCAAGGTTTAGGCCAATACATTAGTGATAGTATCGACTTATATCTCAGATTTGAAAAGGGTCTGTCAGAAGTTGCTACATTGTTAAGTGACACTTCTGTTATTGATTCTTATAAACAAAGTCTTTTAGATTTATCAACTGCTTCTGGACAATCACTCGATACATTGACAGAAGGTTTGTATCAAGTCATATCTGCTTCAATTGAGGCAGAAAATGCAATGCATGTATTAACAGTTGCGACAGCATTAGCAACTGGTGGTATGAGTGATACAGCAACAACTGTCGACTTATTGACATCAATTATTAACGCATATGGTATGTCTGCAACTAACGCTGGTAGAGTCAGTGATATCTTATTTGAAACTGTTCGTTTAGGTAAAACAACGATTAGTGAATTAGGAGCATCATTGGGTACAGTTACGTCGTTAGCAGCAGCAATGGGTGTATCGTTAGAAGAAGTTAATTCAGCATTAGTTGTGATGACCAGAGGTGGTATCCAAACAACTAACGCAGTTACATATTTAAGAGCAATTCTTAATAGCATTCTCAAACCAACTGAGTCTGCAAAGAAAGCAGCAGCTGAATTAGGAATTGAGTTTAATGCAGCAGCATTACAAGCAAAAGGATTAGTACCATTCTTAACTGAAGTTGCAGAGAAGACTGAAGGCAACTCAGATGCATTCGCAAAATTATTCCCTAACATCAGAGCAACTACTGGTGTAACAGCATTATTAAAAGATGGTGGCGAAGAACTAAACATTGTTTTAGAAGACGTTACTGATAGTGCTAATGCAACAGAAGACGCATTAGCGAAAGTTATGGAGACAGATGCATTTAAGATGGAGCAAATGTCTGCAGTCTTAGAAGCACAACAAGTCGAACTTGGCGAAGCAACCGTTGGTTGGAAACTTTGGTTCGAAGAAGTTAAGATTGGATTCGCAGAAATCATAAACGCTGTTGGAACATTCCCTCAAACTATCCAAGAAAACATTGGCGGACCAGTTGGAGATGTTCTTGCTGGTGCGTCTGACGCTTTTACAAAAGGCATCTTTCCAATATATGGTTTTCTTGATGCTATAGGAAATCTTGGTGCTGAAGTTGCAGATACTGACGGCAAGATGCAAGAATTTACTGAAGCGCTTGCAGTTCAGTATGATGAAATGGGTAATGTCGAAACTGCAATGGGTAATTTAGATTATCTTCAATTGTCGTCTGACCTCTCAGAGATGTCAATGGCGACATGGGAATCTATTGATGCAACTACAATATTCGACACAGAATTACAAAACGCTGTTATTGCTTGTCAAAATCTTGCAGCTGAAATTCAAATACTCAAAGACGAAAATGCAGCTTATGCATTAGATATGCAGAAAAACAATCTCGAAATAATGAAGATTCGTTTTGAAGCAGATTCTCAAGGGCGCGAATTAACAGACAAAGAAAAAGCACGTATCGCTGAGTTAAAACTTGCGAACGATGAATTGAGAATAAATAAATTAGAAAATAACATTGCAATTACTGAATCAAATAATGAGTTAACTGAAAACGCTACAGTTAAAGTGCAAGAACGTATCGATGCAATGGAGATTGAAAAACAAGCGTTCGATGCATTTACACAGTTCTTAGTTGGTGGAACTGAAACGATGACTGCAGAGCAGTTAGCAATCTTACAAACTCATTATGGATTGAGTCTTGAAGAATTAAACAATTATACTGGCATTTACGAAGGAGACTTTGATACATTTTCTGCTAGTATGGTATCATTAGCAACTCAAATGGGTATTGATATCAATGCTGCAGAAGCTGCGTCATATACACAACGTTTAATTGATTTAGGCGTTTTCTTCACAACTTCAGAAGGCGAAATCTTAGTTAACGGACCAGTTCTTGTAGCTGCATTTCAAAATGGTTACATTACTCCAACTGAATTATTATTAGCGACATTAGCATCAATTGGAGAAACAGCAGTAACTGATATGAATACATCGATGGAAGGAGCAGTCCCAGATGGTTCAAATTTCCAATTGATTTTAGGCAAAGCGTATGATACTCCTCTTGGGAAAGTATTAACAACTATTGCTAGTAAAGTTTCAGGATTTAAATGGCCTAAATTCCCAGAGCCACCTTGTATCCCAGTTCCAGTTTCTTGTAAAGAAGGTAGTGGAACGCCAGGCGACATGAGTAACGTCAAAAGCACTATTGATACGTGGGAGAAAAATAACCCAGACGACGCTAAGTCAAAATCTTCGTCTAAGTCGAAGACTAAATCTGCACAAGATATATTAGACACATACTTTAAAGGTTCGAAAAACAATACGAAGAAGGTTACGACTCCTGGGCCAATGGGCGGTCTTGAATTATTAGCAGGTGGCGGTATCTTTGGCGCATATTATGGTGGCTTATACAATTGGGGAAATATGATGCAGGCGGGAACTAACATCTTTAGAATGGGTTCTTCATTTACGACTAGACCAGTAATTGGTATGGTTGGTGAAGCAGGTCCTGAAGCAGTTATTCCGATGTCAGGTCCAAATCGTTATAGAGGAGCAAACATCTTAAGAGAAATCTTACCTATATTCCCAGAGGTAATGAGAGATGTAGTTAAAGATGCTGCAAGATTTGGTAATGCACCTGCAGGAGTTACTGAAACTGGAGAGCGTTCAAGTTTAAGGTATCCTCATATGGGTCATAACGGACCGCCAAATGAGTGGCCTGGCGGTGCTAGCTATGGCGGTTGGAATCCGTGGATGTATCAAGGATACGACCCAAGTAGATTTAACTTCGCAAGAGGTCATAATGGTCCTCAATTCAATGGTCCAATTCATGTTCATGGCGTACAGAATTATGACGAATTTATGCGTGAGATGCAACAACGTTCACGGTGTGCTGGGGCAAGGCAGTTATGACGACATGGAAAATTACAGTAAAAGGAACAATCTCATTCGACATTGTTCCTTCTGATAAGACAACTGAGAAGATAGACATCACAAGTTCTATCCAACAGAAGTTCCAAACAGCATCATTTGATTATACTGATAAAAATAAGAATCGGTATTCATTTCTTGTTGTAGGGAATTATATTGACATTTATATTGATAACGAAATTGTGTTCGAAGGATTCATTTCTCAGACACAAAAGTCATATGTTGGTGGCGCAATTAAGATGGCTGTCAACTGCATAGGTAATACGTTTGAAGTAGAACGATATCTAACAGATGCTAATAAAACATACACTAATAAAAAATCTGGTTACATTGTTAAGGACTTACTTGACACGTATGCTCCTTCAACAATTACACATACATCCGTTAGTTCGACTGATGGTGCTACAATCACATCAATCGTATTTAACGAGATTACATTAGGTTCAGCATTTCAGAGATTAGCAGAGTTAGATGGATATCGGTATTATATTGGTAATAGAGGTGAATAATGGCACATAGTATTTCAACGGGTGCGTCTATAAACTATGGATATCCGTTTGCAGCAATGGGTCACGATAGAGTCTCAATCTCATCATATTCTGTTATTCCTGACGATGGAACAATATCTTTTTTTGAGGCGTCAGTGAACTCAACAGCTTCGACTTGCGACCTCTATTTTGAGAATGTTGATGGAGCAGAAACAGCAGGCGTTACAGGATTACATTCAACAGCTCAGTATAAACAAAATACATCAGACACAGTTTCTGTTTCAGCTGGCGACCGTTGTAGGGTTGTTCCTGCAGGTTCTGGCTCGTCTTCAACATTTATGTGGAACTATAGATTTCAGTCGTCAAACACTAATTGTGCACAAGTATTATGTGCTTATCATAGATGGCGCATTTTATGGTGGATGACTCCTCACTATGCAGCAATTCTTGGAGATATGGATTCAGAGATTGGCGGTACGTCTGAAGTTAATATGCAAAGACCAATGCCAACGTCTGGTACATTCAAAAACTTATATGCTGATACTGACCAATTGGATGATTACGCAACTGTTGTATTACGAGTTAATGGTTCTGACACTGCATTAACAGTTACAGTTCAAAATGATGAATATCAAAAAGCTGATACTACAAATGAAGTTCATGTAGATGCTGGCGATTTAGTTAATTACAAATTGACTAATTTATGTTCAAGAGGAGAAATTGCATTAGGAATCACGTTCGTACCTGATACATCTGGCGAATCTATCATGTTAGGTGGTACGACTGAATGGCGTAGTTATGCAGATGGCAATCAATTGGATAATGTATATGAATGGGATTGGGTTGACACTGGAACATTATTTCCAAATTTAGCTAGATTACAAAAATTCTATACATATGCAAATGTCGTTAACTCAGCAGATTTCTATATCACTAAGACTGATTATGTTACAACTGGAATGTTGCATAATGCACATACTTCTGCTGGACAATCATTAGTTTCAGATACTTCATCAATATACTTTTGTGATTCTGGAGATGGATACGTATTCAGATTCGTCCCTGGCGGGGGTGGAGTATATCAAGTACTTTGGGGCTTTGTCGTTGTTACATTAAGTCCACAGACATTCACTGAGACAGTCGTTTGCAATGATGATAGTTCTGTTGTTCAAGAATTGTATCGAACATTAGAAGAAACAATCGTTTCACTTGCGTTAATGGTAAAACGTGCAACTGAATTTCCATTCCATTATTTCGAAGTTTTAGATGCTTCACAATTTACAATCAATGAATCTGACGTTTTAGGACTTTCTTCAATAACTGAAGATGATTCATCATTGAGAAATCACGTAACAGTAGTTGGCAGTAGTGTGTCAGTTACGACAACTGATTCAGTTTCAATAAACGAATATGGCACGTATACGTATAAGTTGACAGATGATAATATTACGACAACTGCTGATGCTGAGTTATTAGCTGGTCGTATCTTAACAGAATATTCGTATCCAAAGAAACGAGGTTCAATTACAATCAACGGAAAACTAGATATTGATGTAGCAGAACAATTTACTTTAAATCTTCCGAACATAGGAATTACAAATGAGAAATTCCAAATTGTTCAATACGCACATAACATAACAAACGCAGGTTTTTACACAACTATCCAGTTTGGAGCACTTGACTATGATATTGCACGAGAAATCGCTGTTTTAACAAGAGAGGTACGTGAATAACGCTATCCTAATGGTAACATATAGGGCAGGGCGTTAAAGTGCTTCTATCACCGCGTATCGTGCGCTAGAGAGGGTATATACATGACGGTTAATGATAATAGATACTACTTGACATTCGATGGAAACAACGATTATATCGAATTTGACTCGAATGAAAGTGTAGCAGGTCTTTCTACATTCACAATTTCATTATGGGCTCGACCGGATACGTTCGAATCAACTGACACTATTTGGAACGAATCATACACAACTTACAAACAAAATACGTTAACTGGAACTGATTGGACAACAAGGTCGAACAATACAGGGACAGCATACACATTAGCAACTCCAACGATAGGGACTGGTGACTGGCATCACATTGCATTTGTATACGACGCAGTAAACAATGAAAAAAGCATTTATGTCGACGGTTCAAGAGAGGCATATACAAGTCAAGCATTAAGCGCATTATCTTCAGGACGAGATAAGTTGCGTGTTGGATATCCTCTTTCAGGAGATACTTATTACGATGGTCGAATCGATGATATCAAAATATACAATACTGCATTAAGCGCATCAGACATCGATAGTTTGGCAAATAATTCAAGACCTCAAACAACACCATTATATCATTGGAAATGCAATGAACGTACAGGAACATCATTGAATAATGCAATGACTTCAAATGATAGCACATTAGTTGGAGCAACTTGGGGTTATGAGTTAAGCCCGATTGGGTATAACACTGGTCATAACTTTAGTATTGGTCTATCATTTATTGTTCCTGCAGTTACAAAGGACTGTTTGTACGACCAAATCAAATATGCAGGAAGGATTGGAACGATTTCAACAGCATTAGGACAAATCGAACACTATGATACTACGACAGATGATTCAAATACATTGTCTGTAGAGTTATCAAATTGTCCAGAAAAACGTGACACGTCATTATCGATATACGTCGAAAACTATTCAATACAACATGTGAGTAGTATTTCAGACACATACATTATCGATATTTCAGGATATACGAGTTGATATTATGTATTTAGAATTAACAATCATAGCAATCGCAATTGTAGTTTTGTTCTATTACAGAAATGAGATTTATTCATTCTTCAAAACACATAAGAAAACATTAGTTGCATTATTAGCAACAGGAAGCGTAATGAGTGGTGGCATTATACTAATGGATGATGGTGAATTGCCTCCAGTTGGTGCGACAACTTATTATGTCGATTATACTGATGGCAGCGATTCTGACCCAGGGACAATGGCAGAACCATTTAAGACACTTTCATATGCTTGTACAATGTTGAGTGCTGGAGATACATTACGTGTTAATGGAGATACTTATCCGAATACACATATTACAATAACACAATTAGATGAAGGTACAGCAGGAAATCCTATAACAATCATGGGTAATGGCACTGGAGAAGCAATCATAGACGGCGATAATCAAATCCCATTCGAACTTAATTGGATGTCACATTTAATCTTTGATAATTTAACTATTCGCGATTCAAACAGCGAACTATTATTGTTTAGATAT
>Ga0180431_10002022_pt1 | contig 27543 bp, 26 predicted proteins | sample SS_ome_11_FD_132459 | JGI IMG/M metagenome (GOLD analysis project Ga0180431, IMG submission 132459) | Hypersaline lake sediment archaeal communities from the Salton Sea, California, USA - SS_1_MS_1 metaG | ecosystem: Environmental > Aquatic > Non-marine Saline and Alkaline > Hypersaline >... | reverse complement strand
TCACGGTCGGCGCGCGCACGTACATGATCACGCTCAACAAAACGGGTGAAGTCGGCGGCCACATCCGCGTCGAAGAAGAGGGCGAGATGCTCGTCGACCGGCCGCTCACGCAAGAGATCATGCCGCAGGCGGGGCTGGCGCTTGTGGAGTAGGTGGCCACGCAGGCCGTGTCGACGCCCATGCGGCGCAGCCAATGCGCATGACGGCTGCCATGCCGATCAACGCGGATATGATGCTTCGGCCAGGAGCGTCTTGACGGCGCCCAGAACAGGCAGGATCAGGCGGAGCAAGTGCGCGCAATCCCAGACCCGTTCGAAAAGAAGGCAACGGGATGCAGGGGACAAGGCGACTGCTCGCTATTGTGCTGTTGTGGTTGGCCACGGCAGGGGGTGCCGCAGGCATGGATATCGCGGACAAGGGCAAGGCGTTCTGCGGCATGCGGACCGATCCGGCGGATCGAGGCTCTGAGATCGTGTCTTTCGCAGCAGGCGAATTGCGTGCCCATGTTGCGCGCATCACGGGCGCGGCCCTGGAGCTGACCGAGGCCTCGGAAGCTCCCGCCATCGAGCTGGCGCTCACGCCCGAGCCCCGCGCGGCCGGCGCGGCGTTCGACGGCGACGACGGATACGTGGTGGCCGCCGAGGGAAACACCAGCAGGATCCAGAGGCGCACCGAGCGCGGCGTCGTATGGCGGCCTTTTTCGAAGACCTGGGCGAGATTCCGTTCGGGTACCAGCAGCGCACGGGCTTCTGGGATTTTCGCCCGCTCGCGTACAGCTTCGACGAGCCGCGCATCGAGCGGCCTGCCGATCGACTGCACCAGGCGCTGGACGCGGCCCGGGACGAGCCCTATCGGGCGCGCGTGACCAAAATCCGAGAGCGTTTCGAGACCGTAGCCGCGTGGGCCAGGCTGGCCAGAGCGTCCCGGGAGGTGCAAGAGGCCCTGGCTCTGCCCGAGGAGGAGCGCAAGCCCGAGGAGCAGGCCAAGGCGCTCCAGCGCCTCAAGGGGCCCGCCCTGCCCTGCTGTCTGCATCTGGCCGCGCGCAAGGATCCGTCCGCGCAGAAACCCGCCGGCCGCTACCGAAGGCGTCGCCAATCCGACTTGTGGGAACCCTTCGGCGAGGAACCCGCGGCCGAGTCCGACAACTGGTGCGCAGGATCGATTGCACGAAGTTCTGAGATTGCGCTCCCATCGATCGGGTGTCGTCGTCGAGCCAGGCTGTCTTCTGCTGCGCGAAACCTGGGATCCATCCTTCTTTGACAAGAACGATTTGAAGCGCACATGGCCACGCGTGCTGAGGCTTCGCGCCTTGCCTGTGCTTCCCGGGCGCTGCGGTCAGCCTTCGTGCTCGGGCGCCCGTACAGACCCGGGCTCTCGGGGAGCCTCGGACTGCGTGGAAGGCGGCACGCGTGCGCCCCGGTCGCCGGCGCACCGGTACCACCGGGCCAGGCGCGCGGGCGAGACGCCGAGCGCGTACCCGGCAAGCACGAGTTGGTTCGTCCAGGTCGTGCGCCACACCCCAAGTCGTGTCCATCGGTCGGCCGCGGTGGCGACCGCGCTGCGGGCCGTGCGCACGCGTCCGAGTCGGCGCGCGCGTCGCACCAGATCCAGGTCCTCGAGCAGGGGCCAGTCGCGGTATCCGCCCAGGTCCTCGAACACAGTCCTGCGCAGGAACAACGCCTGGTCGCCGTAGGGCAGGCCCCACCACCGCGCGCGCAGGTCCACGAGCCAGTCCACCGCGCGCAGGGCTCTGCCTGGGTTGTCGATGCCCAGGCGAAACGCGCCCAGGCTCACGTCCGAGTCGCCCAGGATGTCCTCGACCGCCGTACGCCACCCCGCAGGCAGGCGCGTGTCCGCGTGCAGGAACACGAGGTACGCGCCCGCGGCCACCGCCGCGCCCGCGTTCATCTGGCGGCCGCGCCCCGGCCCACAGGGCACGACCAGGGCGCCCGCGCGGTTAGCGCGGGCCGGGGTCTGTTCGTCGCCTGCGCCGTGGACAACCACGGCCTCCACGTCTTCGCACGGCTCGACGCTCGCGAGGCACGCCTCCACGCGCGCGGGCTCCTCCAGGGCCGGGATCACAACGGAGAGGCGCGGCGCGGCGGGGGCGGGGTGCCTCTGGGCGGCGTGCCAGACCGGCAGGTCCGCGGGCCGGTCGATGTCGGCCAAGGGCGGGAGCAGCGCCACACGCAGGCCCGCGGTGCGCGCGCGCCTGCGCGTTTCCTCGAACACGTCCTCCGTGCCCCAGGGCATGCGAGAGAAGAGCGCCTCGTGGGGCTTGTTCATGCCGATAAGGTAATATCCGCCGTCCGTGGCCGGGCCCAGCACCAGGTCGCAGAAGGCCAGGCTTCGGAAGGCCTGCGAAAGCAGCGAGGCCGTCACGCCCGGGCAGTCCGAGCCCGTCACGATCACGCGCCGAGCGCCACCGGCAAAGGACGCAGTGGTCGCCGCGCGCAGGCGCACGCCCAGGTCGCCCGTGGACTGCCGTCGGTACGCGAGGTCCGTGCCCAGCCAGTCGCGAAAGCGCGCCGCGCTGTGCCCGGCGAAGTACACGTGCGGCTCTGCACCACGCTCGTCGCGGCACGCACGCAGACCCGCGAGGGCGTGTTCGGTGAGCCGGCGGTGCAGGTTCGCCGCACCCTCCGGGCCCAGCGCTGGGGCGAGGCGCGTCTTGGCTTTGCCCGGCTCGGGCCAGCGGGTGAACAGGATCGCGTGCTCGGTCACGTGCGCGCCTTGATCAGTCAGCCGTCAGGAGCCCGCCGCGCGGCCCACGGTTCGCGCGGGTCGCGCCTCGGGCTTGTTGACCGTCCACAAGGGGCACTGCTGGCGGATGCACTCCTGGTTCAAGGAGAACTGATCGCACGAGAGCGGCGCGTCGGCGGACAGGTGCACGCCCAGCACCCGGTCCGAGACTTCCGCCGCCTTGCGCAGGGCGATCCAGCAGTCGCGCTGGCAGCAGCGCGGCGCCTCGAGCGCGGCGATGTCCGCCAGGGCCTCGGCCACGGCCTGTTGCAGGATCTGGCGCTCGCGCGCCTTGTACGGGGTGGCGCCCAGAAGCACCGAGAAGCCCGTACCCATACCGGCGGCCGCACCGCACACGCCCAGGAACGCGCAGGCCCCGCCCGCAATGGAGGCGCCGCGCTGGAGCGCGCTGTCGAACTCCGCCTCGCCCGCGCGACCCCCGCTGTTGCGGAAAGCGATCACGACAATCCCCGGCACCAGCATGTGGTGCTCCGGACCATGCACCGGCAGGCTCGCCTCGCGGCGGATGCGCTTGAGCAAGGCTACCGTGTCGCGCTCCGTGGCGGCCAGGAGCAGCTCGCGCATCCGCTGGGCCGCGTCCGCACCGTGGCACGCGTCGCACACGAAGTGCCCCTCGGCGCACACGGCGTTGGCCATCTTCTCTTCGCCGCAATAGTGGCATCGCTGTGCGCGCTCGCGTTCGAGATACGTGAGCCTGGCACCGCACACCATGCAGTCCGTGCGGCTGCGCGGGTGCGCGGGGGCGGGCGGTGCGGCGCTCTGTGGATTCGCGCCGAAGCAGGCGCAGGTCATCTGCTGCTCGACGTTCGTGACGTTGCCGCGGTCGTCGAGCACGAATACCTGGTCCCCGAGCGGGCGCTCCGGTTGCCAGGGCAGCCGGCCCACCTGGCCGCGCTCGATGAGCGCCCCCTCGTCGGTCACGACCGCCTTGAACGGTCCTCGGTACACGACCGGGGATGCGTCCGTGGTGGGCCTGCAGGCGGAATACGTGATGGAGTAGAACTGGTGGCCGCGCACCCGCCGATAGGGGAATCGCTTGAGCAGGGTGGCCTGACCGAACCCCACGTCCGCGAGCAGGTCGAAGAGACGATCCACGCGAAACGCGCCGCCCAGGCACTCGCCGCGCAGTTTCTGGTTGTACTGAATCTCGAGAGGGATCTCTTCCTGGCTGGCCACGTCCGAGATTACGAACCGCCCCCCGGGCCTGAGCACGCGATGGATCTCCGAGAACGCCTTGCGCTTGTGCGGGGACAGGTTGATGACGCAGTTGCTGATCACCACGTCGGCGCTCGCCTCCGGCAGAGGCAGGTCCTCCAGCAGGCCCTTGCGGAACGTCACATTGGCGTAGCCGAGATGGTCGGCCACCGCGTCCGCGGCACCACGGGCCCGGTCCAGCATGGTGGGCAGCATGTCCACGCCGACTACGCGGCCCGACGCACCGACCTTGGCTGCCGCGAGGAAGCACTCCATCCCCGCCCCGCAGCCCAGGTCCACGACCGTCTCGCCGGGGGTGATGTCCGCGTCGGCTACCGGGCTGCCGCATCCGTAGCTGCGCACGCGCGCGCCTTCGGGGATGAAGGAGACGTCTTCCTGCGCGTACTGCACGGGATTGAGGATCTCCTCGTTGGCCTGTGCGGCGGCGGCCCGGTAGAAGTCGCCCACCAGCGAGTGGCCGTCCTTGCCGGGCAGGGAGAGCACGCAGTTCGAATGGGTGAACCGCACGCCCGAGCCGTCTTCCCCGCATTCGTGCAGGTACTCGCCCATGCGCAGACGCAAGCCGGACCCCGGACCGGCCTGGAAGCGCGCGGCGTCCCGCGCGATCAGCCACAGGGCGATGCGGTTGTAGAGCTCCACGTACGGGTCGTGGCCCACGAACGCGCCGGCCGTGGTGAAGCTGTGATCCACGTCGCCGCCCCCGACCAGGAAGCGGAGCGGGTTCGCCCGGTATGCCGCGCTATGCGCAAGCGAGCTGGACCGGAGCTCGCGCAGGCGCGGGCTCTCGCGCCACACGGCCTCCAGCCCCTGGCGCACGTTGCCGCACGCGGCGCGCTGGTCGCCGATCAACGCGGGAGACGGATACACGTCGCCGGCCGGATCCACGGCCAGCGACTCCCAGCCGGCGTTGCTCAGGTCGAAGCGTGTACCGGGAAGGGAGAAGACCTGGCTGCGCACGATCTCCATGTTGTCGACGAGCACCTCACGCGCTTCGGCGAGCTGCGCGGCCTCGCGCAGCCGGGGCCAAATCCGCTTGGGCGTGGCGAAGTCCTCATCGTCAGCCTCGCCGCGGCGGAAGAGCCACAGGTAGTGCAGGTTGCGCAGGTGCAGATCGCTTGCCAGCTGCACGGCGGCGGGCATCTCGTCCACGTTGCCCCGATGCACGGTCATGGCGAGGGTGACCGGGAATCCGGCGCCGCGCAGCCGGGCCACGTCGGCCACCATGCGCCGGTGCGCGCCCGCGCCGCGCAGGGCGTCGTGGGTCGCTTCGGAGCCGTCTACGCTCACCTGGACATGGATGCGCTCATGAGGCTCGCGTTCGAAGACCGAAACCAGCGTATCGGACATCAATCCGTTCGTGAGCACCACCACGTGGGCGTCCGGCTCCTGCAGAATGCAGCGCACAAGCCTGGGGAAGGCGTTGCAGATGGTCGGCTCGCCCCCTGTGAAATAGAAGAGCCTGCACCCGAGCCGCAGCGCGTCCCGGATGACCGAGAGCGCCACGGAGGTGTCGAGCTCGGCGCCCTCCCCGGGTCGGCACGCGAACATGCAGTGCTTGCACCGCGCGTTGCATTGGTTCGTGAGGTGCAGCCAGCACTCGCCCAGCCGCTTCAGGGACAGCGCCGCGCTGCGCCCCGCATACGGCTCAGCGGGCGCGGTCTTCAGTCGGCCCAGGAACCGATGTACGCGCCACCGGGCCTGCTCGGGGTCGACGCCAAACTCGCGCGCATAGGCGTCCACGGTGAATGGTTCGTCGGACGTGCGCAGGAAGGTATCGAGAACGAAGTCGCCTTCCTCGTTGGGCACGCACCAGTCCGGTCGATGGGGCCACACATAGACGCTCGTCCCGTCCAGGCGCAATCGGACGGGCCTGCCCTCGCTCGCTTCCTCGGTCATGCAGGGTTCCTTGACGGTCGGTCGTTCAGACCTCGGTGCCGCCTCTCAGCTGCCCAGGATACCTTACGGCTCGGCGGCCCGAAGGTCAAACGCACTCCGAGAGAATCCCGGCGCACCCCTCTGCTCGCCCCCGCACCTCCGTGCATCTCCATCCGTCTCAGAGACGAGCCACAGCGAACATGAAATGCACAAGGCGCACCTGCTTCTCAACCTGCCCGCATCGGGCGGACCAGGGCAGGTCCGGCCCAAGCAGGCAAGAGCGCCGGACACGCGAGCGCGCCCCGCCTGTCGAGCCCGTTCGCCAGCTGACGGGCGCGCGGGCAACTGTCATGCCAGCGCGCCCGGCTCGCGCTGCCCGGGCGTGGGCAGACTGGCCTCACCGACCTACAAGGCCGAGCCTCGTCGTCCAATATCAGGTCCATCGCGGCGAGCACAGACGCGCTGCATGTCCGGTGCCACCGTCCTGAACGCTGCGAGAAACAAGGCGACTCTTGGCAATATGGCACCTCACTTGCGAGAGCGCCCGGACGACGTGTGCCAGTGCGGCCGCAGCAGCCGAAGCACCATGCAGGCAGAGAAGCTCCGCGGCCGGCGGCACGACAGCCCAAGCCCCATTGCGCGTCGGGCCCGGGTGGCCAGTCCCACCAGTGACAAGGAAGATTCATGTCCGAGCTCACGCCCTTGAAGCCCAGAGACGAGCACAACGCCCGGCTGGAGGCCAACGTACGCCCGCCGGACTGGCAGAACCCGACGCCGGCCGAGCGCTACAACCTGGTGGTGCTCGGCGCCGGCACCGCAGGACTCGTGGCCGCCGCGGGCGCGGGCGGGCTCGGGGCCAGGGTGGCGCTCGTGGAGCGGGGGTTGCTCGGCGGCGACTGTCTCAACGTTGGCTGTGTCCCGTCCAAAAGCCTGATCCGCTGCGGACGGGCCGCGGCTGAAGTGAAGAACGCGGGAGCCTTCGGCGTGCACGTGCCCGGCGGCGCAACGCAGGACTTCGCCGCCGCCATGGCGCGCATGCGCCGCCTGCGCGCGCAGCTGAGCCCCCATGATTCGGCCGCGCGATTCCGCGACCTCGGGGTGGACGTATACCTGGGCGAGGCACGATTCACCGGGCCGCACGCGCTGGAGGTGGACGGACAAAGCCTCTCGTTCCGCAAGGCGGTCATCGCCACGGGCGCGCGCGCCTCGGCCCCGCCGATCGACGGCCTGGACCAGGTGGCCTACCTGACCAACGAGACGATCTTCTCGCTGACCGAACGTCCGCGGCGACTGGGCGTCATCGGCGCGGGCCCGATCGGGTGCGAGCTCGGGCAGACCTTTGCGCAACTTGGATCCGAGGTCCTGATCGTCGAGTCCAGGCACGGCATCCTGCAGAAGGAGGACGCGGACTGTTCTCAAGTCGTGCAGGCGGCCATGGAACGCGACGGCGTGCGGCTCCTGTGCTGCGGCAAGCAGGTCCGGGTCCGGCCGGCCGAAGAGAGCGGGGTGCGGCTCACGCTCGAGTCGCACGAGCACGGCTACGACGAGGTGGTCGACCGGCTGCTCGTGGCCGTGGGACGCGCGCCGAACGTCGAAGGTCTCGACCTGGAGGCGGCAGGCGTGGACTACACCAAGCGCGGCGTGACGGTGGACGACCGGCTGCGCACGAGCAACCCGGACGTGTTCGCGGCCGGGGACATCTGCTCCCGGTACAAGTTCACGCACGCGGCGGACGCCATGGCCAGGCTCGTGATCCGCAACGCCCTGTTCCTGGGTCGCGCCAAGGTGAGCGACCTGGTGATCCCCTGGTCGACCTACACGAGTCCGGAGATCGCGCACGTCGGGGTGAGCGCCCGTGAGGCGGACGAACAGGGCCTGAAGATCGACACGTACACACAGGCGCTCGACGAGGTCGACCGCCCGGTCCTCGACGGACAGTCCGAGGGCCTGGCCAAGGTGCACTGCGCGCGCGGCAAGGGCACGATCCTGGGCGCGACCATCGTGGCCGCGCACGCGGGAGACCTGATCTGCGAGGTCGCGCTGGCCATGACGAGCGGCATCGGACTGTCCGGCATCGGCCGGACGATCCACCCCTACCCCACGCAGGCCGAGGTCCTGCGCAAGCTCGGCGACCAGTACGCACGCGCCAGGCTCACGCCCTTGGTCGCGTCCCTGATGCGCAAGTGGCTGCGCTGGCGCAGGTAGAGCGCGGAAGAGCGAACCCATGGCCAAACGCAAGCAGTCCCATCGCATGTGGCTGAAGATCGGCGCGGTCGCGGTCCTGGTGCTCGCGGTCCTCGCTGTCATGAGCCAGCTGCCACTGCGCGCGGTGGTCGACCGCATGGACGGGTTCCTCCAGGACCTGGGCGCATGGGGTATGGTCGTCTACGGCATCCTGTACGTGGCGGCGACCCTGTTGCTCGTGCCGGGGGCGGCCATCACGCTCGGCGCCGGGCTGATCTTCGGCCTGCTCTGGGGCACGGTCGTGGTCTCGCTCGCGTCCACCACGGGTGCGGCGCTGGCCTTCTTGATCGCCCGGTACGTGGCCCGCGGCCGCGTGGCGGACATGGCCGGGCGATACCCCCGATTCGGCGCGGTGGACCGCGCCGTGAGCCGGGGCGGCTGGAGGATTGTGGGGCTGTTGCGCCTCTCGCCCGCGATCCCGTTCAACCTGCAGAACTACCTCTACGGCCTGACCGGGATCCGGTTCTGGCCGTGCGTGCTCACGAGCTGGGCGGCCATGCTGCCGGGCACCTTCATGTACGTGTACCTCGGGTACCTGGCGCGCGCCGGAGTGGAGGCGGCCGCGCACGAAGGCGGCGCGAGCATCGGCACGTGGGCGCTTCGCATCGCGGGGTTCGCGGCCACGGTCGGCATCACCGTGTACGTGACGCGGCTCGCCCGCGCCGAGATGCGCAAACAGACCGAGATCGAGCCCGCACAGGAGGAGGCGGCTGCGCGAACGCAGGACAAGGCGGCTCCAGGAGCCCGAGACCGGCCGAGGTGAGCCCAGGCCCGGCCGCACGGCCGCCAAGGCGTCCCGCAGGCGCCGCGGCCGTGCACCCGGTCAGCGCGACCTTCGCTCGTTCGCGATGGCGGGTGCCCTCCGGCTGGCGGCACGTCCTGTCCCTGGCCGGGCTTCGAGGCGCGCTGAGCGTGGCCCTGCTCCTGTCGCTGCCGCAGGACTACGCGCACCGGCACCTCTTCCTGTGCCTGGCCTTTGCTAGGAAGCTTTTCACCGTGATTGCGAACACGCTCCTCATGCGCGCGTATCTGAAGAGGCAGGCGTAGCGCTCTCCTCAGGGTCAGCCCGGGTTGGTGGGCCTGCGGACGTAGAAGAACGTGCGCGCCCGGACCACAAACACCAGGTACTTGACAAGGAGCAGGGCCGGAAACGCGACCGAAGCCACACCGACCAGGGGCACCGCGGCGTCATCCGGCCCGATTTCGCCCATGATCATCAACTTGGGGAGGATGTAGAAGCCGACATACGCGAGGTACACCAGGACAGGGAGGAAGATGCAGGGGGTCTTCTCCAGGAGCCACGAGCACAGGAGGTACGGCAGGACAACGTACGCAATGCCCCTGAAGAACATGGGAGCGGTCTGCACCAGCATGCCGAACATGGAATCGGACTCGAATCCGCCGTACGCGAACGCGGCCGACGGAGCCAGGAGCGCGGTCAGCTCCAGCAGGAGCGCGAGCGCGCGCCGGCGCCATGCGCGTCTTCCTCGTCCGGGCATGGGCCTTCTCCGATCACGCGGCGCAGGATCGTACGCGAAGTGCGTGGCACCCAACGACCGAGGCGTGGCGCGCGTGCGGTTGCCCCCGTCGTACGCGTAGAAGACCACGGTCCCGTCCTCGCGGCTTATGGAAGACACTCGGCTCGCCGTGTGGCAGTCGTAGGCAAAGTAGCACGTGGGCGCGCCCGAGGCAAGGGCGCTGTGTATGAACGCGGAGCAGCGCTATCACTCCTACTGGGCTACGGACTCGTCCAGGAACTCGCGCGCGTCTTGGTGGCCTTGGGCGGCAGCGAGGCGCAACAGACGCAGGGCCGCGTCGCGGTCGCGGCGCACGCCGCAACCAGTATAGTACCGCACGCCTAGTTGATACTGGGCGCCCGCAACGCCGTGCTTCGCGGCCTTGCGAAGCCAATACAGGGCACGCACGTCGTCGACGGGTACGCCGTTGCCCGCGGCATAGCGGACGGCAAGCTCGAGTTGGGCTGGCGCATGCCTGTTTCGGGCCGCCATACGATACCAGTGTGCAGCCTGTGACTGGTCCTGTGGCACCCCCTCGCCGTTATCATACGCCAGTCCCAGCCGAAACTGCGCGGGGGCGAATCCCAAGCGCCCCCGGTCGGCGGCCAGGCGAAACCACGCCACCGCCTCATCGAGATCCTGTTCCACGCCCTCGCCACTCGCATAGTGCATGCCGAGCCTGTATTGGGCGCGCGGATCACCCTGATCCGCTGCCTTGTGATAGCGTAGTATAGCTTGCTCATCATCTTCTGTCGCCCCGACGCCCGCATCGTAGCCCAGCCCGCGATAGTACATCTCGTCGGCGTCCATGATGTCCGGGATGTCCCATTCGTTGCGACTGTGTGGGCCACTCAAGTCCCGATCAGTACGGCGATGGGCAACCACGGCCCCTCCTTCGTAGACTCCGAGCACAATACTCTCACCGGGCGTTGCGAGTCCTCCACCATAGGTGCGCCCAGCTTCGCCTGACTCGAAGTCCAAGGAGACAATGTACAGGTCCGAGGTGTCGACGACAACGCGCATGCTTTCAGACGGCAGGAGCTCAGCGCGCCTCTCGAGGACTCGTCCGCCCGAGTGCCCAAGCACTAGGCTCACGTTGCGCATCGGCTGGACAGCATCATTCACAACCACAACTGCAGGCCGTGGCAGGCCGAGAAACACAATGCGCAGGTCCGGCCAGAGGACGTAGACTATCGCACATACAACGAGCGCCGCTGCACTGAATGCGATACCTCTCGATTTCATCAACATCACACGCCCCTCCCCGTTCCTGGTTGCCCATCCTTTGAAACATACCGCATGGAGAGGGGCGTGGCAAGTGCGCTGCGGATGGCGGCGACGCCAAGATGCTCGAGGCTCTTCGCCCCATCCTGGTGCTCTACTTGTCAACCGGTACTGAGGGCGAGAACAGCCCTTCGAACGTCCCAACCCACAGATTGCCCTTCGCATCCTCTACAATCTGACTGATCGCAGGAGGAGGGCTCTCGCCAGGCGCCATGTGCGCGCTCCTCGTCCGGCCATGGGCCTTCTCTCATCACGCGGCGCAGGATCGTACGCGAAGTAGCTGGCGCTCTGTCCGCGCGCGGCGCGGGTGAGGTTGCCCCCCGGGTCGTAGTCCCAGGGGAATGCGTAGACCTTGGCGGCTTCCGCGCGCATAGCGATCATTGAGGGCCTCTACCTGAAGAACATGGACACGAGGCCCAGGAGAAAACACAGGGCGAGGAAGAAGAACAGCTTGCCGATTCTGTCATAGGTTGCAGCGTCGGTCTCCGGCCGAAACAACCGGCTGAAGCGGCTTCTGCGCACCCCGGGACGACACGCGACATAAATGAGTAGGGAAAACGCGAAACAATACAGGAAGAGGAAGAACTGAAGGAGCCAAAGGAACATGTGAGAGCCTCTCCATGCCACGACGTCCAGAGGCCGCGCTCGGTGGTCAGTTGCGGTCAGAACGTTTCAGCCTCCTCAGAGAATCAGGGCATGCAGGAGCATGATCACCCCGAGCAGCAGCAGCCATCGCATGCCCCGCCACAGCCCACGCCACCCTGGGGGCGCCCCGGATGCGTCGCGCACATACAGGCCGACGACGCACATTCCCGCAAGGAACCACTGCAGCCGGATCAGATTCCCAAGGGTATACAGGTTCTCGAAGTCGCGCCAGTCGGTGTCGCAGCAGGTGACAATCACGAGCCCCACATGCATGGCCGCCCACCCGGCGGCGAAGACCAGGACGAAAATCACCACGCGCAACGCATTGCTCCACACTGTCCCGCACGCGCGCAGGCGGCCTTGGGCGCGTGACAGGGCCACCACGCCTCGCTTCAACAGGCGACCAAGCCAACAAAAAACCGAGACGACCAGCAGGGCCCAGCAGAGCAAGAACACGTTCTCGAGCGTGTAGATCCTGCCAAGTTCCCAGATGTGGACGTACCGCCCTGGCGCCACATACTGCAACAGGCAATGCACAAGAATCGCAAAAACCACGAGAAGCTGCAAGACGATCGCCGCGAACTCGCGCCAATTGTTCCTTCCGCTTTCGTCGTTGCGCTCGCCCTGGTCAGCCGCCATGTCACACGGCCCTCGCTGTACGAACCGGCGCGGCCCGCCCTGCCTCGCTGGCCCCTTTGTATCCTCGCCCCGCGGCACAGGCGTGTCAAGCCGGTTCTGGGGCGGTGCGAGGCTTCTGCCGCCTCATGCCCGAGTCGGGCGACCTCCCCGTCCGCTTGCGCGCAATCCGGCGATTTTTCGAGGATCGTGTTGACTGATCGATCTCGACCGGTTACCTTGCGTCCGGTCACGAGTGCGCACGGAGCCGGGACGAGCCCATGCAGCGCAAACCCGAGGAACGCCGCCGCCGCATCCTGGAGCTCCTGCGCACGGGCAGCGTGAACGTGGGCGAGCTCGCGCGGCGCATGCAGGTCTCCGAGGTGAGCATCCGCCGCGACCTGGCCGCGCTCGACCGCGAGGGGCGGCTCCTGCGCGTGTACGGCGGGGCCGCGCCGAGCGACCGGCTCGCGTACGAGTTCTCGTTCCGGGAAAAGGAGACCCGCCGCGCCGCGCACAAGCAGGCCATCGGACGCGCGGCCGCGCACCTCGTGGACCCCGGGGCCGTGGTGTTCGTGGACTCGGGCACCACGCCGCTCGCCGCGGCGCGCGCGCTGCGCGACCGGGGCCCGGCGGTCGTGGTGACGATCAACCTGGCCGTGGCCTCCGAATACGCGGGCCTGCGCGAGGTGCAGGTGCTCATCCCGGGCGGGGAGCTCAGCCCCATCTCGCCGGACGTGTACGGCGAATGGACCATGGAGTTCCTCTCGCGCATCACCGCGGACGCGGCGTTCATCGGGTGCGACGCGGTGGATCCGGACGACGGGTTCTACGCCGCGAACACGGGGCTCGCGGCCGTGGCGCGGGTCATGGTCGCGCGCAGCCGCAAGGCGGTCCTGGTCGCGGACAGCTCCAAGTTCGCACGCCGCTCGATGTGCCGGATCGGGCGCATGGACGACCTGGACGCGGTGGTCACCGACCGCGGGCTCGCGCAAGGGCTGCGCCGCGCGGTGCGCAGGCACGGCGTGGACCTGGTGCTGGCGAAGTGAGTCATCTGCGTGCAGGGAGACGGGACCCATGAGCGGACAGACGAAGCGCCAGCAGTTGCAGATGGTCTGGCCCGAGGACCGGCTCGACGCCCCGCCGGACTGGCCGGCGCCGCCCGGGTACACGCTGCGCACGAGCCGGCCCGAGGACGCGGCCGCGCACGCGCGGCTGCTTGTGGAGGCGGGCCTGGGGTCCTGGGACGCGGCGCGCTCGGCGCGGCTCATGGACGCGGCCCTGCCGCAGGGGCTCTTCTTCGCGGTCTGCGACCGGGACGGCGCCATCGCCGCCACCGCGGTCGCGCAGCGCGATGCCCTGCCCAACCATCCCCAAGGCGGGGAGCTTGGCTGGGTCGCCGCATCAAATGCGCACCGCGGCAAGGGGCTGGGCGGATGCGTGTCCGCCGCAGCCACGCGCCGCTTTCTGGAGGCCGGGTGTCGGGACATCTTCCTGCGCACGGACGACGGCCGCCTGCCCGCGATCAAGACGTATCTGAAGATCGGGTACCTGCCGTTTCTCTTCGCCCCGGACATGGAAGAGCGGTGGCAGGCGGTCTGCCGCGAACTCGGACTGGACTTTGACGCGCTAGGCGCGATCCGCAAGACTCAGGCATGATGCGTGGAGGAGAGGACCCGTGACAACGCCCCAGTCGCAACGACCGAAAGTCGGCCTGCTCGCGCTCACGCTGGACCTGTACGAGACCCTGTCCCCCCGGCTGCGCCCGGGTCGAGAGGCCTGGGTGCGCCGGGCCGTGCTGCCCGCGCTCGAGGACACCGCGCAGGTGATGTTCGAGGGCGCGTGCTTCACGCGCGACCAGGTGGAGGCGCAGATCGCCGAGTTCGAGCAGCGGGACGCCGACGCCCTGCTCGTGATGCTCCTCTCCTATTCGCCCAGCCAGATTGCGCTGCCTGCGCTCCGGGCCACGCGCCTGCCGATCCTGGTGTGGAACACGCAGGAGCTCGCAGCGATCACCAGCGAGTTCAGTGGCGCGGACAAGCTCCACAACCACGGCGTGCACGGCACGCAGGACCTGGCCAACGTCCTACTGCGAAGCGGCACGCCCTTCGAGTACGCGACCTCGCACCTCGGCGACGAGGACGCCACCGCGGCGCTCGCCGACTTCTTCCACGCCGCGGCCGCGGTCAAGCTTCTGCGCCGCACGCGCATCGGGTTGCTCGGGTACCCGTTCCCGGGCATGGGCGACTTTGCGCTCGACACCACCGAGTTCGCGGCCACGCTCGGGTGCGCGTGGACCATCCTGCCCATGGAGGAGTTCGTCACCCGCGCCGCGGACGCTTCGCGCGAGGAGGTGGCCGCGCTCGTGCAGGACTACCGCGCCTCGTATACGGTCGCCGAGGACGTGACCGAGGACGACCTGGACCTGACCGCGCGCGCCGAGGCGGCGCTGCGCGGCATGGCCCGCGAGCGCGGCCTCGGGGCGCTCACCTACCAGTTCATGGCCTTCGGCGAGGACGAGCGCGCGCCCACCCTGCCCTTTGTGGCGATCAGCCGCATGATGGCCGAAGGCGTCGGGTTCGGCGGCGAGGGCGACCTGATCGCGGCCGCGGGCACCGCGTTCCTCAATCGCCTGAACCCGCCGGCCAGCTTTTCGGAGATCTTCACGATCGACTTCGGCGGCAACGCCTTGTTCCTCAGCCACATGGGCGAGGCGAACGTGGGCATGGCGAGGCGCGACCGCAAGCCCCTGCTCGCGGCGCAGCCGCAGCCGATCGTCCCCGCGCGCGCGCAACAGCTGTGCATCGTCACGTGCTTCGAGCCCGGGCCGGCGACGTTCTTCGCCCTGACCCTGGGTCCGGAACACAGGTGGCGGATCATCGCCTCGCCCGTGACGATCGCCGACCGGGGGCCGGTGGAGGGCATGGCCGTGCCGCACGCGCTCATCGAGCCGCGCGAGGACGTGCGCACGTTCCTCACAGCGTATGCCAAGGCGGGCGGGCCGCATCACAACGGGGTGTGCTTCGGCGACGCGCGCGGGCGACTGCGGGCCGCGGCGCGGCTGTTGGGTGCCGAGTACGTGGAGGTGTAGTCCATGTTCATCGGGCTCGATCTGGGCACGACGAACGTGAAGGCCGTGGCCGTGGCCCCGGACGGGCGCATCCGTGCGCGCGCATCCGCGCCGGTCGAGCTCTACCACCTGCCGGGCGGCGGGGTGGAGCAGGACATCGAGGAGATCTGGACCGCCGCCGTGCACGCGCTTACCGCCCTCGGGGACGCGGCGGACCTAAGCGCGGCGCAGGCCCTGGGCGTGTCCGCGCAGGGCGGGGCCATGCAGATCCTCGACGGCCGAGATCGGCCCGTGGGCCGCGTGGTAAGCTGGCTCGACACCCGCGGCAAGCCCTACGACAACGAGCTTACCGACCGGTTCGGGCGCGCCTGGTTCGCCGAGCACACGGGCCACAACCCGAGCGCCCTTACCATCGGCCAGGTCCTGCGGCTCAGGGACACGCAGCCGGACGTCCTGCGCCCCCCAAACCGGATCGGGTTCGTGGGCGACGTAGTCGTGGGACGCCTGTGCGGGCGGCGCGCGCACGACGCGACGTCCCTGTCCCTGGGCATGGTGTTCAATCCGTCGGTGGGGACCGCGGACCCGCAGGTGCTGGAGCTCATCGACCTGGAGGCGTCCCAGCTGCCCGACCTCTTGCCGATCCGGACGCCCGCCGGCGAGCTCCAGCCCGACGCGGCCGCGCGCACGGGGCTGCCCGCCGGCATCCCCGTGTCCGCGGCCATGCACGACCAGTACGCCGCGGCCCTGGGCACCGGGGCCGTGCGCCCCGGGGAGGTCATGTTCGGCGCAGGCACGGCCTGGGTGCTCCTGGCCGTGACAGGAGAGCTCGCCACGGACCTTCCGCCCGGCGCGTTCGGATGCCCGCATCCCGTGCCGGAGGCCTACGGCCTGATGATGAGCATGGTCAACGGCGGGTCGGCCTTTGCCTGGGCGGTGCGCGTCCTGGGGCTGGCGGACCGGTCCGCCGACGACCTGGACGCGGTCGTCGAGTCCGCGCCCGTGGGCTCGGAAGGCGTGCGGTTCCACCCGTTCCTGGTATCGAGCAGCGCGGCGGGGCTCTCCGGCCCCGTGCAGGCGGGGTGGACGGGCCTGGGCCTCGGACACGAGCAGAGGCACTTGCTGCGCGCGGTCACGGAAGGCCTGGCCCTGGAGTTGACCCGGTGCCTGCGTCTTCTGCACGCGGGCCGGCAGACCGCCCAGCGGCTCTTCATGTGCGGCGGCGGGGCCACAAGCCCCGTCACCGCGCAGATCGTGGCCGATGCCACGGGCGCGCGCACGGACGCCATTGTGGAGCCCGAGGTGAGCGCGCTGGGCGCCGCCATGGTCGCGCGTGGCCTGGCGGAACCGAGCCAAGACCTGACCGATATTGCTACCCAGATGCGACCCGATGCGCGCGCGTATCGTCCGGGCCCGCACGCGCCGCACTACAGCGACATGCTGGACGAGTATGTCGCCGCCATTGGAGGATGACACCGATGAAGCCCGTCTTTCTGCACCACGTGTGGAAGTACACGGACGCGGACCGCGCGTTCTGGCAGGAGCACCTCGAGGCCTGGATGCCCCGGCGCATCGTGGACGCCCACGTGCACGTGACAGACCCCGTACTGCGCAAGGTGGAACCCACAGAAGAGAAGCGGCGCAGCTACTGGGTGTGCGAGGTCAACGAACCCCAGGACGCCGACGGCATGGCGCGTTGTTACGGCGTGGTCTTTCCGGAACGCGAAGCGGAGCTCCTGTGCTTCGGCCAGCCCAACCTGGACTACGACCTGGACGCGAGCAACGCGTACACCTCCCGCGAATGCGCGGCACGGGGCTGGCATGGCCTGGCCCTGTGCCGCCCGCAGTGGAACGCGGCCCGCTGCGAACAGGAGCTCGACCGCCCGGCGATCCTGGGCTACAAACCATACTACGCGCTCATCGGCGCCTCGAAGAGCGACCGGGACACCCACCTGGAGGCGAGCATCTTCGACTTCCTGCCCCATCACCAGCTCGAGGTGCTCAACGACCGCGGCGGATGGCTCACCCTGCACGTGCCGCACGCGGACCGCCTGGGCCACCCGGACAACCTCCGCGAAGTCCGGGAGATCCGCCGCCGGTACCCGGACATCGTGCTCGTCATTGCGCATCTGGGCCGCAGCTACACCGAGCCGCACGCGCGCGAGGGCCTGCTGCCGCTGGCCGACGACCCGGGGCTCTTCTTCGACAATTCGGCCGTGTTGAACCCGGCCGTGCACCGGCTGGCCCTGGACGTGCTCGGGCCCGAACGCATCCTGTACGGCACGGACAACCCGGTCTTCTACATGCGTGGGCGGCGCCAATGGTCGGGCCGCACGTACACGAACCGCACGAACCACCCCTTCCACTTCAACAAGGAGCACGAATCGCCGGACATCGAGGCGCGGTATACCCTGTACATGTACGAGGCCCTGAAGGCGTTCAAGGATGCGTGCGACGACCTGGGCCTCGGCCAGGAGGCCATCGAGGCGGTCATGCACGGCAACGCTCGCCGGCTGATCGACGCAGTGGTCGAGCGCAAGGACACGCGGACAAAGGACTGACCCATGAACGCACTGGAGCAAATCAACGTCGGCATCGTGGGCGCGGCGGGCCGCGGCCGGAGCTTCTCGGCAGGTTTCGAGGCGAACGGCGCGCGCATCCGCGCGGTGTGCGACGTGCGCGAGGACAAGCTCGAGGAGGCCAAGGCCCTGCTCGGCGCGGAGGAGGCCTATGCGGACTACGACGCGATGATCGCGACCTCCGACCTGGACGCGGTCGTGATCGGCACACCCATGCTCCTGCACGTGCCTCAGGCGATCCCGGCCCTGGAGAAGGGCCTGCATGTCCTCTCCGAGGTGCCGGCCGCCGTGTCCGTGCAGGAGTGCCGCGACCTCGTGCAGGCGTGTGCGGACTCGCAGGCCGTGTACATGATGGCCGAGAACTACACGTACCAGAAGCTCAACGTCCTCGTGCGCGCGCTCGCCCTGGAGGGGCTCTTCGGCACCGTGTACTACGCCGAAGGCGAGTACCTGCATGAACTGAAGCGCCTCAACGAGACCACGCCCTGGCGGCGCAAGTGGCAGACCGGCATCAACGGCATCACCTACGGCACGCACAGCCTGGGCCCGATCCTACAGTGCATGCCCGGCGACCGCGTGGCGTCCGTGTGCTGCGCGGGCAGCGGCCATCACTACCGCGATCCGCGCGGCGACGAGTACGAGAACGAGGACTCGTGCGTGATGCTGTGCAAGACCGCCGCGGGGGCGCTCATCAAGGTCCGCGTGGACATGCTCAGCGACCGTCCGCACTGCATGACGAGCTACCAACTCCAGGGCACCGACGGCGCGTACGAGTCGAGCCGCAACGGCCCGGGCGACACGCCCAAGCTCTGGCTGCGCACGCTCAGCGAGCGGCCGAAGTGGTTCGACGTGGACACGCTCCTGAACCTGGACGCCTTCCGCGAGCAGCATCTGCCGGACATGTGGCGCAACCCGCCCCAGGAGGCCCTGCGCGCCGGGCACGGCGGCGGGGACTACTTCGAGATCCGGGACTTCGTGCGCGCGATCCGCGGCGAGGCGCCCTGCCCCATCGGCATCCACCAGGCCATGGACATGACGCTGCCCGGGCTCGTCTCCCAGCAGTCCATCCAGCAGGACGGCGCCTGGCTGCCGGTGCCCGACTCGCGCGATTGGGCGAGCGATTGACCATGCGCACTTGACACGAGAGGAGAGAGAAGGTTGACGGACAGCGCATCTCTGGACTTCACAGCGGTCCTGGGTGAGAAAGAGGCCGCCGCGATCGAGCGCGCGCGCGCCTTTCTGGACGGGCGCAGCACGTCGCAGTTGCTCGGCCTGGTGGGCGAGACCGTGCCCGAGCTGGCGCTCGCCACCGCGCCGGACAAGCGGGCGTTCCCTGCCGCCTACGGCGGAGGCAAGCCCTGCGGCGAAGACCTGCTCGCGGGCCGGGGCGCCTTCTACGTGAACCAGGACGGCGGCGTGATGCTCGACTGCACGGGCGGCCACTACCAGATGACCTGGGGGTACAGCCATCCCGCGCTCACCGCCGCGGCCATGGAGGGCATGCGCCGCGGCCTGGTGTGGGACAACCACTCGAACACGCCCGGCATCCCGGTCAAGCAGCTCGCCAACGAGCTCGTCGCGGCGGCCAAAGGCACGGGCGTGGACCGCGTGCTCCTGGGCGTGTGCACGGGCAGCGTCGCCTGTTCGAGCGCGCTGAAGATCATCCTCGCCAGCTACCGCAGCGACCCGGCCCGCATGGCCGCGGGACCGCCGATCGTCGTGACCCTGTCGGGCAACTACCACGGCACGGATCTGGTCGCGCAGACCATGCGGGGCATGTGGCCCGGGCTTGTCTGCGGCCTGGAGACGGTCTGCGTGGAGCCGAACGACGCGGACGCGCTGCGCAGCGTGTTCGCCGAACACGGGCCGCGGGTCGCGGGGTTCTGGGCCGAGCCCGTGATGATGAACCGCGAGGCGATTCTCGTGGAGCGCGAATACCTGCGGCTCGCGCGCGACCTGTGCCGCGAGCACGGCGCCCTGATGGTGCTCGACGAGATCCAGACCTGCTTCTGGTATCCGGAGGTGCTCTTGAGCGTGCGGCTGGGGCTCGATCCGGACATGATCGTGGTGGGCAAGGGCATGACCGCCGGGTTCCATCCCCTGGCCGCGCTCCTGTACCGGCGCGAGCTCGACGTGCTCGAACAATACGACGCGATCAGCACGAACGGCAACGCGTCGCTCGCCGCGTTCCTGGGCCTGTGCAACCTGCGCCTGATCGCGGGTGCGCGCGACGAGCTCGCACGGCTCGGCGCGCGGTACCGAAGCGGGCTGGAAGACCTGACCCGCGAGTTCCCCGGCGTGCTCGAACGCCTCAACGGCCACGGGTACCTGGCCGGGCTCAAGTTCCGCGACCGCGCGGACGCGCTCGGGTTCCACCGCGCCGCGCTGGACGCGGGGCTGTGGCTGCGCGCTCACGCCTACCACCCGGGCCACCGCACGGTGCTGACCAAGTTCGCGCTGTGCGTGGACCAGGCGATCGTGGACTATGTGCTCGACGCAATGCGGCGCCTCTTGTCCGAGACGCCGTGGCGATGACCTCCGCTCTTTCGAGACCGGCACAAGGAGAGAACCCCATGCGAACCGGCGTGCGTTTTGCTGCATTGCTCGCGATCGTGGTGTTCGCGGCCGCGCGAGCCCGGCCGGCCGAGGCGCCCCTGGCCCCGGATTCGCTTGTCGCCCAACGTCCCGAAGGAGACGACGGTATGAACCAGGAAGCCGCGCAAGACCCCGCGTCCGCTGTCCCGGACTGGGTCGCCTTTCCGGGCCCGACCTGGGAGACGATCCCGCCCGCCCAGGCGGGCCTGGACCCGGACCGGTGGCAGGCCTACGTCGCGGACCTGAAGCGCGTCTCCACCGGGTTCTCCGCCGCCGGACAGAACCCGCAGGGCCGCTACGGCGCGGTCATCACGCGCGGCGGGTACCTGCTGGCCGAGATCGGCGACGGCGACCTGATGCTCAACAGCGCCTCCGTGGGCAAGGCGTTCAACAAGATCGCGCTTCAGCTCGCCGTGGACAAGGGGTACATCCGCAGCGCCGACGACCTGATCCAGGACTACTGGACGGGCCGCGGCCGGATGAGCCATGCGTTCAAGGAGATGGACCAGGGCCATCACGCGAAGATCACCTTCCGCCACCTGGCGACCATGCGCGGCGGGTTCCCGATCTCCAACGGACACAATTGGCGCAACGGCAGCCACCCCGCCTGGGCCCAGAGCACCAACGACCCCATGCGCGACAACTACGCGCACCGCCCGCCTGGCGAGCGGCATTACTCCAGCGGGGGCATGTGGCGCTTGAACCAGGCCCTGACCGCGGTCATCGGCATGGAGCTCAAGGACTTCCTGGACCGGGAGCTCTTCGGCCCCATGAGCATCGACCCCCAGGACTGGCACTGGTACACCGGCAGGCACCTGCACGACACCGAGGACTTCTATCCGCGCTGGCCCGGGTACGGGCTCTTCTGCGACCCGCCGTACGAGATCGACGGCGACCGCGTGCAGGGCGGCGGCGGATGGGTGGTCATGTCGCCCAAGGACCTCGCGCGGGTGGGCCTGCTCGTGGCCTGCCGGGGCGTGTGGAGGGGCGAGCGCCTGGTGAGCGACACCCCGCTCCTCGACGGGCACGCGGGCTTCGCCGGCGCGCCGTGCCTCATGGACGGGGACCCGGACACCTACGTGTCCGTGGGCAAGGTGGACTGGCAGGCAAGCGAGGGCGACTGGCGGATCAACCCGGGCGAGGTGCGCGCGTTCATCGTCGGGCCCGTGCAACCCGACGCGGGGGAATAGCGGGACCTCCGACCGGCGCCCGAGGCGCATCCGGTCCGGCCGCGAGGCCCGAGGAAACCGCTTCGCCGCATGCAGCGGCCCGAGCGCGCGTTGCGAGCATGCCGACCGCACCTGCGGGCCTGTCCGTTACACGAGCGGGCCCGAGGTTCTCGACAATCGCATGCACGAGCCGCCAGCCTGACGCGGCCGCGGCGCCAGCGCAACGACTGCCGCGCGCGCAGTGGCCCCCGCGTTCGCGCACGCGCTCTCCAGAGTGGACGACACGCGCACGCCCCGCATAGGCCGCACGCACCCACACGCACACCGCCACGCCCGCCCCCTGCCCCGGCCGGCCCGGACGGCCCGGCAAACCGCTTGACAACCTCCCCTCATGGGGCAATATGTCCCATGGGCGCACTGCACGGGGCGGCAAGGGGGACGGTAGGATGTGGGGCGCGTGTCGAGCCGCCTCAGCGCGCATGACACGGGCGGTGAACCGATTGACCCGTCCGGGCCGAGCAGCATGAACGACTGGGTGTGGCGTTCCGATGAAGCTCCAGAGACCCAACAGTGCAGGCTATAATGGTTACTGGTCGAGGTTCCAATCGCTCCGAGGCGGCGGTGGCGGCGGAGGGCCACCCCCCGAGGCTGGACGCAGACCTTGGCAAACAAGGATGCCGTGGTGAGGTTCGTTGACCGAGCCTAGCGTCTCGCACACTCACCACTGGTGCCCGGCGACCCGACGCTAACGGAACTCGCCGCGTTATCCGGAGGCCCATCATGCGCCCGGGTTGGCTGGTCTTGGGCGGCGTGCTCTTCGGCATCCAGGTGGGTGTGTTCGTGGGGGCGGAGGTCGCGGCTTTGTACTTCGGCGCAGACATGCACGCGGCGAGCCACCCGGTGCTCTGGATTGTCTCCGGGCTGCTCATAGGCGCCCCCCTGTATCAAGCCCTGTGGTTCTGGAGCATTCGCCAAGGGATGGGGCCTGCCGACGGGAACGGCACCCCATTCACGGAGCGCGGGCGATTGGCGTTGCATGCTCCGCTCAACTATCTTGCTGGTATGGTCTTGCTTGTTTTCGGAATGCTTGACGCGCGCTGGCGGTGGACTTGGCTGCTCATCGGGTTCCTCTTGTTGAATTTCGGTCTGGTCTTGCATTGCTCCCGGCTACGCTTAGACGGGAGGGCAAAGCGAGCGATCGCGCTTGGTGTTGTTGTGTCTGTCAACACCCTGGTCGTCCTGGTTTGGAGCGTAATGCTCGTCAGGCCCTTTCTCATAGCAGGGTCACTCTTCCTTGGCTTGCTTGCGATCGAGGCGATCACGGGGGCCGTTGCATCGTTTGCCGATACGAGGAGAGGAGCGCCCGACGAGGAACGAACGTAGCAGTACGACGCCGCGGGCCGGCTCGCGCGAAAGCCTGGACTCCGGATTGCCGGACTTCGCCAGGGCGCGCGTGCGGCTCATGGCTCGTGCCGGCCCGCGACGCGTCACACCAGGTAGGAGAGCGGCCATGGCTTGTGAAACACGCGCAATCGAAAAGGTGTTCTACCCTGCACTATGCCTGGCGGTCGTCGCGCTTGGCTGCGCTGCCGAGCGTCCTGGCTCCGCCCAGGACGCCTGGGCCAGGGGCTTGGTGTTGCATATGGCCGTTGCGGAGACCGAGGGCGAGGAGGTCGCGGAGAGGGCGGTCGATGAGTTCGGAGAAGCTTTGGACGCGGGTGTGGAGCCCCTGATATCCTGGGGAGACGCGTGGTCGTGGGGGCCCGAGGACGAGCATAGTTACGGAGCCCGGACATTGCTCTACGAGGTCGCCGTAAGGGAGGATCCGTCCTTGCGCATAGGCTGGTCTCACCTGGCCCTGGTGCGATTGGCCCAGCAGGACGCGCTGCATGAGCGAGCGGTCGCAAAGCTGAAAGAGCTGGACCCGGCCAACGCGCTGCCCTGGTACATCGAAGCAGCGATCGCCGAAGATGAAGGCGACATAGCCCGAGCGTATGCGCTGGTCCGTAAGGGCAACGACTGCGCGACATGCACGCACTACGCCCCCCCTTATCCAAAGGACGCCCACGTGCGCTACCCGGACCTGGAGCCGTACGCGTCGTTGGGCGTAGCCGGAGAGCCGGTCCCGGCCAGCGCATTGTCGTACCTGGCACGCCACCAGTTCTGGATGGATTTGATGTGGGTAGGCAACGAGCTGCGCCCACTCGCGCAAGGTCTCATGCGAGAGGGGGGCGAATTCCGGGAAAAGGGAGATCATGGCAGTGCCATCGCCTACAACAACGCCGCGTTGAGATTAGGCCTTCATGTCACAGGCATGCAGCCCGCGGATGAGACGTCATACCTAGTGGGGATTGCGATCGCCATGTCCGCATTTGATGAATTGAAGAGGGCATATGAAGCAGGCGGCTCAAGACCCGACCCCGAACGGATGCACGAGTTCGAGCAAGCATTCCATGCGATACGCGAATCGCTAGCCGGTTGGATGGACGCCCGCAACGCGGAGGCAGAGCGAGAGCGCATGAGAAGGGTGTTGCTTGGCGAAAGCACGATCGACGAAGAGTGGAAACATGTAAGTGCGATTCTGCGAGAAATCGACCGCTTGAGAGGAGAAGGCACGGGCCCGCCGGCGGGGCTCGTGCCGGTGGGCGACGCGTGACACCAGGCAGGAGAGCGGCCATGGCTCATGAAAGACGCGCAATCGAAAAGGTGTTTTACCCTGCACTATGCCTTGCGCTCATCGCGCTTGTTCTGGCTTTCGTATGCCTATGGCTGAATGCTGGGAGGAGGCCCGTGGTTGAGCCAGGAAGGGCCATCGAGAATCCTTCAGTGCACCAACTCGTCGAGATGCTCAAGAAGGCGAGGCAACAGGACAACGTGACGGAAGCCATGAGGCCCGTCTATGCCGCGATCAGGTCGCGTGTCGACAAGCACGACGCGGAGCGCATGGAACCGGTGGTGGATGAGCTGAAGAAGCTCCTCGTCGGCGACTGGGGCGAGAGGCAAAGGTGGGCAGCCCTCTGCCTGAAGGAACTCGGACCCGCCGCTCGAGACTCGGTTGCGGCGCTTGTGCAGGCCCTCAACGCCACACGCGCCGACTTCGAAGCGAACCATCCGTGCCATGTAGGCATAGCGCCGCAAGTGCCCCTGATCGTGGCGCTCGATGCGATTGCCCCCGACTGGTGCGCTCGCACCGACGTCTCTGAGGCAGTACGCAGCAGGTATTGCGATATGGAAGCAGGCGCAAGCGTGTTCGCGCATGATCGGTAACTGCATCACCCGCCCGCCGACGTGTTGTTTTACGTACGACTACGACGCGGCGAGCCGGGTTTCTTCAATAAGCCGCGAGGGCGGGACCGTGGTCTACTTCGCGTACGACGCCGCGGACCGGCTCACCAGAGCCACGACGGCCCAGGGCCACGCCACCTACTTTGCGTACAACGCGGCCAACTGGCTCGCGAAGGAACGGGGAGGCTGAGATTTGGGTGGGCCGCGAGAGTCTTGCGCGCAAGCTGGCCGAGATTCTTCACAAGCTCTTCGAGTGAACCGAGCGGCCTCCGTGGAGGCCCCATGGCGCGACCCGACGCACCGGAGACAGCTATGGAACGCGGACACACACCCATTCGAATCGCACAGTGCAAGGTGCGCGAGAAGCTCTGGGAACATCTAATCCCGGAGGCCCGGCTGGTGCGCCGGAAGATCATCCGGGAGCTTCGACGGAGAGACAACCTTGTCCTCCAGCCATGGAGAAGGGATGAGTCGTACCTGGTTGCCAGAGCGATCATAGGCATCGCAAACGAGTACTTCGATTGGGGCAGCGCCAAGTTCTTCCCTGAGGACGACTTCTTGGCCCTGTTCTGGAGCCACATGTTCGGCGACTTGCACGACGGTGTTGCTATCGTGCAAGTCGAAGACCTGTTCGAGGTGCGATTCCCGGAGGATCTGGACGGTGTTACGTTCGGTGAGGCCGTCGAACTGATCATGCACAGGTGCGCGGCCGGCAGGCGCCCGCCAAGGGATAGTCGGAGCGGCCAAGGTTTTCTTGTTCCATGGTCCTACGTGCGACGCCGCGGGTGGCCGCACCGCATGAAGGACAGGGAGGTCTGATGATGCAGGAGTTCAGGTCAGGCCGTCGGGCCGGCGCGTACATCGTGTTGGCGTTCATGCTGGTCATAGGCCGTGGCAACTGCGCGCAAGGGGCCACCTCGGCCCCGGACCAGGGCGGCGCAGCCGTCGAACAAGAGCCCACGCGGACCCCGAACCCGAGCGAGGCGGCCCGGTACCGCGAGCGCACAGAGCCACAGGCTCAGGCGGCGGCCGCGGAAGGCGAGGTGAAACCGGCAGCACAAGAGCAGGCAGAGCCGGACCTACACCAGCCGGCGGCGCAGCGAATGACGGCTCCGGACGGCACGGTCCTCGTGCAAATCCACGGCGGCACGCTTCACATGGGGCCCCCGGAAGAGGGCCTGCACTTTACCGAACGGCACCCGGAAGAGCCGCGATTGACCGTGGAAGTGGGCGACTTCCGCATCGGCGCGACGCTCGTCACCGCGGAGCAGTTTTCCGAGTTTCTCAACTCCGACTATGTAGCGCGGCTCGGGCTGCGTAGCGATGCGTACCCCTTCTTGGTCCACGTAGGCGAGCCGCTGCATCGGCATGCCAATGTGGAGGAGCGCCCTGACGGCTTCCAGCCGCGCGATGGCGCGAGCCATGCCCCGGTCAACTGCGCCACGTGGCTCGGTGCCGCCTTGTACTGCGAGCGGCTCTCGCGGAAAGAGGGGATTGTGTACCGTCTGCCCACGGAGGCGGAGTGGGAGTTCGCCGCGCGCGGGGAACAAGGCAGGCTGTGGCCGTGGGGCGACCAAGAGCCGGGCCCGCAGCACGGCTATCGCTGGGGTGGCAAGGGGACGGCGCAGTACAGGCAGGAAGGCACGGGCCCTGCGTTCCCGCAAGCGTCGACCCCGGAGGGCGTGCATGGGCTCCTGGCCCATGAGGAGGAGTGGTGCGTTACGCGGTATCAAGCCGCACCCACGGACCAAACGGTCCTGGACGAGCGGCCGTACTTCGACGACCTTCTGTGGTGGCGAGCGATCCGAGGCTTGCGCCAGAAGCGAGCCAATCTACGCAACGCCAACATCGTTGCCGGGATACTGGGGCTCCATGGACGCAGCCACCAGGGACGCGTGTGGACCCGGTCGGGCCGACTCCCGCTCAAGGGCAACGCACATTTTCGTATCTGCACCGATGGGACGAAGGCACCGCGCGGCGATGGCCGCGAATACCCCGGCGACCTGGGACTGGTGCTAGCGCACGAAGGGCGAGCGCGTGAATTCCTTGATCCATTACTGTGGCACAGGGTGCGGCTGGATCGCGAACGAGAGGCGGTTGGCTATGATGCCGCCCTACAGCGGATCAAGGCTATCTTCGGAGTGCCGGACGAGACGATGACCGACCAGGTCGAATCGGAGGTGGTCACATGGCTCGTGTACGAGACGCGGATCATGCGAGACGGCCAGAGCCTCCCTTGTGTGTTCGCCGTGGTCGACCCCCCGGGCGACTGCCTGTGGGCCCAGATACTCGGCGAGCATTCGCTTCGGATGCCATGGCCGTGGAACCCCACCTTCTGGCCGCAATGGGACAGGATGCAGCGCCAGCGAGGACGCAAGGACAGGTAGCGGATTATGGCCTACTACGACGCCGCGGGCAACCTCACGCGCGCCGCGGACGCACAGGGCGCCTGCGCCTTCGCGTACGACGCCGCGGACCGGCTCACCGCCGCCGCCACGGCCCAGGGCCACGCGACCTACTTCGCCTACGACCCGGCGGGCAACCGGACCGCGCGCACGAACCCGCGCCTGTCCACCACCTACTTCGCCTACGACGCCCTGGGCCGCCAGGACCGGGTCACCGACCCGCTCGGGCACACGACCTACTACGCCTTCGACCCCGTGGGCAACCGCACCGCGCTCACCGACCCG